>Ga0228674_1000907_pt1 | contig 19035 bp, 6 predicted proteins | sample 1D_rmetaG_FD_189054 | JGI IMG/M metagenome (GOLD analysis project Ga0228674, IMG submission 189054) | Seawater microbial communities from Monterey Bay, California, United States - 1D_r | ecosystem: Environmental > Aquatic > Marine > Coastal | place: USA: California | collected 2016-09-26
CCGACCACATAGGCCACCAGTTGCTGGTCGCGCACCAGCACCACCGCCTCACGCAGCGCCGGATGTTCTAACAGCGCCGCTTCGATTTCGCCCAGTTCGATACGCAGACCGCGTAGCTTCACCTGATGATCGATGCGGCCCAGGTACTCCAGCACGCCCTCTCCGGTCCAACGCGCCAGGTCGCCACTGCGGTACAGGCGCTGGCCGTCACCGAAGGGGCTGGCGACGAAGCGTTCTGCGGTCAACCCTGGGCGACGGTGGTAACCGCGCGCCAGGCCGATACCACCGATATACAGCTCGCCGGCCACACCAATCGGCTGCGGGTTGAGGCGTTCGTCGAGGATATGGATCTGCAGGTTGGCGATCGGTCGGCCAATCGGCACGCTGCGCCGCTCCTGGCCGCTGCAGCGCCAATGGGTAACGTCGATGGCCGCTTCGGTCGGGCCATACAGGTTGTACAGCTCGGCCTGCGGCAAGAGTTGCCGCGTGCTGCTGGCCAGCTCCGCCGGCAGCGCTTCACCGCTACAGACGATACGTCGCAGGCTTTCGCAACCGTGCAGGTCGCCATGACCGACGAAGGCCGCCAGCATCGAAGGCACGAAGTGCAAGGTGCTGATGGCTTCGCGCTCGATCAGCTCGATTAGCTTGGCCGGGTCGCGGTGATCGCCCGGCTGTGCCATCACCAGGCGCGCGCCCGTGATCAGCGGCCAGAAAAATTCCCACACCGACACGTCGAAGCTGAACGGGGTCTTCTGCAGCACCCGATCTTCAGTTGTCAGGTGGTAGGCGTCCTGCATCCAGGCCAGGCGGTTGTACAGCGCCGCATGGCTGTTGCCTGCCCCTTTGGGCTTGCCGGTGGAGCCGGAGGTGTAGATCAGATAGGCCAGTTGCTCGGGGTGAATCGCCACGTCGGGCGCGGTCTGCGGCTCGCCGCTGACGTCCAGATGATCGAGGTTGAGCACCTGTACGCCGCTCACCTGCGGCAGGCTGTCGATCACCGCATCGTGGCTCAGCAGCAGGCTGACGCCCGCATCTTCAAGCATGTAGCGCAGGCGTTCGACCGGGTATTCCGGATCCATCGGCACGTAGGCGCCGCCGGCCTTGAGGATGGCGTACAGCGCCACCACCATCTCCACCGAGCGCAGCGCCGCCACACCCACCAGGCTGTCGCGGCTTACGCCGAGTTTTTGTAGATGATGAGCCAACTGGTTGGCACGGTGATCCAGCTCGGCGTAACTCAGACGTTGCTCACCGCACACCAGGGCGATGGCCTGCGGCTGCGCCTGTACGCGGCGTTCGAACTGGCGATGCACCGGCTCCACCGCGCCGTAATCGACGCGGGTGGCGTTGAAGCTCGTCAGCGCCAGGCGATCCTGATCATCGTCCAGGCGGTGCTCGCCGATGGCCAGTTGCGGCTGTTCCAGTAACTGCTCCAGCAGGCGAATGAAACGCTGATGCAGACGCTCGACGGTGGCCGCCTCGAACAGATCCAGTGCGTAGTTCCAGTTACCGGCCAGCTCCTCGCCCGGGCCTTCCCAAGTGTGCAGGGCCAGGTCGAACTGGGCACTGCCGCTGTCCAGCGCGATCAGCTCGGCGCGCAGATCGGACGTCAGTTGCAGGCTGTCCTGCGGGCGCTGCTGGTGGTTGTACAGCACCTGGAACAGCGGGTTGTGGCTGAGGCTGCGCTCGGGCTGCAGCGCCTCGACCAGCTGCTCGAAGGGCAGCGCCTGATTCGCCTGGGCGCCCTGCACCGTGCGCAGGACCTGCGCCAGCAACTGGTTGAAACTCTGCTCGCCACTCAGTTCGCTGCGCAACACCTGGGTGTTGACGAAGAAGCCGATCAGCCCCTGGGTTTCGCTCTGCGTGCGCCCGGCGATGGGCACGCCGACACGCAGGTCGCGCTGGCCGCTGGTGCGATGCAGCAACACCTTGTAGGCCGCCAACAGCACGGTGAACGGCGTGCAGCCCTGTTGCCGCGCCAGCTCGCGCACGCGCGCGGCAAGCGTGGGCTCCACGCGAAAGGCCAGACGCGCGCCACGAAAGCTCTTCTGCGCCGGGCGCGGATGGTCGCAAGGCAGCTCCAGCAGCGGCTGCTCGTCGCCCAGTTGCTCACGCCAGTAGGCCAGTTGCCGCTCGCCTTCACCGGCGTCCAGGCAGGCGCGCTGCCACAGGGCATGGTCGGCGTAGCTCAGCGGCAACTCGGCGAGTGCGACAGGTTCGCCCTGCACGCGCGCGCGGTAGAACTGCGCCAGCTCAGTCAACAACAGCTGGATCGACCAGCCGTCGGCGATGATGTGGTGCAGACAGACCAGCAGCACATGCCGCTGCTCATCCTCGCGCAGCAGGCCGATGCGCCACAGCGGCGCCTGCTCAAGGTCGAACGGGCGCTGGGCGAACTCACTCGCCAGGGCGGCAAAATCATCGCCCTGCAGCGGCTCCAGGGTCAGTGCCGGCGCCGCGTCGACGCACTGGCGCGGGTTGCCGTCGGCATCGGCGAAGAAGCGCGTGCGCAGGCTCGCATGACGCTGTGCCAGATCGCTGAAGGCGCCCAGCAAGGCAGCCTCGTCCAGCGGCCCCTGCAACTGCAGGGCGCCCGGTAGGTGATAGGCGCTGTTGCCCGGCTGCAGCTGTTCGAGGAACCACAGGCGCTGCTGCGCGTAGGACAGCACGCTGCCCTCGGCATCGGCCGCTCCCGGCGGAATCGGCAGCGCCGAGGCGTCGAGCCCCTGCTCGCGCAGCTTGTCGAGGAAGGCGCGGCGCTGCTGCGGCCCCAGGCCGAGAAAGCGACGCGAGAGCAGCAGGGCTTTGTCATGCAACAGATTCACTGAATTTCCTCCAGAGCGCTCATCAGGTCGTCGAGCGCGTCCAGGCGTTCATCGTTGAGGGCCTGGCTTTCCAGGCTGCGGATCAGGCTGGCCATGCTGGCCACGGTGGTAGCCTCGAAGGCCTGTGCCAGAGGCACCGTGACGCCGCGTGTTTCGCGGATCAGCGCCAGCAGGCGGGTGGCCAGCAGCGAGTGGCCGCCGAGTTCGAAGAAGTGGTCGTGACGGCCGACCTGCTCCACCTTGAGCAGGTCACGCCAGAGTTGCGCCAGGTGCTGCTCCAGTTCGCCCTGAGGCGCCTCGACGCTGCGCACCTGCGCCTGTGGCACTGGCAGTGCGCGGCGATCCAGCTTGCCGTTGGCGTTGAGCGGCAGGCGCGGCAACAGGATGATCTGCGCCGGTACCATGAAGGCTGGCAACTGCGCAGCCAGGGCCTCGCGCAGCGCCTGTACCTCGACCTGCTGGCCAGCCTCGGCCATGCCATAGGCGATCAGCTGCGTACCGGCTGCCCCTTCGTGGGCGACCACCACGGCCTGGCGCAAGGGCGCACTGGCAAGCAGGCAGGCTTCGATCTCGCCCAGCTCGATACGCTGACCACGGATCTTCACCTGGAAGTCCACCCGGCCGACATATTCGAGCTGGCCCTCGGCATTCCAGCGCGCCAGGTCGCCACTGCGGTACAGGCGCTCGCCCGGTGCGCCGAAGGGGTCGGGTACGAAGCGTTCGGCTGTCAGCCCCGCGCGTGCGGCATAGCCACGGCCCACGCCGGTGCCGCCGATGTACAGCTCGCCGACCACACCGGCCGGCAGCAGCTCGAGGTCGCCGCCCAGCACGTACAGACGGTTGTTGTCGGTCGGCAGGCCAATGGCGATGGGCTGTCGCCGTGGCGGCGCCGCGTCCAGGCGGTACAGCGCCACATCATCGGCGCACTCGGCCGGGCCGTAGGCGTTGATCATCGGCACCTGCGGGTAGCGGGTGAACCAGCGTGCGGCCAGCTCATGGCTCAGCGCCTCGCCGGTGGGCAACAGCCAGCGCAGTGCCGGCAGCGCCACGGCCGATGCTTCGAGCATGCCGTCGATCACCGCCGGCACCGCCTCCAGCACGCTCACCCCGGTGGCTGCAACGCACGCCAGTAGCGCCTGCGGATCATGGGTGATGGCATCGGGGATGATCTCCAGCGCGCCACCGAACAGCGGCGCGGTGAGCAGTTGCCAGACCGAGATATCGAAGCCGGTGGCGGCAGTCTGGGCGATCACGTCCGCTTCACCGAGTTGCAGGTAAGGCACCTTGGCCAACTGGTTGTTGAGCATGCCGCGCTGGTTGACCATCACTCCCTTGGGCTCGCCGGTGGAACCGGAGGTGTAGATCAGGTAGGCCAGGTGCTCGGGGCCGGCGTAGCGCCCGGGGTTGTCGGGGCGGCCAGGCTCCAGCATGTCTTCATAGACCAGCACGCGTGGCGGCTGCGGCAGTTCGGCGAGCATCGCCTGAACCTGCGCCAGTTGCTCGCGCAGGGTGATCAGCACCGGTGCTGCGCTGCTGGCCAACATGCGCGTGCTGCGCGCCGGCGGATGGCGCTCGTCCAGCGCCAGGTAGGCAGCACCGGCCTTGAAGGCGCCGATGATCAGGCTCAGCAGTGGCAGACCACGGGGCGCAAACAGCGCCACCACGTCATCGAACTGCACACCGCACTCAATCAGGCCATGACCGATACGGTTGGCTCGCTCGTTGAGTTCGAAATAAGACAGCGTCTGCCCCTGGCAGCGGGCGACGGTACGGGCGCCCTGCTGCTCGACCTGCGCCTCGAAACGCGCCAGGTAGCTCTGCGCATACCAGTGCGGCTGCATCTCGCCCTGGCCCCGCCGGCACAGGGCTTCGCGCTCGCTGTCATCGAGCAGGCGCAGCTCGCTCAAAGGACGCTGCGGCGCCTCGCTCAGTTGCAGCAGCAGACGACGAAAATGCTCGACCAAAACCTGCATATCGGCCACGGCGAACTGCTGGGTATCGAAGCTCAGTTGCAGGGTCAGACTGGCACCCGGCAGCAGCACCACGGTCAACGGATAGTTGGTGTGGGTGCGGTTTGCCAGCGGCGTGATGCGGTAGGTGTCGACGGCCTCCTGCACCTCGCCACCGAGTGGCACGTTCTCGAACACGAACAGACTGTCGAACAGCGGCTGGCCGCGCGGCGTGTCGGCGAGGTTCTGCACCTCGGCCAGGGACAACTGCTCATGCTGACGCATGCCGGCGTTCTGCGCCTGCAGCGCTTGCAGCAATTGCAGCCCGGTCGCGCCCGCGCCCGGCACTCGGACGCGCAGCGGCAAGGTATTGATGAACAGCCCCAGCGCCTCTTCGATGCCTTCCAGCTCGGTGGGTCGCCCCGCCACAGTGACGCCGAAGAGCACGTCGTCGCGCCCGCTGTAGCGCATCAGCAGCAGCGCCCAGGCCGCCTGGACGAAGGTGTTGACGGTCAGCTGATGACGCCGCGCCTGCTCAGCCAGGGAGCGGGTCTGCTCGGTATCGAGCGCGAGGCTGACATCGCGCATGCCCGCCTCGCCCTGCTGGTGGCGATAAGGCAGTGGCGTGACCGTATCGAAGCCGGCCAGCTCGTCGCGCCAGTAGCGACGACTGGCCGCCTCGTCCTGGCGTGCGAGCCAGCCGATGAAATCACGATAAGGCCGCGCCGGGGGCAGTTGCAGGCTGCGCCCGAGCAGGCGAGCGCGGTACTGGGCGAAGAACTCGGCCAACATCAGGCCGCGGCACCAGGCGTCGATCAGGACATGGTGATGGCTCTGCACGATGCGCAGATCGGCCTCGGCGAACTTCACCAGGCGTAGGCGCAGCAAAGGCGCCTGGGTGAAGTCGAAGCCGCGCTGACGCTCCTCGCACAGGATCGCCTGCAACCTGGCCTCGGCCTCATCGCGCGGCAGCTCGCTGAAATCGAGGAACTGCACGGGCGACGGCACCTGACGCAGCACCAGCTGATGCGGTGTGCCGTCCAGGTTGCAGAAGGCCGTGCGCAACGCCGGGTGACGCTGCACCACCTGCTGCCAGGCATGGGTGAAGGCCTCCACATCCAGTGCACTGGCCACGGCGTACTGATCCTGCATCAGGTAGATGCCACTGCCCTGCTCCAGTTGGCTGTGCAGCAAGATGCCCTGCTGCATCGGCGCCAGCGGGAAGAGGTCTTCGATCTGCTGCGGCGCATAAGGCAAGGCATCGAGTTGCGCCTGGCCGAGCGTTGCCAGAGGGAAATCGGAAGGTGTCAGGCCACCGGCTCCGGGCGCGCAGCAATGCTCGATCAACTGCCGCAGCGCCTGCTCGTACAGATCCAGCAGACGCTCGACGGTGCTCGTCTCGAAGCGTGCGCGGCTGTAGGTCAGCATCAGTTGCAGACTACCGCCACGCACCTGGCCGTCGATGGCCAGGGCATTGGCCAGCGGGCCGCTGCCGTCGCGTGGCGCACCGCTCGCTTCATCGGCCAGACGCCAGCGCGCACCGGCCTGGTCATCGAAACGGCCCAGGTAGTTGAAGGTCAGCCCCTGGCCCGTCAGCTCCTCCAGCGGAGCCTTGGCCAGGTACTTGAGCACGCCGTAGCCGATGCCCTTGTCCGGCACCTGACGCAGTCCTTCCTTGACCTGCTTGAGGGTCGCGCCAAGGTCATCGCCGGCCTGTAGCGCCACGGGATAGAGACTGGTGAACCAGCCCAGCGTGCGGCTCAGATCGAGCTGATCATCCTCGCGGCCATGGCCCTCCAGGCTGATCACCGTACGTCGGCGCCCACTCCACTGCCACAAGGCATGGGCCAGCGCCGCCAGCAGCACGTCGTTGATCTGCGTGCGGTAAGCCGCCGGCACCTCGCCGAGCAGGCGCGCGGTGGTGGCGGCATCGAGCTGCAAGTGCAACTGGCCTGCGTCGGCGACCTTGGTGCTGCCTTCGGGGCGGTCGCAGGGCAGGCAGGCTTCCACGGCGCTGAAGCCCTGCCAGTACTCCAGTTGCGCCGCCAGCTGTGGGCTGCCGGCCAAAGTCTGCAGATGCGCCGACCATTGCTGGAAGCTGGTCGCGACCGCCGCGAGGCTGATCGCCTGCCCGACCAGTCGCTGCGCGTAGGCCTGCTGCAGATCCTCGAGCAGCACGCGCCAGGACACACCATCGACCGCCAGGTGGTGGATGGCCAGCAGCAGGCGGTTACGCCCGTCCGGCAACTGCGCCAGTACCGCGCGCAGCATTGGCCCGCGCTCAATATCCAGGCTGCGCTGGGCTTCGTCGCACAGCGCCGGCAGGTCTTCGTTGGCGGCCACCTGGCAAACCCACAGCAGCTCCTGCGTCGGCTGCACGTCACGATAGCGCTGCTGCCAGTTACCCTGCGCATCCTGCTGGAAACTCAGGCGCAGGCTGGCGTGATGACGCACTACTGCCTGCAGCGCTTGCTCCAGCGCACGGGCGTCGAGCGGCTCGTCCGCCGCCAGCAGCAAGGACTGGTTCCAGTGGCCGATGCGCGCCGGAGGCTGGGCGAAAAAACGCGCCTGGATCGGCGTCAGGGCGAAGGCATGGGTCACCTCCGTACTCGCACTCACAGACGCTGCCGGCGTCTCTGCAACGACGGCGACCTGCGCCAGTTCGGCGATGCTCTGCTTCTCGAACAACTGCTTGGGCGTCAGGCGAATGCCCTGGCGCCGCGCCCGGGCGATGATCTGCAGGCTGAGGATGGAGTCGCCGCCAAGGGCGAAGAAGTTGTCGTGACGGCCGACACGTTCGGCCTTCAGCACCTGCTGCCAGAGCGCCGCCAGTTGCGTTTCGACGCCCTCGTGCGGCGCCTCGAAGCCCTGCTCTGCCGCCTGCGGCTGCGGCAGCGCCTGCCGGTCGAGCTTGCCATTGGCGGTCAGCGGGAAGCGTTCGAGCAACAGTACATGGCTCGGCAGCATGTAATCCGGCAGGCGCTCAGCCAGTTGCGCCTGTAGCTGCGCAGCGTCGACAGCCTGCCCCTGCGCGACCACATAGGCGAGCAACTGGCCGCGTTCGTCCAGTTGCACATGGGCATCGGCGACACCCGCCAGGCCACGCAGCTGCGCCACGATTTCGCCGAGGGCGACTCGGTAGCCGCGTACCTTGACCTGGTCGTCACCACGCCCGAGGAATTCGATACGCCCGTCGGCCAGCAGGCGCGCACGGTCTCCGGTGCGATACAGACGCCCACCCTTGACGAAGGGATCGGGCAGGAAACTCGCCGCCGTCAGCCCCGGACGATCGAGATAGCCGCGCGCCAGGCCAGGCCCGCCCAGGTACAGCTCGCCGACCGCACCTTGCGGCAGCGGCGTCAGGGCCGCGTCCAGTACCAGGGCGCGGACGTTGGGCAAGGGCCGGCCAATCGGCACCACGCCGCTCAACGCTGCCAGCTCGGCGTCCGTGACCTCATGAGTCAGCACACCGACCGTGGTTTCACTGGGGCCGTAGTGGTTGATCACCCGGCACTGCGGACGCAGGCGCTTGACCTCTTTCACCAGCTCGGCCGGCAGCGCTTCGCCGCCGAAGATCAGGGCATGCGCGGGTATCGCCCGCTCACCTGCGCCAGCCTGCAGCAGGCCGGCCAAATGGGTGGGCACGATCTTGAGGATGCCGACCTGCTGCGTGCTCAGGTAGTCCGCCAGGCTGTCGGCATCGGCCACGCTTTCCGCGCCCAGCAGGTGCAGGGTACGCCCGGACAGCAGCGCGCCGAACAGCACCGTATGGCCCAGGTCGGCCGCAACGGTGGACACCATCGCCATGCTCACCTCCGGCGCCAGTGCCAACTCTTCCAGCAGGCCCTGCACGTAGTCGGCCAGCGCCGCATGGCTGATCACCGCGCCCTTGGGCTGGCCGGTGGTGCCGGAGGTGTAGATCAGGTAGGCCGCCTGTAGCGGATGCACCGGCACGCTCGGCGCGGCGCTGGTCTGCTGACGCCACGGCGCCTCGGCGCTGAAGTCCAGCTGCGGGCCGACGAAGGATTGCGCCGAGGCGGATTCACAGAGCAATACGGCACAGGCGCTGTCGGCCAGGACGAACGCCTGACGCTGCGCCGGCCAGGCCGGATCGAGCGGCACGAAGGCGGCGCCGACCTTGAGCACGGCCAGCAGGCCGATTACGAAAGACGGCGAACGCTGCAGGCACAGGCCGACGCGCTGCTCGGGCGCCACGCCCAAGGCAAGCAGGTGCTGCGCCAGCTGATTGGCCTGGGCGTCCAGCGCGGCGAAGCTGTAGGGCACGCCGTCGTGCATCAGAGCCACGGCCTCGCCGTGCACCTGCGGCCGCCACAGATCGAGCACCGTCGCAGCGGCGAACCTGCGCTCGACACCCGCGACCTGCGACGGCTGTGCCGCCAGTTGCAGGCTGGCCAGCGGCGCTTGCGGCTGCGCCAGCAGTTGCTCCAGCAGATGTTCGAAATCGGCGGCGAAGGCTTTGATGCGCTCGGCTTCGAACAGATCCTGCGCATAGGTGAAGGCCGCCTCGATGCCCTCGGGCAGGTCGGTGATATCCAGCCCCAGATCGAAGTGCGCAGCCTGCTCGTCCAGCTGACTCGCGCTGAGGGTCACGCCAGGCAGGGCCAGATCCCGGGCCAGGGCAAACTGCTGGGTGAACTTCACCTGGAACAGCGGGTTGTGGCTCAGGCTGCGCTGCGGCGCCAGCGCGTCGACCAGTTGTTCGAACGGCAGCAACTGGTGATCCTGCGCGCCGAGGGCCGCCGCCCGCACCTGCGCCACGACATCGGCGAAGCTGTGCTCGCCGCCGAACTCGCTGCGCAGCACCTGGGTGTTGACGAAGAAGCCGATCAGCGCCTCGGTTTCCCGGCACACACGCCCGGCACTGGGCACGCCGACGCGGATATCGCGCTGGCCGCTGTAACGCTGCAGCTGCACCTTGAAGGCGGCCAGCAGCAGCATGAACAGAGTGACGCCCTGATCCGAGGCATGGGCGCGCAGGCGCTGGCTCAGTGCATCATCGAGACGAATGGCGTGGCGCGCGCCGCGATGGCTCTGCCGCGCCGGGCGCGGGTGGTCGGCAGGCAGTTGCAGCAACGGCTGCTCATCGCCCAGCTGCTGCTTCCAGTAATCCAACTGACGCTCGCCCTCGCCCGCCTGCAGCCAGCGCCGCTGCCAGAGCGCATAGTCGGCGTACTGCACCGGCAGTGCCGGCAGGTTCGGCGCCTGGCCGAGGACATGGGCGGCGTAGAGCTGGGCGAACTCGCGGCTCAGCACCTGAATCGACCAGCCGTCGCAGATGATGTGGTGCATCACCAGCAGCAGACGCTGATCGTCCTCGCTCACCCGCACCAGGGCGAGATGCCACAAGGGCCCTTGCTGTAGATCCAGCGGCAGGTTCATCCGCGCCTCGCGCAGGCGCACCAGCGCCGCCTCGCCATCTGCCTCGCCACGCAGATCGAAACACGCCAGGTCGACGCTAAAGGGTGGATCGATGCGCTGCAGCGGCACGCCGTCCTCTTCGCCAGCGGCGAAGCACGTGCGCAGGCTCTCGTGGCGACTGACCAGATCATCGAAGCTGCGCTGCAGCGCCGCCTCGTCGAGCTGGCCCTGAAAACGCAGCTCACCACCCAGCCGATAGGCGCTGGCATCACCCTGCAAGCGCTCGAGAAACCACAGGCGTTGCTGCGCATAGGATTGTGCGCACTGCGCGTCACGCACCTCGGCCTGCAGGGGCGGTACCTGCCGGGCCGTGCGCGGCTGCGCCGCGACCCAGGCACTGAAATCCCCCAGACGCGGCCGTTCGAACAGGCTATCGGCCTGCAGCTCCAGCCCCAGCTCGGCGTTAAGACGTGCCAGCACCTGCATCACGCCCACCGAGTCGCCGCCGCGTGCGAAGAAGTGGTCGCCCTGCCCCAGGTCCGTGCAGCCCAGCACCTCCTGCCAGGCCTGCAGCACCTGCGGCAGCACGGCGCTGGCTTGCGGCGCGAGGCTCGCCGCCTCGGCGCCCTGCAGGCGCCCCTTGTACCACTGGGCGAAGGTCGCCAGGCTGCCGTTCTGCCAGCCGCTGCGGCAGGCCGAGCGCTGCAGCTTGCCGCTGGTGGTACGCGGCAAGGTGCCTGGCTCGAGCAGCAGGATCAGCTGCGGCGCCAGCTGGAAGCGCTCGCCCATGCCATCGGCGATGCGCTGGCAGATCATCTCGGCGCTGATCAGCTTGCGTACATTGCGGCTGATCTCCAGCGCCAGGCCGACGCCCTCCAGCCCCTGTTCATCGGTGACGGCGAACGCGGCGATACGCCCCTGGCGCAGCAGCTCGATGTCCTGCTCCAGCGCCTGCTCGATGTCCTGCGGGTAATGGTTCTGGCCATTGAGAATGATCAGATCCTTCAGGCGCCCGGCGATGAACAGCTGACGCTCGCGCACCACGCCCAGATCGCCGGTACGCAGCCAGCGCTGGCCATCACGCTCGACGAAGGCCTCGGCGGTCGCTTCGGGGTTGCGCCAGTAGCCTTGGGCGATGCTCGGCCCGGCGATCCAGATCTCGCCGACCTGATCATCCCCCAGCACCTCCAGCGTCTGCGGCTCGACGATGCGCAGCGGGTGCTCGGCATCGCTCCAGCCACAGGCTGGCAAACGGCTGTCCGCCTGGCCCGCTGTGGTACTGGCGAACGTCTCCACCTGCGGCTCGCGCTCGGCGGCATCGACGCACACATATAGCGTCGCTTCGGCCAGACCATAGCTTGGCGCCAGCGCCTGGGCACTGAAGCCCGCCGCCGCGAAGCGCTGACTGAAGGCCCGCAGGGTGTCCAGGCGGATTGGCTCGGAGCCGGAAAACGCCAGGCGCCAGCTGCTCAGATCGAGCGCCTCCAGGCTGCTTTGCGGCACGCGCTCGGCGCACAGGCGATAAGCGAAATCCGGCCCGCCGGAGAAGGTGCCACCGTATTGGCTGATGGCCTGCAACCAGCGCGCCGGCCGGGCGAGGAAGAAGTTCGGCGCCATCAGCGTCAGGCTGCCGCCATGCAGGATCGGCAGCAGCAGCCCGGCCATCAGCCCCATGTCGTGATACAGCGGTAGCCAGCTGACCCAGGATTCGTCGCGGCTGGCATTGAAACCACGGCTCATGCTGCGCTCGTTAGCGAGCAGGTTGGCGTGGCTGACCATCACCCCCTTGGGCGCACGGGTGGAACCCGAGGTGTATTGCAGGAAAGCCAGCGCATCGCTGGTGATCAGCCGTGGCTGGTAGCCGGCGCGGTCGTGGGCATCGACATCCTCGATGGCGACCATCCGCGCCTCGGGCGCGAGCAGCGGCTGCAGGTCGGCCTGGCAACGCTGGATCACCTTATGCGGCGCCAGCACCACCATGGGCTGGGCATCGAGCAGAATGCCGGTGAGGCGCTCGATGTGCATCTGCCGGTTATTCTCCGGCGGAAAGGCCGGCACCGCGATCACGCCGGCGTACAGGCAACCGAAGAAGGCTGCGGCATAGTCGGCGCCGCTGGGCAGCATCAGCACACAACGCTCGCCAGCCTCACAGCCCAGGCGCTGCAGCAGGCCGGCGACGGCCAGTGCCTGCTCACGCAGTTCGGCATAGGTCGTCAGCAGCGGCTCGCCCTGATCCGCCACGATATGCCGGATGGCCACACGGCCCGGCGCGCGCTCGGCGTGATAGTCCAGAATGTCGGCAAAGTGCTGCGCCTGATCCACCATCGATCTCATCTCGTCACCCGTGAAAACTCGTGCCTGCACAGCGGCTCGGCAGGACTGCCGAACCACTCGCGGAAGAAGGAAAAACCTGCGTCTGTCGATTAGCTGAGCGAGCCTGCGGCCAGACGCAGCGAATCGCGTACCTGCGTGCTGGGGGACTCGACGAACATCGAGCTGACCAACTCCTCGGAGCGCATGGCCAGCACCGACAGCAGGGTGTCGCTGAGGCCGTGGCTGCCCTCGCAGCCGCCCTGCAGGAAGATCTGCGCCTGGCAGTCCGCCCGCAGCGGCAGGCGATATTGGCGGTCGACCGCATCGCCTTCGATGTAGTCGGCGAAGCCCGCCAGCAGGGTACGGTGGTAGTCGCGGCGGTAGCCGGTGGCGAGGATCACCGCATCGAAACGCTCGCTGTGCGGTTCGCCGCCCAGGGTGTTGCGCAGGGTCAGCTCCACGCCGCTGTCATCGGCGGCAACGGCCATGACCTCACGATGGGTGAGCAAGCGATGAGGGTGCTGACCACGCACTTTCTGCTGGTAGAACAGGTGGTAGATCTTCTCGATCAGTTCCAGGTCGACCACCGAGTAGTTGGTGTTGCGATATTCGCTGAGCATCTGCGCGCGCTGTGCAGGGCTGTGGGCGAAAATGCGGTCGGTGAAGTCGGCGTTGAAGATCTCGTTGACGAACGGGCTGTCGTCCGACGGTTTGAGACTGCCGCCGCGCACCAGCAGGCTGGCCTCGATCTGCGGGAAGCGGCACGCCAGATCATGGAAGATTTCCGCAGCGCTCTGCCCACCGCCAATGATGGCGACACGACGTGGGCGACTGCCATCGCCCAGCATGGCATCGAGCGCGCCCAGGTAACGCGAGGAATGTACGATGCGTGGGTCAGTCATGCCGGCGAAGGCCGCCGGAATCTGCGCCACGCCACCGATACCCAGCACCAGGTTGCGCGCGCGGCGCTGCGTGCTCTGCCCGTCGGCGCTGCGCGAGACCACCTCGACACCGGCACAGACGCCGGCGCTGTAGAACGGCTCGATGCTGATCACTTCTTCGCCGTAGTGCACCTGCCCGGCGAACGCATCGGCAGCCCAGCCGAGGTAGTCGTTGAACTCCTCGCGGCTGGGGTAGAAGGTCTTCAGATTGATGAAATCCTCCAGGCGCCCGCATGCCTTGAGGTAGCTGATGAAGGTGAAGCGGCTGGCGGGGTTGCGCAGTGTGGCGAGGTCCTTGAGGAAGGAGATCTGCATGCTCGAACCGTCGATCAGCATGCCTTCATGCCAGCTGAAGGCAGGCTTGCGCTCGATGAAGCAGACGCTGGGCTCTCGCCCATTGCGCTGGGCGAACTCTTCGGTGGCGATGGCCAGAGCCAGGTTAGAGGGCCCGAAGCCAACCCCGATATAGTCATGAACGAGCCCCATAGATCCTCCCGATATCTGCATGCTGAATGGGCGGTTCGCCAGCTGGAATAAACTGGAAAACATTCTCATTAACAATGACGAACGAGAGGAAGGAATGTTTAGGGCAATTGTCTGCGGAATGGGAAATCACTTCGGTAAAACGACTGCGCCCGCATGATGCGGGCGCAGCGAGGGCAATCGGCATTCAGGAATGGGCGGCGCCACCGATCTCCAGCAACGCGTTGCGACTGGCCCGGGTGCGATGCTCGCCCTGCAATTCATGCAGCTGCCCGCCATCCATCTTCAGCAGACGGTCGGCTTGATCGAAGTAGTGATCATCATGGCTGATGGCGAATACGGTCTTGCCCGCGGCCTTCAATTGCGGCAGCAGCTCGCGGTAGAACACCTGGCGGAACAGCGGATCCTGGTCGGCAGCCCACTCGTCGAGTAGCAGGATGTCGCGCGCTTCGAGCAACGCCAGGAGCAAGGCCAGACGCTTGCGCTGACCGGCGGACAGGCGCGTGTCGCGCAGGCGCCCCGCCGCCACCTGTACCTTGTGGCGAATGTGCAAGCTGCCCAGCCAATGCTCGAGTTCTTCATCCGACGCTGCCACACCGTGCGGGCCGAGCAGTTGCGAGAACAGGTGATAGTCAGTGAACACCGATGCGAACAGCTGACGGTAGGCCGGCCACTCCTGCGGCCCGAGCACCCGGCCATCGACACGAATCTCGCCGCGCTGCGGGAGGTACAACCCCGTCAGCAGACGCGCTAGCGTCGACTTGCCGCTGCCGTTGCCACCGACCAGAAATACCGTCTCGCCGCGCTCCAGGCGCAGGCTGACCGGCCCCACGTCGAAGCCGGGCTCGCCATCCTGGGCCGGATAGCGATACTCCACCTCGTGCAGCTCCAGCACCTGCCACTGCCCGCTCAAGGGGTCGGCTGGATGCTCGAATGCCTCCACATGCGGCGCCAGCGCCAGCGACTCGACCTTGTCCAGCGCCACGCGCCCGGCGATCTGCGCCGGGATCGCCGCCACCGCCGACACCAGCGGCGTACGCATGAACAGAATGGTCAGCGCGTAGGTCGAGGCTACTGCTGTGGACGCCCAGCCCAGGCCGTTGGCCAGGTAGAACACCAGGCCGATGGTGCCCAGCACCATGATGTTGGCCCAGTTGCTGGCCAGGCCGTGGTAACGGTCGGCCAGGGTCACGTGATCGCGATAGGCGCGCGCGCTGAGGTCGAATTCGTCCTCGTACAGGCGCTGCGCGCGATCGCGGTTAAGGGTCAGCTCCTTGCGCCCATCGATCACCGCCTGGTAATCGCCGTACAGACGATCCTCGGACTCACGCAGCATGCGCAAGTGGTGATTGAGACGCCCGACCAGCAACCAGCCGACGCCGAGGGTGAAGCTCATCCACAGCAGCGTGGTGACGAACAGCCCCGGCGACAGCCAGGCCAGATAGGCAAATGCCGCCAGCGTCAGCACGCTGCCATAGATCAGCTCGGGCAGATGCACGAAGGCAAGGGTGATGTTGCGGATGTCGCTGGACAGGCTGGCGATGATGTTGGAGCCGCCAATGATCTCCAGACGCTCGATGCTGGTGTCCAGCACGCGCTTCACCAACGCACGGCGCATACGGTAGACGAAGCGGTGCCCCAGCGCCGTCAGCGATAGCTGCGCCGCCGAGGCCAGCACCAGCAGCAAGGCCAGCAAGGCGACGAACTGTCCCAGCGCCGCGCCCGGATTGCTCGCCGGCGTGAGCATGCGCTGATTGATGAAGGCAATCACCGCCACGCTGAGCAATGCGCTGCTCAGGCTAAGCCCCAGCACCAGCGCGATGGACCAGCGATATTCGTGGAAAACCAGACGCAGCAGCTTCATTCAGAACCTCTTGGCCAGGGGGCAGTTGCGCGAGCACTGCCCGTCGAGTCGAACACGGCAATGCCCTAGGGTATCGCGCAGAATCAGATTGATGAGCGCTGGCGACGCCCCCAGTTGAGTCGCCACCTCGCGCTGGGTGAGGCCATCGAGCTGACTGAGCTTGAACACCCGACGCATGCGCGGGGTCAGCTCGGCCAGGGCATCGAGCAACTGGCGCACGGCCTGCTGCCCGCCCACAGCTTGCTCCGGGGAGATTTCCGAAGGCTGCAGATCCGCCAGTTCGGCGGCAGCACCGTAGCGCTGCTCCAGCTGCAAACGACGCAGATGGTCGATGGCCAGGTTACGCACCAGGCGACTCAGATAACGCTCGGGCGCCTCCACCCGGGAGAGATTGAGGCTGCCCTCCCACAGCTTGAGAAAGGCATCCTGCAGGACATCTTCGGCTCTGCTGCGACACCCCAGCACCCGCGTCGCCAGATTGAGCAACGCATGACGCTGAGCCTGATAGGCAGCCAGCAAGGCCTTGCGGTCGATGACCGCAGCAGCATGGCCATAAGCAGGTGCATTCGCGGCAAAGGACGGTAGAAAACCTCTCCGGCCCGAGGCCGGCAATGACTGTTGAGAACATTCCATGTGAGGTCACGCTCTTGGCAAGGAGCGTCAATCCTGAATGCAAACACTTCTCATTTCAATAATGGCGAGACGCCTTGATGTGGCGAGACCCTGCCGACAATTGAAATGGCCGCACGGCATCACGCCGCAGGGGTATCAGCGGATGACCAACATGGCTGCAGGTGATCGAGGAGTAGGTGGAGAACAGCGCGTTGCGACGAGCGTTCGCTGAACTCGGGGGAGATAAATCGGCCCTGCTGGAATCGAACATAGCCACTCAAGGCCACGCGATAACAGGCCTTGAGCGTTTCGATATTGCTGACATACCCCCAAACGTACCCCTAAAACGAAAAGTACCTCTTCTTTGACAGCCAAGATGACCAATGCTCGATCCTGCTGTGGGCAATCAAAATTCAGCCCGCAGGATCGAACATACTGAGCACAGCAGGTCATCCAGTGAACACAGCATTCCTACTTATGGCCCAATACGACGGGATCGCCGTCATCCCTTAGATAGGGTATGGGCCGACTCGATCGACGCGACGCGATGCGATGCGATGCGATGCGATGCGCGCCGGTGGCAATGTGGTAAATATCAAGCGCAAGGCGTAGAGGTTGATCGGCTAGCCTAGCCCGATGGGGTGCGAAAAGCGGACTTCCCACCCGCCTGGCTTAGCGATCACTCGGACAGTGGGAAAGGCCTATGAGGGCTGCTAATGGCGCACATACCGAAACGGGTGTTGTACAGCGAGTTCCCCGACGCGGGCATTTACGGAGTTACCGCACGTCAAGTGCTGGAAGCAGCGATTGACGGTATTCTGCCGGCCTATCACTTAGTCTTTTGTCCAGTAACCCTCTACGAGCTCAAGAGGGGTGCCCAGAACCCTCTCATCAGAGATTTTAAGAAGTGGCACGGTCTGACTGTACGAGTACCGTTGGGCGTGCTCTATACGCTCAATTTCTATGCTGAGTATCGCTTTCTAGACTACGAGGGAAAACCAGCCGCCGTATCCGTCGCCGGCCCGCTGGGAATGCCAGGAATGCGACCAGAAGTGCCAGGATGCAAAGAGTATCTGCTGTGGCCTGAGGGCGACCCCGTGGTATTTGATCGGGATCGCCTGTTCTTTTTACGAGACGATTTAGAGAATTTTGCCAACGGCACAGCCCAAGAGAAAAAGCCCGATAGCATGGTAAATGCGGCAGCGGGACAACCAGTATTGGAGATAGAGCGCCCCTCCCACTTGCTGCTCATAGCAGCTCTGATGGAGTTACTAAAAACACCTCGACAGACCGCAATGAACCAAGAAGGAATAAAAGACCAACTGCTTGAGCGATGCAGTTGGCGCGGACTCAGCAAACGAAATCTAGAAAAGATTTTTGCAGCTGCAAATCGAGCGGCAGATGATGCCAAGAAATCATCGGTATAAAAGAGCGCCAGAGCCGCAATTGCGGCATAAAAAACCGCAGTTGCGGTTATCTGATTCAGACGCTACGCCAACCTATGCCCATGTTCACCACGCCAACGACGGAGGCGAAAACATGGCTTATCAGTTACCCATTCCTTTCGATTTGCTCGATCATTACCGCCCTGCCACGTCTGGCCAGCAAGCTCGGCTACTTGCTCGCCTACGGATAGGCCCAATCACCACCCTCAATGCACGACGAGAGCTGGGCATAATGTCGCCATCCGCAAGAGTCAATGAGCTGCGCTCACTTGGATACCCCATCAAGACAGCACGTACTTCAGCATCCGAAGAGAACGGCCGCCACCACCGCCAGGTAGCGCTTTATCTGCTGGAACTTCCGACAGAAGCAGCGTCACTGCCGCCAAGTGCTGAAGCCTGATCCATCAGCGACGACGCAGCCAGAGGCCTGGGGCCCCTGGCTTGTCACACTGTCGCGTATATTTCACGCAGCTTGGCGGCTTGCGCGCTCTCGAACCAAGGTGACGCAGGTATAGCTATATCCCTCCCCTCGACGCACGCCGTATAGAAAGTCATCAGGAATCGCCGCCATACGGATCTCGCATGGTCGCCCCTGAACAGTTCCACGGTAGTAGGTCCAGAGCTCATCGCTGTGCGTGTAGTGCCCTACTCTGACCGGCCCTGCCACCTCATCGAGGTATTGCTCGCCAGGACGGCAGACTTCGTGTTCAGCTTTGATTCTTGGCATGGTGACGCTCTCCTGTGTGGAAGGCTTCAGAGTGCAAGCTGTCAACCGATAAATCGAACCCTACAGGGGGTCGGCCCCGTCCAAGTAACTCACAGCCAAGACTCACCCTCAGATTAGGGACGGAAAGACAATGACTAGCATGGAAATTGCCGAGCCGACCGGGAAGCGTCACAACAATGTGAAGCGCACCATCGAAACCCTTGTGGGATAAGGCGTTATCACTTCTCCTCAAATTGAGGAAAAGCCATCGACTGGCGGCCGGTCGTGATCCGAGTACCGCCTCCACGAGAGTAAGGCCAGCGCGCAACGGGCGGTCAAGCGCGAGTGGCAGCGCATGCAGGAATCACAAGCACAAAAAAGGCGCCGCTTTGGCTAATGCCAGTCAGTTAAGCTGACTGGCATTTTTATTTCTGGTCGGATACTTGGACGGCTTGGGTTTGACCGCCCGCGGATAACTGCGATCCTCACGACGATGAGGTAGGACGTAGTGCATGGCC
>Ga0228674_1000911_pt1 | contig 18911 bp, 26 predicted proteins | sample 1D_rmetaG_FD_189054 | JGI IMG/M metagenome (GOLD analysis project Ga0228674, IMG submission 189054) | Seawater microbial communities from Monterey Bay, California, United States - 1D_r | ecosystem: Environmental > Aquatic > Marine > Coastal | place: USA: California | collected 2016-09-26
TGATAACTTCATTCCACCTGTCTTAAACTCACGGTCTGCTAGACCATCAATGTTATCTGCTATCTTGGTAGTATCCATTAGTTCTCAAACTCCATATCACCACCAGAACTTTGTAGACTCTTTAGTTGTTCTAGCTCATCTCGTAGCTTCTGTATCTCTAACCTACGTTGTGCTAACTCTATCTGATATAGGTCGTCACAGTTTATACGAGCCTTTGGTTTATCTAGTGGTATAACAATCCTAGCGTACACGCCAATATCTTTACCCCTGCTATTTGTATCTAAACCTGATAGTACACCTGTTACACCGTACTCAAGGTTTACACCCCCACCAACAGCATTACTGCACCTCATGTTACCAGTGGAAAATGAGTCCGACTGATAGTTCATAGGTGGGTTAGGTAATGCTAATGAAAGGGAACTACTATCTGCTACAGCAGAACTAGCTACAAAACAAAGGGTAAATAATAATCTCATGCGGGTTCACCATCTAATCTCGAACATATCCTAGAAGAAACAAGAGTTCTAGACTTGCTAGTCTTTCTTACTTTTGATGTAGTACATAAGTATACAGCTTCGTCCATATCAGACTTACGTATATATACATCAAAAGACTTTCTTTCTTTGTATCCTATGTTTATAATTCGGTATGAGGATGCAAAAGGTATGTTCGTCCAGTTTAAATCAAATAACTCTATCTGATACCATTCTATCTCTTCCCTAGAGTTAAACAGAGACATCTCTACTTTAACTACCCCAGCTACATGAGAGGGTTTAACAATAGGGTAAGCTGGTGTCATCTCGTGAGCTGAGGTGGAAAATGACCACAATAGAAAAAGTACTATAAGCCTATTTAGCAATACAACTAGCCTGTACTAATGCAGTATAGACCCCTCCGACGAAAGGTTTAGATGAACCGTAAGTAGCACTTGATGCAGTAGAAAACCATGTTGAACCTGCGAGTGTTAGATCAAAGATTGTTGTGTTTTCCACCACTACCTTAGCGGCTTCATAAGCGGACATACCAGCAACAGATGTTTGTGTTACGCTTGTGCTACCTGTCCATGCAACTGTATCATTCAAAGTAGGAGAAGTACTAAAAGATGTTGGGTGTGTTATGTTAGCTGTGTAGCTGTCTGCTAGAGATACATCGAACCTGATTACAGGTAGTACTCCACCATCAGCAGGTGTAGTGCTTAACTTACTAGCTATAGGGTTTCCGTAAACCCCATCTTTAGTTGTTTGTATTACACACTTAGCTTCTACAGTACCTGTTATTGGTACGTTTGCTAGTGCAGGTAAAGCGAATAGGGATAGTGCTGTTACTAGATACTTCATATTAAACCTCATTTATCATACTGCATATCGACCATTTGTTCGTGCAGTATCTGTTGTGCTAAATTATTTCTTAGGGCTTTCTTGTTGTCAGGTATTGTACCATCTTGTAGTCCAGCCGCATCATTTAATGTACCACCATTTATATTGGCATTATAGTACATAGCGATATTAGTTTGTTGGTTAATAGCCATGATAATGTCATCTTGACCTTGTGCCTTAAATAGAGTTAGAGCATTAGCAGATGCTGTTAGACCCATCTCTATACGTGTATCTTCTTCTTCCTCTTCTTCAGAGAGTATTAGCTTACCGTCTTCGTCGTACTGGAACTCCTCAGCCTCTAGTGTATCAACTACAGAGTCATCTTCTAGTGCATCATATACAACTACTTCTGGTAACTCTGGCATAGGTTTTACATAACCAGCACATGATGGATCAGACTGTGGGTCATAGCATTTGTCTACCCTGTAGGTATATATAACAACTGCATCTTCCACTCTGCCATCTCCCTCCACTTCAATCGAACCTGTACCCCAAGATGAAGCTGGAATGTTTGAAACTGGAAACGACTTTACAATGGTATTACCAGCTACCCCCGACCAATCATCTGTTTCTCTGAAGATATATCCATCACCATTAGCATTAAGATTACCAACGTGTACCTTCATGTCTGCATCTGGATCTTTTATTGTAGTGTATCTATATAGAAGTCCGTTTATGTCTACACCAGCAATGCTAGGTAAGATACTATCCATACCCCAACCTAGAGAAACACTAGCGGCATTACCTGTTGTCCCGTATGTATAAGGTTCAGAGTAACAATAAGAAGGCAAGGCTACTAAAAATAACACCCAAGCCAATCTTTGTCTCACCATTTTCATCGAACATCCTCTCGATTACATTTTTCTGGTCGCGTTCTATAGCTTCCTCAACTGCTTCCATTTCCCAAGCTAACCTAGCTTTATCCCCCACCAATCCATCCTTGGGGCAGGGAGTCCCCGCGTTGAGCATGGCTTCAAACACGCGAGAATCCTGACACATTACAGATACTGCGGCTACCTTCATTCCCATGTCATACATGGTTTTAGCGTTCTTGAGCTTCTCGCAGTTCATGTCACGTACTGTACGACCAGCAGAGATACCAAGTATCTGTGTTTGCACAGCACCCGCTACACCTACAGTACATAAGTCAGAGTTACTTGCACTTATCTGTGGTGATATAGCAGAAGGTGGTGGACTATTGATTGTAGTCTCCATAGCTCCATTAGAAGTTATTGTACTGTTAGTGTCGGTTTTGATTGTATCGTCAGCATATACAGTACTACCAATTAGTAGGGTAAGTAGTATAAGTAAGGGTTTCATTTTCTCTCCACGAGTCTATCTATCTTTTCCTCTATTCTATCAAACTTACTCATTATTTGACTAAGCACTTGATTTGAGTCAACCTTAGTGACATACTCTTCTCTAGTTCTGTTTAGTAATATACGAAGTCTACTTAACTCTATTACATAGCCTCTTAGAACGAAGCCAATAAAACCAATACCTAAAGTTAATACACTACTCCACAGGTCAGTCATTTCCATTATCTCAGTTCCGCCCATCTTGAAAAATAGCCAACTATTTTGTAATAGTGTTGGTCAGGAATAACTGCGGAAACGTGGGTAAAGTCACCACCAGCAATTATTCCATCTAACCCTATATACGTAGTTCCATCTGAAGATACTTGAAGAGGTTGTGATTCAGAATTATTCCAGTTGGCCATAATAGCTACCATAATTGGTCTACCTGTAAGGTTTCTGTAAGGTGTATTATTTGACCTCCCTGACGAAGTAAAATCTTGCCAAGTTTGATTTACCCCAAAAGCGTTAGCGTCATAGTAAGTTTCTATAGCACTAGTAAGTTTAGCTGGAGATATTAAACTCTCAATTATTCCTGTACCTGTATTCCAAGCACTTGCTAACTGATCTCCTAGAAGACCAGTCGTTGATCCACCTGATGTAACTAGGTTAGTGTCGTTTAGTATAGAAATTACACCTGTTGATTGGTTTATATAGATAACATCTATCCAAGTACTATCAGTCTCATCTCTCATCTTAAGTAAGTTATTGGTTGTATCGTACCAAAACATATTAGCATAAGTTGTTGAGGGGGCTGAAGCCCCACTGTTATTACTAGCAAGGGCTTTAAGTCCATTGTTTATATCAGAACGTGCGCTACTGGCAGTTTGATTAGCTATAGAAAAGTCATGTTGTGACATATATTAGTACTCCACTGTGGCACTTAGTGCCGATATATTAGGGGTTATTTTCGGGCCAGTATTAGAAAGGGTAGCTCTAAACTCTACAAACCTACCTACTACCTCTCCAGAAGCATCTACGAAAGATGCACTAGCTAAGTTAGATACTGTATCTGCGGCTCTAGCTTCTACTACAACAGCGTAGTCTGAGAACTCTGCATCTTCATCAGTCCAAGTATCAAAGTTGTTAGGCCAAGTATCCCAGTTATTAGGTATATCGTCCCAATTAACTTCTCCGTTAACAGCATCTTGATGTTTACGAGCTACAGTAATAGCATAAGATAATCTAACTGTACGAGATGTACCTACATCAAAGTAACTATTTCCATCATGGTTAAAATCGTAGACCCCAGTGGAATTTGCGTTAGCAAAGCTAGTCATAAATAACTTACCACCAGATACGGTTAGGTTACTCTTAGACCCACTAAAGTTTGGATCTTCTGTGTCTGTATCAGACGCACCTAGTTGTGGTAATTCACTACCTGCAATAACAACAGCAGTTGCTGTAGTACTCTCGTTGCCTGTCTTATCTACAGACGACACAAAGAACTTACCCGCAAGGGCAGGGAAGGAAACAGACGTAGCTGGTCTAGCAATCTTATCTACTTTTACTAGAGTAGAAGCATCTCCAAAGTTAGCTGAGGAGTTTGATGAGTAGTAAAGTTTATAGTGTGATAAGTCTAAAGCAGTAACTGGCGACCAGTTAAAGAAGGCAGTACCCCCCGATAGTAAATGGGTTAGGTTAGTAGGTGCAGAAGGCGGTGTAGTATCGTGTGTTACGTTAAAGGTAGTTGTAACTGTAGTACCTTTGTAGCCAAGAGCATTAACAGGTGTAACTGATATAGTATAGTTTATAGCTGGCTCATTTACTTGAGGAGCATCTATACCTACTACTTCAAACCTACCTGCTGTAGTACCTTCGTTAACAAGAATAGCTTGACCTACAGATTTAAATACTGTGTCACTTGTCTTCTTATATTTAACTATAACTGATTCTACACGCTCTATCTCACTTGACGTTGCTTCTATAACAAGGACGTTAACAACACTTTCGTTAACTTCTCTATACTCTTTACTTACAGTAACACCAATACTAGGTACATCGTAGTAAGGCAATAAGTTAGTGTTGTTATTAATAATATCTTGTTCGTCTGATTCATTAAATCCGTATGCCGAAGAGCTACTCTCTCTTAATGTCATAGAAACTCTTAAGTCTCCACTTTCTACATTAGGAGAAAGTCTCCAATCAGTAACTTCAAACGTCTTCTCATTACCTGTGGTCCAACCATATCTGTCGTTCCTAAACTTAATAAAGTCACCAACCTCAATGTCTAGAGCATTTAATCCAAACTCTGCACTAAGGGTAAGTTGTTCACGGTTTCTAAACAACATCTGCTTTGCAAGTCTCTGAGCCGCTATAGAATTAGTAGTGTAAGGTAATGCTAGATCTAATATAGATTCAATACCATTATCTTCAGCCAGAAAAACACTAGAATTAATTTGAGGATAATCAGTGCTAACGTAACCTCCGTCACGGTCTACAAATGTACCTCTTACTGCATTAAAGTTATTTGCTATAGACATTTTAGTATCTAGTGAAATTCCACTTCTAAGGTCGTCTAACGTAAGTATCTTAGTAGGGGCAACAAAAGCACCAGCAAACAGTCTCCAAGCTCCCGCACCCCAGAATAAAGTTCCCGCTAATGAGGTCATCATTTCCCGTAGTACAGAACCAGAGTTTTGACTTGCTTGTACTATGCCATTAATAGTATATTGTTTTGAGCTATCAGATAGTATTGTAGTATCTTCACATATAGAAGCCGCTTCCTCAAAAGTAGCATAATCAATACTACTATCTTCTAAGCCATAATCTGAAGATATAAAGTCTCTTATTATCCAAGCGGCGTTATCAGTCCAAACAGGAGTTTGGGCCACACCGTTAATTGTAGTTACTACCTTCTTACCTTTTACCACAGCAGTTACTGTAGGCAAACCACTAGAGAAAACATCTTTGTCATATTCAAACCTACAATAAATGTAAGCTATACCTTTACCTACAAAATCAGATGTTAAACTGGCAACCTCGCTGTGTAAAGTTGTAGCTAAAGATTGTGTAGAGTTGGCAAAAGAATCATTAGCACTTGTTTGACTTCCATCGTGTATGTATATTTTAATCTTGTTATCCCAAGTACCAGTAGTAACATTTTCGTTAGTCATTTGTACTATAGCTTCGTTAAGATATATATCTTCTATACTATCTATCTCGTGTCCAGCTAAGGATATTATCTGGTGTAGGATTTTATTGTTACCACCAGTAACTTCTTGGAAAGTAATTGTGCCACCTTTTCTAGCTTTACCATAAACAAACTGCATAGGAGCTAGTGCGTTCTTACTGTTAACCTGTAGACCATTAGAGTTGTTAGGGTTCAAATCAGGCTTTGGGGTTAAAGCTGTTATTAAGGCTGTTGTTACCATAGACAGGGCAACATAAGTTAAAGCATAAAATGTATAATAAACTACTCCACCTGCGGCCGCCCCAGTTGCTAGAGTTAGTGCTGTTGCTATTGCAGTCACAGGTTCTCTAGGTGCTACCTCAAACGACCTGTTGTGCCTTAATACGTTAAAAGGAGTGTTGTGTTTATTTATCGACATACCCAAGCACTTTCTACATCTTCAATGTTTAATCTTGTTAAGCCTTCCATGTTAAGGAAGACAGCCCTAGAGCCGATGGAAATACCTAGAGCAACTCCAGTTATCCATCTACACCCTACTCTAGTTGTCACTAGACTACCAAATACAGGTCTTTCAACTTTAGTTAGTTTAGTAGCTAACCCTTCATCTAAAGAGTTAAAACCAAAATCATCTCTTACACTTCTTGGACCTTTAGGATGTACACCATTACTTTGCATGTACAAGCCTTCCCAATCATCAGCATAACCTACACCGTACATAGCTCTAAATGCACCGTTAGTAAAAGTAAAACAATCATGTACACCCCACTCAAAGGGTATACCTATCATTTTATCTAAATAAGAGTTTAATTCTATTTTCCCCATACTACTTTTTGATCTTGCATTGATTGTACGTAGGAAAAGAAAGTATCTCCATCATATCGGGATTGATGATTTTCATTTGTGTATCTCCAGCCACTAGGTCGTTCTAGCTCTATTAATTTACTCTCTACTGTTAAGTTGATTGTGCTTGACTCTGCTTCATCAACTATAGTCATCTTATCCATCTTACCAGAGAATATTTCTACAACAGATGAATCACTTTGTTCACCTAAGTACATTCTCATTACTCTTCTCTGATAAGGCTCTTGTAGAGCTAAAGAAACTATAGAGACAGGTATCCCTGATAGAGTTAGATCTACAGACTTAGCGGATAGATCTCCTACTTCTTCTAGATCACCAATAGTAAGTAAATTACCTGTACCTGTAAATACTTGATTACTGCCTTGTACATTAATAGTTCTATCACCAATACCAGTCCACATACGTAGAGGACCAATCTCTGTGGTATTACCGTACACATCTATAGCAGTTCTACTATCAAACATGAGTTCTACAGCGAAGTAGGGTTGTATACTATCTCCAATAAGAGCAGACAGTAGTGAGGAAGGTATCGCTCTACTCATCCTACTACCTCCATAGCCCCAAAGGATATACCAAAGAAACTTGCATTGTTAACCGACCAAGAAGTCTCGTTAGCTGATAACCTAAAGACCCCAGCGGAATTAGTTAGGTCAGCTGATACACTTGATCTAGCTTTCCTTAGCTTAGGCCATATCTCTAATGTACCATCTCCAGATTGATCTTGTAGTACTTTATGTAGAGTAGCATCTGCGGCAGTACCTAGTTGTATATAATCACCAGCTTTAAGTGTACCAGTCATAGTTACAGCCACAGAACTAGCACCTACAGCACCTGTTATAACAGCAGACGTTGCAGTACCCCTCACAGTCTTAGCTGAGGGGTCGTTAAGTAGGAATGTACCTGTCATACCCTTTAAGCTCATCAGGAAGCTAATCCAAGCCTCTGCATCGTCTCTATTCAAAGGTGGTAAACTAATATCAGCTTCCCACATTTGTCCATCATAAGATTGTGTCTGTTGCTTATAAGTAAAAGGAGACATAGATACAGCAACTGTATTCTTAGCTCTTAGTTCAATACTAGCCATACCAATGTTAGTAGGTAAAGCAAGTGGGTAAGAAATAGCCATTATGCCATCGCCCTTCCATAGCTACCACCACGTCTTTTAGCATCTAGTACTGCACCTTTAGCACTGTCCGCAATCTGTGGCATCATTTGTCGTATCTCAGCACGTACAGTTTGTTGTACACCTGTCGATACATTTATGTTTTGTACGACAGTAGTTGAACTGCCCACACTAGAGTTAGGTGTTATAGTTCCTGACATTGCAGGGGTAAATAATTCTGGTCCACGTTCACCAACAATGTATCTACCTCCAGCGGAAACTGGACCTCCATTAGCGGCTGGCTTGGGAGCAGAGAAAGAACCTGCTGGTGCTGGACCTGAGCCACCTATTGCTCCTGTAATCAGGCCTGTAATTTGTTGTACGACATAGATACGATATAACTCTTTTATAATGTCTACTGCCATAGCTTTGAAGGCATCTTTAACAGACGTAGTTCCATCTATCATTTTCATCATGGCACTCTCTATTGAACTTGAGAGAGAGTCACGAACCATGTCAGCTTTTGTCTTAAGCTCTTTTAAGTTTTCTTTAGCTATCTTAGTTCCAAACTTAAAGTACTCACCTAAGTTAAAGTCCCCTAATTTTGCTAGAGCTTCCATAAGGTCAGAAACAGATGTCATAGGATCTTGTATAGCTTTATTGAGTATATCTAAATCAGCTTTTGCATCTTGTACTGCGGATTTAGCGTTAGCTATATCTTTCGTTATCCTATCACTTCCGTAAGTATTCTTATCTACTTCCTTATAAGCATCGGAAAAAGCCTTAGCTGAAGCCGCGCCTATCTGAGTGAAACTTGTGGTATAGTAGTTCGTCGCCTCCCCCATTGCTCCCGTAAAAACTTTATCTATTTGATCTAACCCAGCCGTTCTTAAGATTGCATTAGCTCCGCTTATAAGTTTATTAAGGCCTATTTTAACTTCAATTATAACCCTTTTAAAAGCTCTCTCAATAAACTGGGCTATTCTACTATATATAGCTTCCACGTTATCACCCAACATACTTAGTGCTGTACTCATGTAAGCCATTATACCTGCCCAAGTAGCTCTCATTTCTAGTGCTAAGGATTCAATATAACCCTGCATAGTTAGGGCTTTCTGTGATACCCAAAGGTCTAATCTAGCAAACTCTAACTTAAACTGTTGAGCAAACAAAGCTATGTAGTTTCCACCTTTGTTAAAAGCCTCTCTAAATATAGAGGGGATACTCTGTAGTATAGTGAATAACCCTGCAACTCCAATTATGATACCGTTTAAAACACCTAGAGCAGTTCTGCCTAACCACCTAAAGGCCGCACCTATAGGCTGGAATATTGTTTCTGTTCCACTAAATAAGTCTTTTAGAGCCGCACCCATTCCCTTAAAGTCAAACTGTAATTCTTTACCTGCGTTCTTAGCTTTAATTAAGGCTGTACCTATAGCTAAACCTGCACCAGCTATAGCACCTAGCGCACCAAAGATACCAAGTAACTGTGGACCCTGTTGACCCAAAGCTACCATAGCACTTGTACCGTTTTGTACCTGAGCCGCAAAGTCACCTACTTGGAAACCTGCTTGTTGTATACCCATAGTAAATCGTTTACTTCTCTTAGTAAGTTTACCTTGTTGTATGCTTGCTCTATCTACAGCCTTACCCATACGTTTAATTCTATTAGTACCCTTAACAACGTCATCGGTGTTAAACCGTAATTTCATATCATCCATCTGAGGTCATAATCCTTATGTATACTGAGTCTAATAGTTTTATAGTTTGTACTTCTCTAGCATCTAGAGGTGTGCCAGTTAATTCACACCAAGACTTTATGTCTGTGTAGGAAAGTGAGTTTGGTCCACTGAAACCTGCCGACCTACCCTGATTAATAGATAAGAAGTAAGTCCACAAACTAGATAGAATATCAGGCAGTCTTGGACCATTGAGTTCTTCTATCTCTCTACCTAGTTGCTTCTCTACTTGCTCTAAGTGTTCTCTCATAGATTTACCGTCTTCATTAGGCTTTGCTAACTTAAACTGATGTTCAGCAAAAGATAGCAAACGTTCTGTTAGACATTCGTAAAATCCACGCTGTCAGCAAGAGCTTCTTCTATCTGAGCTTTAGCCCAAGGTAGATCTATATAAATCTCTTTAGCTTTATCTATAGTCAATTCTGGTTGCTCACCATCGTAAGTGATGTTCCAACTCTTAGTTACTTTAGCCATATGTAGTATAGCACTAGCCTCTAAGTCCTCAGCAGTAACTTGCATCCTACCTGACTTTTCCATACGCTTAAGTTTAATATTTGTTTGTCGATGTACTTCTGACTTATACTCTTTAGTATGAGGAGCATACATAACGATAGTCATCTGAGTGCCATCTTCATTCATAAGAGGCTCATCAGTAGATGGGTTGTGTATAAGCACTTCAACAGTGTCAGTCTTTGGTGTTAAGTCTTTTAAATCCATATCGAGTTTCCTTATCGAGTTCGGGTTAATAAATGGGGAACGTCAGACCCGACACCAACGTCCCCCCACTCTAGCTAGAGTATTCTTTACGAGCGTGTAATACGCAAGTTAGTAGCTTCTGTTGGGTCACGTAAAGCGACAAAGCTAAGATTTACTATTCTGCTTGTAGGACCATCTACGCCTACATCAGCACTATTTATTTTACATCTAGGGAAGAAGAACTCCATAGTGTTTGGTGTGCCAGCATTGTCACCTACAGTAACCTTAAGAGGTGTTTCTGTTTCATTGACAAATCTATTGATTAGTGAGGCATCCTCAAAGTAAGCTGAAAGAGTACCTTCTACTACAGCGTTACCTACTTCTAATGCAGGTGCGCTATCGTCACCAACAACAAATGTAGGAGCAAAGCTGTTAGTTAATGTGAAGTCCATAGCTGTAACTATAGCTGATGCTGATCCACCTATCTCTAAGTCACCTGAGTAAGAGTCAAATGGGGAAGCTCCAGAAGCGGCATCTTGTGTCTTTTCTGAAGCACTCATAGTCATGCTCTTACCGACTAAACCAAATGTACCTGTTACCATAGCATTAGGTGCTAACGATACAGCTAGTGAGTTGACTGAACAACCTGTAAACAATCTAGCTTGGTCGATGTCAGCGGCATAGTCCTCGATGGAAAAATACTTTGGTGTTGTACCAATTTTAAGTACGTTTGTAGACCATGCACTTAACATAGCAGACTCTAGTAGTTCGTCGAAGTCTCCATCTCGAAGATCTCCTACAATGTCTCCAGCTACTTGACGGTTGCCGTGACGGTCTACTCTAGACATACGGTCAGCTTGAATGTCAGTACCTTCAACACGATCTTTAGTCATGTTAAGTGAATGGGAAGTGAAAGGTAAGTTTTGGAAGTTACCAGCAGGTGTCGTACCGAAAGTTGTTTCAGTAATGTACGACAGACTGGAACGTGAACCCTGTGCAAAGGCCATATTATATTCTCCTATAGAATTATTTGTAAGCGTACCAACCTATATTGACAGGTACTAAGAACCAAGGACTATCAACTAAAGCCTGATCTGCTTCAGCGTAATCTATAGATACTGTTACGTTGTTTGTTGTAAAAGATGAGGTAGCTTCAAACGCAGTCATTACGTTCTCTGCTATAGTTTCAGCGGCAGATGGTCCATTACCTTCTGGTGCATAACAATTTATAGCAAAGATGCCATCATATCTCTGCTGAGGATTTAAGCCCCTTACGGCTGGCCTACGTGAAGTGGGCAGGTAATCTACCTTTATATAGCTAGTGCCAGTTGTAGGTACATAAGGAACGTTCTCGTAAGCTATTTGAGGTACGTTAGATATATTAGCTAACTGTACTTCTAGGATAGACCTAATCTCTTTGTGTATATTAGCCATATATTTTCCTTAACTTACTAAAGATACGGTATCCGTACTTGTATTCAACATCCCTAGCATACCTAGAGCCATTCATCACTGTAACTTTAGGTCCACGATTACCTTGAGTAGATTCTATAGATACCATAACTCTTGCTACATCTCTACTTAGAGTTGATAAAACTTTAGATCCTACTGCTTTTGGGCTTACGCCTCTAGGTCTACCTTTAGAAGACACAGATCTTATTTTACCTGCTCTGCTAGACATTATAGAAAAGGATTCTAAGTAAGACCCAGAATCTACAGCACCTAGATTGCCAGTATTCTTATTTGTGGAAGACAGAGTGAACTTAACTATATCAAAGGCTACATTATACAATACATCTTCTGTGGTGTTCATAATAGTATTATCCAGTTTAGCTAACTTCTGGTATAAACTTTTCCTTACTAGTAGTTCCATTATTCAGTTACCTCACATACGTAACAAACTGCTACTCCAGATGAATAGATAGTTCTAACCCTAACGATAGATACATCGTCACCTCTACCAGATATAATATCTTTATCTGTAGGTATTGCAGGTAAGCCAAGAGCAGGTATTACACAACTGCGAGTACCACGAGTTATGTCGTTTAGTAGAACGCCCTCTTGTACATTATACATATAGGCAGTTATTTCATATTCTTTAACTGTACTAGAATATTCACTAGTACTAGCATTGTAAGAACCAGCAGTAGTCTTCTTCAGTATTAAAGTACTACCATGACGTTGTACCAGTTTAAGTAAATTGTACGCTTGCATGTGACATCCCTATTCGTAATCAGTAGTTTCTGCGTCTATCTTAAATTGATCCTTGTTGAACTCTGGTCTAACTCGATTAGTATTTGCTCTTACACCCTCCACAGTGGAAACAGAAATACCTCCAGCGGAAATACCTAAGCTACCACCTAGTTTAGTTCCTTGATACTCTAGTGTATCTGCTAACTTAGTGTAGTGAGCTTGTAGTTGTGATGAGGCTTCTTTTAACGCACCGCTGATCTCTAAATCAACAGACCGAGAGTACTTAGCCGCTATAGCTCTACATAACCACCCACCAGCTTTATATACGTTGTTGTTAGCTTGAGCTAAGGCGAATGAAACTTCTTCATCTTGTACTTGCTTATCATTTAGATCTGTATCGCCGATTAACAACCTAGTAGAGTTTAGTCTACCTAGTGCATCAGTTATATTTAGATTTCCTTCGTCGTAGCTCCAAGCCATTAGTCGTTCTCCAACTCTCCATAATTTCTACGCCAACTACGGAGTAAACCGCGTTGCTTCTCTAGTATCTTAGACTTCTTACACTTCTTACGAGTAAACTCTGCGTGGGAATTAGTCTTAGCTTTTACTTTAGCATTGATCGTATCTACCAGTACACCTAGTGATGCGACATCAAGTACTTCTAGTCCGTCTCCAACCTTAGCTTTAACCTCTAGGTCAGAGTTATGATGCAGAAAGTTATTGTTGTATAAGGTCTGAACAACGTCACTAGAGAGAGATAACTCTTTCCAAGGGTAATGTTCTGATCTCTTCCAATCTCTTCCTCCACCATTAAATTCTTGTTTTATAAATACGGGTCTATCAAACTGAAATGGTATCATATCGGGTTCTCCTTAATAAAAGAGGTGAGGACACTTAAGCCCTCACCAAATGATTTGTATAGTTTTATGCTATAGCTGTGTTAAAGAATACACCTAAGTCAGCACCAGTGACTTTCATGTCGTAAGACATTTTAACTTGGATGTGTTCTGCAACCTGTTGACGCTTGAGAGCATCGTCTGAGTATGACTCAACCGTGATACCTAAGTTGTTTACACCGTCTAAAGTGTTCCAAGCAAATGTACCGCCAGCCATAGGTGTCATCAATCCAGCTGAAGGAGCAACGTGTGCTAACATAGCTGTTTTACCACCTATGAAAGAGTTGCTTTCTGCAATACCTTCTGCTGAGTCATTCTTGACTGCTTCCATTACATAGAAATTAGACACTTCAAAGATCTCAGCTAGTTTAGCGTCTGTGATCAATGCAGGGTTAGCTACAGTTGATCCGCCGTTTAAACGTGCTAGGATGTCTGGGTGGTTAATTAAGATGTCACGAACTTCTTTACCTACAACCATTGTGTTTGGCTTGTATCCACCAGACTTAAGTTGCATCGCTCGACGTGCTTTAGTAACGTCTACGATTGGTGTAGCGTTTGTGTAGTCTGACCAGTATGTGAACTCTGAGTCTAAGTTGTTGTCGCCGTTAGCTACGCCATCATACTCTGTTCCCCAAACATTAGTTGAGAAGAAAGTTGAAGCGAATTGCTCTTCACGGTGGATCATCAAACGTGTCGCAAGTGTTTGCGCTCCAGCAGAACGAATTTCCAAAGCGGCATCTTCGTTAGCTAGTGTTTGTTGATCGAAGTCCATACCTAGACCAAATACGTCTGCAAAGTATGAGCTTGTTGATAGTGACATACCGATACGGTTCACTTCTGTACGTGGAGCTAATTTCTTAACGTCCCCTGTACGATTCATGTTGTCACGGTCATAGATGTAATACTTGTCTGACTGCTTCTGTACGCCGACGATTGGGAACACTTTGTCCGCAATGAAGTTTGTATCTGCTTGTGCATAAGCGATAGTCAAGTTAGTAAGTGGTTGATCCAGATGTACACTGGATGGTGTTAATAATGGCATAATATATATTCCTTAAATTAAGCGTGAGCGTTAGCGGCTAGGATCAATTCGATTGCGATGATTTGACCGTCAACACCTGCTTCGTAAGCACGACCAACGATGATGTCACCAGAAGCCGCATTGACAGCTTTACCAGCGGCATCGATTGCCACGTCGTCTGCTATAGTTACGGCTCCACCACATTTTACCATGACTTTACCTGAGTGAGTTATTGTGCAAGCATTTCCAGCTTCAGCACCTACAGCTATTACACCGATAGTACCTTCACCGTCTCCAGCTAAAACAGCTTTAGCGGCGGCATCCATTTTTGCGAATAAGAATTGAGAGGTGCTAAGATCAGCACCAGCGATTAGAGTGCGGTTGTCGCGTGATTGCGTTACAGCCATGATTATTCCCCTTTATAGGATTTAGTGATAAGAGCTTTACCTTCATCGGTCTTTGCGACAGCAGAGTATGCTACAGCGTATTCGCTCTTCTTCATTGTGTTAGTGTCCATATAAGACTTTACAAGTGCATCAAGTTTATCTGAAGCGGTAGTAAACTCACCGTCAACATCTGCCTTGCCTACTTCTTCCATAGATGAACCAAATGCTTTATCAGCGGCTTTTAGTACACCCATAACTTCTTCATTAGTCTCAAATGATTTGACTAATTCTTTTGCTGTAGCTACGTCAAAGTTAGGAAGGTTTTCTTCCGCTTTAGTTGTTAGCTCTAAGTCAGCTTTAGCAAACTCAGCTTCTTCTAACGCCTTTAAGATAGGTGCTGGAATGTCAGCTTTGTTTATTTTGTCGCCTTCGTACTCAAGGAACTCTTCTGGAGCTTTCTTTTCGATAGCGTCTGATTTGATTATGTAGCCGTTCTCAATTAGAGATTTACGTAAACGCTCATTCTCTGCTTTAAGAGTTTCGACTTCAGCGTTAGCTTTGTCTACTTCAGCTTCTTTTGCTTTCTTCATGTCTTCGTCATAAGCCTTCTTAGCTTCTTCTTCAGACATACCCTTGTCCATGTAAGGCTTTAGTTTACCTAACATCTCATCGGACATTTTTACTGTTGTTTCTAATTCTTCGTTCATAGTTTCCCCGTCGAAGTTGTCGCGCTTAAATAAAGATACCATTGCCTCCGCATTGGCAGGACGATCTACCAAAGACAATTCGTCCAATTCAAGCATGGTTAAAAGGTTAGCCATTATAGTCTTCCTTTGTTGCTTTGCCACCAATGCTAAAGGCGGCGAGTTCACCAGATTTTACCTTAGCCCAGACATCATCGCTATATACTTTAAACGCTACTATCCAACCTTCTCGGTCACTCTGGATGCCAAGGGAATCACCAATCTCTTTAGTGATAGGCATAGAATGGATAACGGCCCCAATCTGCTCACCCTTGTGCATTTCTTTACCTACACGTACATGCTCCATAAACTTATTTACAGCACTTACTAACGTGTCAGGTTTAATTACATCACCTTGTCTATCGACTACTGGTTCACCTTTTTCGGTTACTACAGAAGCCCAGCCATAGACCATGCGTTGTTCTTCATCGGTCTTTAATATTTGACCTGTAATATCTTTAGTCATACTTCCCACTGTGCTACCACTCCACATTCTACAAGACCAATATCTTGCTGAGGTTTTATCTTTAGCCGTACTACATGAGTGTCGGCTTCTAAAGTTAGCTCTAGCTTTCGGGTCATCTCGACGAATTTCCATGTTAGGGTCGCCGAATGTAACTTTGACAGTCTTGTCACCAGACTTAACGTATACACCAAACTTCTTACTAGACCCTTTTGGTAGTCTGAAAGGTTTGTTTAGTGGCTTGTCTGCTTTGTCCACAACCTCAGCATACTTATTTAAGCTAGTCATCTTGTGACCAACAAACTGATTACGTGGTTTGCCTTCATCATCAACTAGCTCTATACGTGCCGCTGGTTCCTCTTTAGTGCCTGTTATCTTTACAGGTATGTTAGGTACTGCACCGTCACGATGTATGCTTCTTATGATACCTCTTGCTGTACCACCTGATGAAGACCAGCTTACTCTATCACCTACTTTAGCCATTAATCTAAGTCCTCTTTAATAATAATAGTAAAGTAACCATTGTTAGGGAATGTCTCTACTGTGTTATCAGCATATGTAACCTCTACTTCACCATAGTAAGTACCAGCAGTGTTAGTATCTGAGGCTACCCAAGGATATTGCACTATACCACCAGAAGCACTTGTAACTGTCATAGGAGCATCTACCTTAAGTGTTGTTGCTCCAAACGCTTTCATGTGAAACCTAACACCATTGTTACCTGTGATGTCTATTGCGTTACCACTTGCGTCTTCTAGGGTTACTGCCAACTTAGGGCTAGTATCATTCGTTTTAATTCTAAAAGCCATTAGCCTATCTTAACCTTATTGTTTGAGTCAAATCTAACTGAGTTACTGTTTGCTATTTCTGTTCTACTACCTATACGTTGGTTGCCTATGTTAACTACTCTAGCTAAAGCTGGATTATAGTAAGGTTCACCTAAGACTGGGATGCCAGTAATAACATTACCTAATAAGAAGTAATGATCACCTATTATAACAGTACTGCCTACTTCTGGTGTTCCTGTTATAATGTTAGGAGACGAAAGATTTATAAAATACTGTAGTACAGCATCATCTACATCTGGTACTCCAGATACTAACTCTCCAGTAGAAAATGTCTCTTCTTCTGACATTGATATATCAGGTACACTTACATCACCAGTATTCATGTCCCCAGTAGAAATTATGTGATCTTGATTTATTACTACAGGGTCAAGTACAGGAGGTGCAGTATTTAAGTTTGCTACCTGTATTATATGTTCTTGTAGTATTGCAACACTAGGAGTTTCTGGGGTATCTACAATTATAGGTCTAGCAACAAACGTCTCTTCTTCTTGCATAGTAGCAGAAGGTATACTTAAATTACCAGTATCTAAACCTCCAGTATTAAGAGTTTGACCTTGATTTACTACAGCAACACTAACATCAGGATTACCTGTACTAATATCCCCAGTAGAAAATGTTTCTTCTTCTGACATTGATATTGCAGGTAGATCTGTGTTACCTGTATCTAAGTTAGGAGTAGAAAGTACATTACCTTCTGTAATATCTGCACTGTCAGTATTTGGAGTATCAGTAATTATATTTATGGCAGAAAGTGTTTCTTCTTCTGACATTGTTACGTCGTCAACAACTACAGAACCAGCATCTAAGTTATTAGAGTTTAGAGTTTGACCTTGATTTATAGAAGTAGTGTTTAGGTCTGGACTACCAGTGAAAATTGAAGTTGCTGTAAGGTCGTATCTAAGTAAGATATTGACAGTACCTAAGACTGGGTTTCCTGTACTTATAGTTGTAGCAGTAAATGTCTCATCTTCTTGTAGTAGTGCAGTATCAAGGTTAGGATTGTTAGTATCTAAGTCTTCAGTAGAAAGTGTTTTTCCTGAGTTCTTACTAGGTTGTCCTAATACTGGACTTCCTGTAGTTATAAATAACGCACCAAGAGTTTCGTCTTCTTGCATTGTAACAACAGGTACACTTGAAGAACCAGTTGTAATGGCACTAGCTGTTAAATCGTATTCTTCGCTCCCCATACCTGCAAAGGTAGCGGATGCAAAAGGGCTAGTACCAAACATTTATTTCTCCTAGTTCTCGTCACCCACGTATCTAGATGTCCACATAGTTAATGAATATTTAACCCCAGACTGTAGCTCATCGACATAATGACCATGAGTAACTTGACTAGGGAATAGTATACAACTTCCGACGGGTACATCTAGGTTCGTAAAGTCCTGACGTGGGAAATAGAGTGTAGCACCCTCATAGTTGTCGTTTAATTTAACGCTACCAGTTATGAGAGATGCGTCTGTATGAAGACCTAAAGACTTCTGAGTATCCATAGAGTAACGCATAGTAAAGGCATCACGTAGACCCATATATTCTACAGGCTTCCAATGTTTCTCACATATCTTAAATAGTCTATCTCTCCAGAGAGCTTCATACTCTTTCCAAAGACCTAACTTCTTAAGTCTTATTTCTTGTGCTGGAAACTTGTCTCCCTCTAGATTACCCCAACCACCTAGAGCATCAGACTTAGTTATTAAGTCCTTACACTCACTTTCGGATAGTAGTTTTGTAACTAGCAAGTCTTGTGCTACTTCTTTGTAATCTAAATCTCTACTTGTCCTAGTAATAGGAGAGGATAGTTTCTCATACCCAAACTCTTTAGCTAGTTTATAGAAGAAGTCTTTCTCTGACTTACCTCCATTGCCATGATATATACATCCACAACAATTAGTTCTATCATTCCAAAGTTGATTATTTACTTTACGTATAGTTGTATCGTGGTTCTGAAATATATAACCTTCATAGTCTAGAGCTACCTTATAAAAGAAGTCTTCGTACTTTGATAAGTATCTTGACTGACAGTATAACTGATCGTCACCATTATCATCTGTACTAGGTAGATCAAAAAAGTCGTTTAATGCCCCAGCATACCCTATATA
>Ga0228674_1000913_pt1 | contig 18877 bp, 40 predicted proteins | sample 1D_rmetaG_FD_189054 | JGI IMG/M metagenome (GOLD analysis project Ga0228674, IMG submission 189054) | Seawater microbial communities from Monterey Bay, California, United States - 1D_r | ecosystem: Environmental > Aquatic > Marine > Coastal | place: USA: California | collected 2016-09-26
GATAGTGAGTTTCCGTGGTGAGCGTGAAGTGATTACTTCGATGGCCCCACCTCACAAGTCGAGTGCAAGTGGTTACGTAAATAACTACTATGCTGGAGTGTATAACCTAGAATTCGTTGAGCTATGAGTAAGTTAAAAGTAGGTGATAAAGTATGGTGGTGGGGTGGCTTCGGTTCCGATCCGCGTAAGGTAGCTACGGTTGAAGAAATTGAAATCACCGGTGGTTATAAGTACGGTGACCAGGTAAATGAGGTTGATTGGAATGAAGTGTACGGCCGTAATGTGGTGGTGAGTTTCTCCGACAATAACCACTGGGCGTATGGTGAGCAAATAAAGCAGTGGCTTCCTTACAAAGTTAACACGACCACCGATCGATAATATAAGCGTAACTAAATATAAGTATTATGACTGACGAAGACTTTGAGTACATCAACAACACACCTATATGGCCGAGTAGATTAATTTTCAATGCCTCGCTGTTGTACGGTAAAAAATTAAAAGACCTAACTAAGCACGAACTGTTTGAAGTGCGCAAGTATTCACTAAACAAATAAAGTATTATGAACCGACCATACAAATACATTACGGTGCTTGATTATTCAAACGGTCAGGTGTACCTATACGACTACGACGAAACTGAAATGCCGAATGCAGCGGACTTCGTTGAATCACGCCACGACTTAGACGACGTGAACTATATGGTGCACCAATACAAACCAGCACTATGGACGAAAGACGTGTACTACTGCACTAAAGAGCAAGCATACCAATTAACTAACGAAGACTAACATTATGAGTGTAATTAACGGAGTAAGAGAGTATTGTTTAAAGCAGATCGGTGCATACCCTTCGCTAGAAACTGAGATAGTAGGTTACTTCAACCTATTTATGATGGAGATTGACGATGAGTCAGCGAGTGAAGACCATGAAGCAGAGTTGTTGTACGAAGACGTAGACACGCTTATTGAAGAGTATAAAGCGAGCTTACAAGACTAACACGGCACCTATTCGATAATATAAATGTAACTAATTATAACACTATGCAATTTCTTAAAAAAACAAAACAGGGTAACTTACATTACATACTTAGCGACGGCCGTCTCGGTGCCGTGTACCCTGATACCGGTTATGTGCGAGTGTCACGCTCTATGAATGGCTTTGCTGACGACGAACGCAGTCAGTACTACAAAACACGTCAACGCCAATATAATATCGATGCCATTAAAAACGGCAACACCGGTAATGTCGCTATGTACCAAATTAACCCACAACGTAAATACGATCGCTATGTATTATGGGATACCGATAAGTACGGTCGTGAATTGTACTGCAAGTATACTGCCACCGAGCGTGTGCTATACCCGAACGATACCGTAACCCTCGTCCTTTTACTACAAAAGTTCGAAACTAAAAACTGCAAGTAATGGAAATCAGAGCAACACCAATGTCTCACTCCAAGCTTATTGAGTTTGACGTCAACAAAGTAAAGCAAGTATACTATGGCCGTCTCGATAACTGCCGTTGCGGTTGTGCCGGTGATTATTTTAAAGCCGGTGAAAACGACGCTGAAATTACTAAAGCACTTGAGCTACTCAATAAGTACTCTAACTCACCGCACGAGAATGTTTCGTACGATCGCTTTACCTACAAAGACCCTACACAAAACGAATTGTACTTTGAAATACAAACCGAAACACGTGACTTCACCGAAGATAACGATGACGACGATAGCGATGACTACCACCAAAGTGATGAGGGTGATATAGGGTATGCATTCTACATACAAGATTAACACGACACCTATTCGATAATATAATAAACAAATGATATGACACAGAAAGAACTCACTACGCATGCTACGGTTATTACTGAAGCTGTACTAGACAACATGTACTCTACCGTATCTAATTATATGGAAGACGTACTAGAACACGACCCTTATATGAAAGACTTTAGTGCAGTGCATGACGAGTTATTCTTTGAGTGTGTAAAAGCAATTGGTAACCTTCAAATTTCTATAAAATGACGCTACAACAACTGAATCAAATGAGTTACGATAAAATCGTATTTCTCTGGAACGAATACTGCGAAGAAGTCAACTACTTCACCGACATGCTATACACCAACGACGACGAAGCCTTCAGTACATTCGGTTTCACGATCAACGGCACGCTAATCAACAGCACTAATGAAGTATACGACTGGGACGACGAATTTGTAACTGCTGACGGCTATGGTAACCCTTTGTCCGCCGCCGACCCTAAAATACTTATGGACCTTGATGCCCTGCTCGAGTGGTACTTACAAAAGCAACACGACAGCGAATCGATAAAATAATTGTAACAAATAAAATCTTGTAACTATGGAAACTCTTTATGACCGCTTAAAGCCTGAATTGTTAGGCAAACTAATGCACAACCACACAAAATACCAATTTGCTGTTGACCGCTGTTTAACTTTATTAAAAAGTACAAAACGCTACCACGATTTAACCATTGACGACGCAAATTACATATCTACATTTGTAGAAGCCGACTGGGTAAATGCCTCATGTGTCGAATTGCGCCACGGTGATTATATGTTTAACGAACCTAAAACCAAATAGCATGAGTGATTTTATACCACAAGACCCTGATGACATTAAAACCTTTGATGCACTACTTGCCGAGTACAACACCGTGCAAGGTTGCGAACTAAAGTTTTTCTTCGACGACCACCCTTACGATATTGATTTTACTATCAATAACGAGTACACTGCGGATGGCTACGACGTATGGGTAATGCGATCAACCAACGAGGGTATATGCCTATGCGATAATGTGTACTACAACCAGCCTGATGCCAATGATATACTGCGTGAGTTAGAATATGCCGAAGAATGCAATATATACTGCGAGCTTGAGCAATACGAAATTGAAGCAGCTTTACGTGACCGCTTATATACTAACTACGATAACTATAAAACCAATCTTGAAGATGAAAAAGTCAAATAGCGAAATGCGCCCACTACCTAAATGGTTTGATGGCGAAGTGTACACTGAAGGTGGCACGGCACGTAACCCATACACTGGCGACGTTGTAGAATTAAATGCAAATGAACTCGCTATGTACGATCTTATTCTAGGCGCTGAATCTCTTGGCGCTTATAGAGTAATGCAACAGGGACTAGGTTGGTTCCGAATTGCAAACCCCGAGGCCTATATGGTGTTACTCGATTAGTTACGAGATGTAAGAGCGCTGGAGATAACACTTTTAGCGGAGTAGGGTCAAAGGCGTTCTTACAAAACTAACACGAGTACCCAACGATAATATAATAAACAAAAGAAAATGAGCAAGAAAGTAATTTGGTTTGACGGTAGTAATGTATTCGTTGCACGCTTAGGCAAAACAACAAATGCTAAAATATCAGATGGTTCACCTGTTCTACAAACTTATACCTTTAGCTACGACCAGTGGAGTTTGGCCACTACAAGCAAAGGTTTTGGTATCAAAGCATTCTTTGCACTTGATCACTCAAATTGTCTGGACTGCCCATTTTCTTTAGGTAACGGTAACGGCGGTTGCTATACGCACAAATTCCAACAATACGTCGGCTTTCTTTCACTGCTACGAAGTATCAAACCTGAAGAACTCAGCCCCTTCAACGATTTGAAATTCAAGCAGTTACTGAAGTTAGCTTCGGGGTCTTATGTAAGATTTGGTACGTATGGCGAGCCGTCGCTTATCGCTCCTAATGTTATTGCTGCGATCGTTGCAGTAGCTAAAACCTGGACCGGCTACACTCACCAATGGCAAAAACCATTTGCTGCTGAGCACGGTAAATACTTTATGGCTTCCGTGCACAATCAAGCTGAAGCTGACGAAGCTCGTGACAAATCATACCGATCTTTTATTGCGAGTAATGACAATTCTGAAAAAGCCGTATCTTGTCCAGCCTCTAAAGAAGCGGGATTTAAATCTAATTGTGCTTCATGCGGTTTATGTAGCGGCATATTAGGCAAGGGTAAAAAAGATATTAAAATACTACAACACTAATGATAAACGCAACCTTCGATCAACAACTATTAGCACGCAACTACTGGTCAACTATAGAAGAAACTCATGATGTAGGCCGTAACCGCGAACGCCGAAATGTGCTATACCGCTTTTCTTTCTTCGTTGCTTGCCGTGAAGTATCTAATTTATCACTAAGTACTATAGGCCGTATACTTAATAAAGACCATGCTACCGTAATACATGCATTAAAGAACCATGAAAGCAACTATAGGTTTGATGCTCAATACCGTGAGATCTATACTGAAATACATTCTTGTTTAACCGACATTATTGGCGCTAATACTGAAAAAGTTTATAGCGTTATTAGAGATCGTGCAATGCAGGTTGACCCTGATTTATACCACGACCATATTATTGAAACCTATAAACAGCGAATTACCTCTCAAGAACGAGAATATAAAGATAGTACTGAACTATTAAAGAGTACTTTGCTAAAAACCCAGAAGCACAATAAAATGCTACAAAAACGTGTAGACACTTTAAATACTGAATGTTTAAGACTAAAAAATCTGATATGAGTAAGATGGAACAGTTTCTACGTATCGCTAATGCAAGGTTACGTAAGGTTTATAAGAATAAAACTCAACGCAAAGCGTGGGCTGCAAATATGTGGCGCCGCTGGCTAGAGAGACAGAATATAGAAAAAGATTTATAAAATAGACCCGAGGTGAAACAGTATGCTTTGTTAGACTAGAATAGTTAAGCGAATAATTGACTGAGTACATACTGCTTGGGTCTATAACATAGAGGGAGGGGGTTTTACTAATTTAAAACTAAAATGAAATGGTTATTCGTTCCCTCCCTTTATAACCTTTAACACCAAAGAGAGATGAGTATAACAGATTTATGTCTACGAGACTTAGACGATAACGGAATTGAAGCAGATTAAGTTCTTACAAAACCAACACGACCACCTAACGATAATATATATGTAACAATAAAACCACAATACTATGACAACTAATGTAACAACCACTATTAACGTCGACAGCTCGATGATTGATTTTGCCGACTACAACCACGAAACCAACGACTTACTTGTGCAGTTTAAAAACACTAAAACAAAGTACATCTATAGTAATATACCTGGCTTCTTATTCCACGGTCTCTTTACCGCCGAAAGCAAAGGTAAGTTTATCCATAAAAATATAATCAATGCCAAATTCAAATACAAACGAGTTTAACCTCAACGACGATCAAATCGAACGCTTAGCTGAAGCTATTGTAGAAAAGTTATTTATTAAGCAAGAAGAAGCCGATGCTAAGTTTCTTGCTGACCTTGAGGAATCTAATGCAAATGCGCAAATCTATGTCGTAAATAACGACGGTAGCGTGCTAAGTGAGCTCGAGCAACAAATACAAATACTGCAAAAAGAATTTGATGTAGCACTCAAAAACGAGTTATACAATACTGCAGCTGACCTTGACCTTAAACTTAAAATGTTAAAGAAAAAACTAAACGACGATGAAACCAACTAAACTACAACTCCGTGATTATGCTATACGTGCCGGTGCTTCTGAGCTCGTTAAGGATTGTATTGAAAACAAATTCAACCCAGGTGATGCCGATGACGTTGCTGAATGGGTAGAAGAAACCTTTGATTCAAATTGTATTGGTGTGTTGTGTGACGATACATGGCAAGAAGCCGTGTGGGAAATACTACACGATGAAATCAATGATATGTTTTACCAATTTGTTAATGATGTAAAAGTTGGTATGTACGAAAAAGCAGCATTATCCATAACCTCATTATACCATGATAAGCAGGATGTTGGTCTCTGATATAATCATGATGATCGGGTGTTGTACCGTGTTACTTATGCTCGTCGCTGATTTTATCTATACCGAATACTTATACCGTAAACACCACAAAGATGAATATATTTTACCTAAACGCCAATCCCGAAAGCGCCGCTAAAGTAATGTACAACCGTCACGTTGTTAAGATGATATTAGAGTCTGCACAACTGCTTTGTACTGCGCATCGCGAGCACGGGAACCATGATGTTCCATATAAAGCTACGCACAAAAACCATCCATCAGCCATTTGGGCGCGTTCTAACGACCTTTCGTACTATTGGTTATATGAACATATGATGGCACTCGGAGAAGAGTATAAGAAGCGATATGGCCGTACGCACTTAACTATTGAAAAATGCCGTGATGTGTTAATGGAGTTACCCCCTAATATACCAAGTGATGATTGTGCCGATCCACCACAATGTATGCCTGATGAGTACAAAGCTAAAAATGCAGTTGATGCTTATTGGAATTACTATATAGGGGAGAAGCATAGTGTAGCTAACGCTAACGAAAAAATTATTACTGAAAGAATTTATGATTGATATACTAGAGAAAATAAAAAGCGAAGCGAAAAATGAGGTTGTGGTTGTTGCAACTCTTGATTCCGAGGAAGATAGTGACAATAGCTAATTAAGATTATCATCAAAGCACCCTAATGTCGCATGTCTAAATACCAACGAAATATGGACTATCTAAATAGAAGAAAGATTATATACCGCAGGAATCCTATCACGGATAAACCTTCACATGTATATGATTGGGGATTCTTCTACGAAGAAGGCACTCGTGAGTACTTTGCGCTGTTTAATTCAAAGGCTAAGATTAATACTTATAGATCGTTTAAGTGGCACTTACATGTTTTATGGCACCTTAATCATTCAATGACACAAGACATGTTTAAAGAGACTGCGTCTTACTTAGCTGATCGTGAAAACGGTTTTGTAACGTTCACGCTCTCTGAACAAATACTTGAAACCTTTATACACGATGTGTCTATAAAAGATTTAGATGAAAGACCACCAAATAAACCGCGTAAGATTATATTTAAAGATTCTTGTCCGCTTAATAGAATTGAAAAGCTAAAGATAGTTGGACGTATTATAGGTAAACAAAAACTTACTGAAACCGAAATTTATGATGCAATGTTATTGCTTCATGATGATGGTGAAAAGCTAACGATTAATAAAATTGCAGAAGCGTTAGGAGTATCGCCAAGAACTATACACCGCAATATGTCTACCGAGTTAAAAAAGGAGAAACAATTGTTAAATACCGAACTATGAAAAATTTTGCTAAATTTGATAAGTGGATGAAGCACATTAATAACGTCCACTACGCTAATAACGAGCGCATGGCATCCGCTTACGAGAGACTTACAGAAAATGAAAAAGTACAACATTCAAAACTACGTTCGATATAAAAATGATGTAGAGAAAGTAATATTAAAAAACGAAGGATTAACCTGGGGTGAAATGTCAAGAGACCAATTGGTAGCGCAGTTCATTCCATTAGTTGAAAACTTAGCAAGGAAGTTTAGTACATCAGATCAAGCATCAGGTGTATTAAGTATAAATGATCTGATTCAAGAAGGTAACTACGGTTTAGTAGCTGCAGTTGACAAAATTAATTGGGATACAATTCTCGATTCTGACGACCCTGAAAAAACAATCAAGTCATTCCTATCAAAAAGAATAAAGGGCGCGATAAGACGCGCTATAGATATAAACCGAGGCGATGTACGTATACCTGAACACAAGCTTAATGAAATTAGAAAGTCACCAGATGACGAACGCATGGTTGCGATGTTCTTCAATAGTGTGTTTTCAAGCATCGATGCCTACAACAACGACGATGAAAACCCCCACTTCCAAGTTCCTGATACGTCGGAACCTTATAATATTGCGATAATAAACGCTTACTTACTAGGTTTAATGACTCAGTATTTAACACCTATTCAATACGATGTTATAAGACTTTCATACGGTTTAGACCAAGATAAGATGCCTGCAACGCAAATTGCTGTATATTGCAACATAAATGTGGCTACGGCCAATGTGAGGATTTCACAGATTAAGAAGGAAGCTATTGATACTTTGATTGCTAGCACCGATCCTTCACAAGTCTTAGACTTCCTATAAATAGAGTGTAATTTAAAACCATATACCATTATGACACTAAATGAGAAACTAGCGACAATTCAAACCAAATTCAAATCTAAGAAGTCGCGCTTCAATTCGTTCGGTAAATACTATTTCCGATCTGCCGAGGATATCCTCGAAGCAACTAAACCTTTCCTATTAGAGTTAGGTGTATCAGTGACCATCAGCGAACAAATCGTTTCGTCTGATCCATTTCCTATTATGGAAACAACTGCCGCTCTTTCGGACGGCAAGACTAACATTACTGCAACCGCTATGGTTGGTGTTGATCTAGACCAAAAAGGTATGCAAATGCCTCAGAAGTTTGGTAGTGCATCATCTTACGGTAAGAAGTATGCGTTAGGTAATTTGTTTCTTATAGATGATACGCAAGACTCTGATGCTGTAAACACTCACGGTAAAAAGAGTGCACCCGCTAAAAGTAAGATAGCAAGCTCTAACGATGCAGCTTACGATAAAGCAGTACAGTATATTCAAGGTGGTGGTAAGCTAGAGGCAATCAAGCAGAAGTATGAACTAGCACCGAATGTAGAAGTGGCTTTGCAAAAACTATAATATGAGCATCGAGAAAGCAGTAGAAAAACTAAGAGAAGACGAACATTACTACGGTAAGTTTGGTAGACAATTCTTATCTAATTCAGATATAGGTACTTTACTAAGCAACCCATTAGAATATGGTAAACCTTCAGAAAGAATACCTGCATTCCTTGTAGGTGGTTATTTTCATACTGCTATTCTCGAGCCAGAGAAACTTAAGAACTTCAAAATAGTTGAAGCCACTACTCGCAATACTAAGAAGTATAAAGAGATAAGTGGTGGTGAGCTATGTTTACTTCAGCATGAGGCAGACAAAACCGAAGAGCTCGTTGATACTGTTTTAGCTAATGACTATGCCCGTGCGTTAATTCGTCCTATTGACTTTGAATATGAAAAGCCAGCAATTGGTGAACTATTCGGTAAGCAATGGAAAGGTAAAGCAGATATAATTAATCACGACGACGGTTTAATTGTAGATCTTAAGACTACTGGTGATCTTGATAGATTTAGATGGTCAGCAAAGAAATACAACTATGACAGCCAGGCGTACATATATAGAGAACTATTTGGGTACGATATGATTTTCTTAGCAGTAGATAAAAGAACTAAAAAAATTGGTATCTTTGACTGCTCTGATAAGTTCTATGAGACTGGTAAAGAGAAGGTTGAGCGTGCGGTTGAAGCGTACAACCTATTTGTAAATGACGAGAATTTCGACCCAACAAACTATTTCATTAACGAAACCTTATAAATTATATACTATGGCTTCAATTATCAAAACGTCAATCAACTTAAACAGCATTGACAAAACAAAAATCATCAACGGTAAGAAAGGAAAATACTTACCTATCGTAATTACGCTTAACGATGAGGTTGACCAATTCGGTAACCAAGGTCCAGTAATTATTGAGCAGTCTAAAGAAGAGCGTGAAGCGAAGACAGAGAAAATCTATTTAGGCAATGTGAAAGTTGTATGGTCTAATGGGCAGAATGTAGACGCAGCACCTCGCGAAGACAATCGTGGTGGCTGGGCACCTGGAGCGCCCGCAGCACCTGCAGCAGTAGACGACCTGCCATTCTAAACAAACTGTGTATAGCAGTATAAATTAATAACACTACAATTCGCATTTAATGCAGACAAAAGAGATCAATGGATTTGAGATTGATAAATTCAATCAGCATAGTCTTGAAGAGGGAAAATCACAGGGCATATGTCCTTTGTGTTCTCACGATAGAAAACCTAAGAATCAGAAGGACAAATGTGCTTCATACGATTGGGAACGTGGTCTTGGTACTTGTCATAATTGTAATAAAACTTTTCAGCTCCATTCTTTTCAGCGTAAGGGCAAAGCCGAAAAAGTATATGTTAAACCTGTACAGCCGGAAGAACAAGTCACCGTCAACGATAAAGTTGCCGAGTGGTTTGCTTCTCGAGGTATATCAAGGTCTACATTATACGAAGTCGGAGTAACTGACGGTGAAGAGTTTATGCCCCAAACTGGGAAAGTAGAGCACGCAATTCAATTTAATTATTTTGTTGGTGACCAACTCGTTAACGTAAAGTATCGTGACGGTCGCAAAAATTTTAAGCTGTACAAAGGTGCTGAAAAGGTATTCTACAATATTAATAGTATAGTAGGATATGAGTACTGTGTGATCGTTGAGGGCGAGATGGATGTGTTAGCGCTGCATGAAGCAGGCGTTACCAATGCTGTCTCTGTCCCCAACGGCGCCACACTCAATACAAACAATCTTGAGTACTTAGATAACACAATTGATTATTTCTTAGACCAAGAAAAAATCATTATAGCTGTAGATTCAGATGAAGCTGGCCAAGCTCTACAGCAAGAACTTATAAGAAGACTTGGTACAGAAGTATGTTACATCGCTACATTCGACGATTGTAAAGACGCAAACGAATATCTTATTAAGTATGGTAAAGAAAGCCTTGTCAGTAGAATTACCGCTGCAACACCCGTCCCCCTGGAAAATGTTACAACCTTTAGAGATATTGAAGGAGATGTCACAGATTTTGTTCGGAATGGATTTAAACCTGGCTATCAAGTGGGTCTTAGGGACTTTGATAGCATCTTTAGTACTTACACTGGGCAGTTTATTACTGTTACTGGTATCCCCAGTTCTGGCAAGTCTGATTTCGTAGATCAAATGTGTGTAGGCTACAACCAATTATACGGTTGGAAGACTGCCTATGCATCTCCTGAAAATCAACCTACCTTTTTGCATGCTCATAAGCTAATGCGCAAGATGTGGGGTGGCATGCCTAGTGAGGCGGACATTAACACTGAAAAGTGGAATACTATTGCAGATATGTGTAATAGTAGCTTTTACCATATTGACATGGAAAAGTACTCACTAGAGCACGTGCTAAAAAAAGGTGCAGAGTTAGTAAAGCGTAAAGGTATTAAGTGCCTTGTTATAGACCCTTATAATAAAGTACGCTCAGCTAAGCCGTCTACTGACGTTAACCAGTACACACTTGATTACCTAGAACAAATTGATATTTTTGCTAAGAAGTATGACGTGTTAGTCATAGTTGTAGCACACCCTACTAAAATGTATAAAGATGGCAATGGCAAAATAGAAGAGCCAACCATGTATAATATTAAAGGCGGGGGTGAGTGGTACGATGCATCTTATCATGGGTTATTAGTGCATAGAGATTACGATGCGCAAACCGTTAAAGTAAAAGTGCTTAAGGTTAAGTTCCAAAACTTAGGCGAAAACGGTGCAGAAGCTCATTTTAAATGGCAGTCAGATAGTGGTGGTTATAAACCTATTGAAAACCCTACTAGCTTTGCTAATGATCAAATGCCCTGGGAATAATGGGTAGTGGCACAAAAAGAAAAAAAGGTAAAAAAACCAATTGGGGCAACTATTATAGATCAGATTTTGAATATGAAGCAATGGTTTGGTGTTTAAAGAATGATATTAAGATTGGTTTATTAGCTGCTGAAACAGGCGATGGGCCTAAGTATTTTTACGTTGAAATAGAAATTGGCAAAAAGAAAAGCCGTGACCCTAGTAAGTATTTAGCAGAGGACGCGCGTAAACAAGTTTATAAATATTATATTTATTATTATGAAAAACATAGAAACCCAATACAGGGGGCTAATGGAAGAACTACTAAAGGCTCCTTCCAAATCTGATAGAACCGGCACCGGTACTTATTCTCTTTTCGGCAAAACGCTAGAACATGATATGTCAGCGGGTTTCCCGCTTTTATTATCTAAAAGAGTTTCTTTTAATGCGGTAGTGCATGAAATGTTATGGATTTTACAAGGCCGTACAGATTTAGAATACCTTCAGAAAAACAATGTTAACTACTGGAATGACGATTATAAACGTTCTGGGCGTACGGATGGCACGCTGGGGCCTGTATATGGCAAGCAATGGCGCAATTTCGAGGGCATAGATCAGCTCCAAAGATTAGTTAAAGACATAACGACTAATCCAAATTCTAGACGCCTTATGGTTAACGCATGGAACCCGGCTGAATTACACAAAATGGCGCTGCCCCCTTGCCATTACGGTTTTCAAGTATATGTAAACAATGGTAAGCTAGATTTAATGTGGCAACAGCGCTCAGCTGATGTGTTTTTAGGGCTGCCTTACGACATTGGGATGTATGCTTTACTATTAGAAATGCTAGCAAAGGGTACAGGGTATAAACCAGGCAGGCTAATTGCGCAGCTAGGTGATTGTCATCTATATAAGAACCATATTGCTCAGGCACTTGAGCTATTAGAAAGAAATACTAATGAAATGACTTTACCTAGTATATCTATTTTAGGTAAAGGGCTTGCTCTCGACGAGAATTTAGATGTGGTTATACCAAAACCTTGGGAAATAGAGCTTGGCGATTATCGTCCTATGCCAGCTATTAAAGCCCCTTTAAGCGTCGGTGTATAATGAAGTATTTTATTTATCATATTCCGGGTAAAAAAATTGGTGTAACACGTAATCTTGATAAGAGAGTTACTCAGCAACAAGGCTATGCTGAAGGAGAATACGAGGTTCTATTTGTAAGTGATGATATTGATCAGATATCAAAATTGGAGATAGAACTTCAAAAGTCTTACGGCTATCCGGTAGACCGCACCGAATATAAAAATCTATTTAAATCTAATGCTATGAAAATCAATGTAACTGATCAAACAACTACTTTTCCTACACATATTATGCAGCTAAAGGAATACCTTGGCAATATGATGGGTGTATCCTGGGTGACTCCACAAGGTGATCGCTACACATTAAGTGGCCGTAATGCAGAATGGATATTAGAAAACGCTAGTAAGAGCATGTATACTGAAGACCGATGCTACATATATAATGAAGCATTTAAAAAGTATGAAGAAGGTATGTTTGCTAAAGTTAAACCTACCGAAGAAGCTGTTGCAAAATTTGAGTTGATTCGCAAATGGGCAGAAACTCGCGGCATATATGAAAGCGGCGATACAAAGACTCAGTACGTTAAGCTTATGGAAGAAAGCGGAGAACTAGCTCAGGCTATTCTTAAAAACGACGAAGTTGAATTTGTTGATGCTATTGGAGATATGGTTGTCGTACTTACTAATCTTGCACATTTAGGTGGACATAAGATTGAAGAGTGTATTGACGCTGCTTATACCCAAATCGCTAACCGCAAAGGTAAAATGCAGAACGGTACGTTTGTTAAAGAAGAGGCATTCTCTAATTACCTTAAGTCTAAAGCTCAAACGTTATGAGAAAGAAGACAATTAACTTTAGAGATCCAGTAGTAGAACGTGTTGTAGATAAGTTCGTAGGCCGATCAGATGTAGGCTATGAAAAGTACGGTGTTACATTAGAAGAAGATCCAGGAGAAATGCTTGAGTGGTTAAACCACTTACAAGAAGAGCTTATGGACGCTGTGTTGTATTTGCAAAAAGCAAAAGAAAAGTATGAAGCAACGAGCTCCGAGGAGTAATATGAAAAAGAGATATAGCAAGAAGAGAGGACCCGTAAGAGCAAAGAAAGTATCATATGATGGTATTAACTTTGCATCAGGGTTAGAAAAATATATGTACATGGCTTTAAGAAAAGCCAAAATAGCTGCACTATATGAAGGAGAAACGTTTGAACTGCAACAATCCTTTGATTTCCCATTCGAAAGTTTCGAACGCACGGGGAACGGTAAAGGCGAGTTTATTAATAGAGGAAATAAAAAAATCCTCAACATTAAATACACACCGGACTTTGTAGGCAAGCACTTTATTATTGAAACTAAGGGTAGAGCTAATGAGTCATTTCCGATGCGCTGGAAGTTATTTAAAAAGTATATAGCTGAAAACAAGCTAGAGCCGTTCACATTGTATAAACCTCAAAATCAGAAAGAATGCGACATGGTAGTGGAGTTGATTCTCGAGCGTCAAAAGAAAACGCAAGGAAGCAATACATAGATAGACAGGTAAACAAATGGGTTATGTGGTCGTGGAGACAACGTGGCAGAGTTAAATACAAGGAACTAATTTCAGAAATTGAAAGAATTACAGAGCATGCAGGAAAACGAAAATGAAAACCTCAGCGGCCAATGGGCTGTATCACTAGGATTCTATCCAGGCGTATTAATAGGTATGCGTAGTTATCATAATGAAGACATTACTTCGCATGTATTTTACCTACCATTTATCGATATCGCAATACAAATATATAAATAACAAACACTATGAAAAACGATTTTGACGTGTCAGATAGCTTCGCTGACTTTGTTGATGAGCTTACTACCGATGATAAGAATGATAATGCATGCAGTATTGATAATCCTGACTGCGAAGCCTGTGGAAGCTAATGTGTGCGGTGCATGGAAGAATGTGTAATGCCTGCAAGAAAAAGCTAATTGATGAAAAGCTGCAGGAGTGCGCATCTATATTTACTAATCTAGGTATAGACTCTACAGGAGAAGAACGACGTGATGCTTACGCTAAAGAGCAAGAATTGCTTTATGAGATTAGAGCAATAGATAAAGAGAAAGGTGATCGCCTTTTAAATATCATGTAAATAATAAAGGGGACCCGCAATTGGATCCCCTTTTTTTATTTCTTTTTGTTTTTCTTTAACTCAGACCTGTCGTATTTAGATACCCTGCCTTTTGCTTTTCTTTCTTTCTTAGCTGCGGCCAAATCAGATGGGCTAAGTTCAGCATAAGTTTTTGGCGTGTCACCACTAACTTTTTTAGTCGGCCTAAATGTGCCGCTGTCTCCTTTGCTGTAACCTTTCTTACCTTTCGGTGTTTGCCAGTCTTCTTTAAACCAACGTTTAAGAGCTAACCCTTCTTTAGTCTTTCTGACTTTTTTAAAGGGAGAGTTGTCTTGCGTATACATATTACTTTTTCTTTCCTTTATTCTTTCTGCATTTGGCGATGGCACCAGAAGCATAAGCTGAGGGGAATACATCATACTGTGCTTTTACTTTATGATAGCACGCGTCTTTAAGCTTTAAAGGACTGCCAAGCCTTTGCGGCCCACATCCTTTACTTGCCATAGTACCCGTCTTTGTAATTTTTTGCTGGTGATTTTGAATCGCGCTCAATACCTGCGGCTTTGCCTGAAAGTTTAGCGGCTTTTGAGTATTTACCTTTAGCAGAAGCTTTGTTTGCTTTTTTCTTAAGCTTAGCTACTTTCTTTTTGTCTTTACCTTGAGGACCGCCTAGATTATTAAAATCTGAAACCTGCTTAGCCGGAGATTCCGGTGCAGCTTTAATTGCATCTTGCAATTGCTGTGGTAGTTTGCTTTGATTTCCTTTCAATGCCTTTAGCATTGGTGACTTTGGTGCCATCTTAAATGGCGATGATTTGTATCCCATGATTACTTTTTGTTTATAAAATCCATTATGTTATCTTGTTTCTTTTCCCTAAGCGCTTGCGAATTATCTCTATAAAGAATAAAAGCGAATATTAATAGTGCGATCATTATTGACATAAATAATGGAACTACATAATACTGCGCTTCAGCAGCAGTTGAATGTTCACTAGTATCTATATAGTCTTCGTCTTTTGCAATATATATAGTACGCATTTTAGCTCCGTCATAATCTACAGCTACACTATCTTTGTATTTAGCGTAATGAGTTCTTAAGCTATCCGCATACTGCCAATTGCAATTATCGTAGTGGTATGCACTATCCTCTGCAACTAAAGGATAATGACACTCGTACTTACTCGTTTTTTTCGGTTGCATATTTCACACCCATTATAGTTCCTATAATACTAAAGCTATTAGTAAGTAGTATGCCAAACATATTACTCCAAGCATTACCGAGTAAAGTTGTGTTAGCCCCTGCTAGCAAGGCAATTATATACATTAATGTAGTTAACACGCCTACACCTACTATAATTACGAGAGCTACCTTAACAATTAAACCTATCAGCTCAAATTGTGTGCGCTTTTGTAATAGGTCTAAATCCTCTACGGCTTCATCTCGTAACTTTTCCGCATCACCAAGAGCAACTTGAAGTTCTTGCATTAGCCCTTCTTTGGCCGCTGCTGCATTAGCCAGTTCTTTGTTTTGGCTTTGTACTTGCTTAGTTACTTCTAATCGTTTCTTGCGTGCGGTATTATCTCTGTTCTTACAAGCTTTTAAATACTCTGCGAACTCGGTGTCTTTACTATCTGCTTTTATTACTTTTAATAGGTTGCCCTCTAAAAATACTTTTTTCTCTTTAGAAAGAGACAGTAGCAAATCACGAGTCTGCGGAGATACTTTCATTACTTATACACTTTAAACGGCGCTGTTTTGTTTTTATAACCGTCGTAATCCTTTAAGAATTCTTCTAGTCTTGGTTCAATTTCATCGGATTTAATAATCCAAAATTGAGCACCAACATCCTGCGCTTTTGTTATTTCTTGGTTATCGTCAGATGACGATATAATACCAATCACTACACCATTTCCGTAGTCGGTATTAATTTTACGTATAAGCTCAATGCCATCAAAGCTAGAGCCTATAATATTTAAGTCAACGAAAACACATTCTGGTCTTTCGTCAATAGGGCCTTCCTTAAACCATTTTCTAAATAGCCGGTCAGCTTCGTCTGAAGAGTTAAGTGCTTCTAAAGATAATGTCATATCTAGTAGACTGCATGCATCTTCAAAGACTAAGTGGAATAGATCTTCGTCATCTATCAGTAATATTGAATCAATCATTGTTTAAAGTTATTCTTATTTTAGTTCCTGTTTCTATTTTTTCCGATGTAATACCAAAGCCGTGTTCTTGAATTATTGCCACACATATATTAAGCCCTAATCCAGACCCGCCTTCTTTTTGTTCGCCACGTGTATAAGGTTTGGATAACTCATCAAATTCACTTTGAGATAAGCCTCTACCATTATCTTCTATTACTAGCGTGTTTCCATCGTCCATATAGATGTGTATCATCTTTGTGGAACTATCATTGTACTTTAAACCGTTTCTTATTAAGTTATCTATCGCTGTGCTAATCAAAGCTTCATTTACGTTGCACTCAATTAGGTCATCTATTTTAACCTGTTTTATATACGACGTAGACGATAGATAATTTAACAATACATCTTTTATATTTAACTTCTGTTTTTCCAGCTGAGTGTCTTCTTTTACCAGATTAGTAAATTCTTTAACACCTCTATATACTTTTTGTGTATGCAAAAGCCCTTCGCTAATCATTTTAACTGGGCCTGATATCTTTAATTCTTTTATTTGCTCTTCTGATAATCTGCGTTTTAAGGAGCTTAATCCTCTAGGTATATATGTATTAATACCAGAATGCATATCGTGTCTTAGAATCTTTGCTGCGTGCTCTAAATAGCCGTTCTTTTTTGATATCTCGGCTTCAATAATTTTTTTATCAGTAATATCTGTGGCAATCTTTAAAATACGATACACTTCACCATAAGGATTCTTAATTGGATTGTAGTTACCGTATATCCAAATATCTTTACCGTCTTTGCCGGAACGCCTAAATTCACCAGATTTAACCATACCGAGTTTTAACCTATGCCAAAAGTCTCTATATGTAAGCTCGTCGATGTCTTTAGGTAATAAAGCTTTATGTTTTTTACCTACTAATTCTTCTTTAGAATAGCCAGTAATTTCACAAAATACATCGTTACAAGAAAGTATAGTTCCTTTTATATCAAACTCTACTAAAGCATTTGACTTATTAATCGCAGATAATGTATCGTCAATAGACTGGAATTTATACCTAGCTTTTCTTACAAATTCTACAACTGTAAAGAAAAAGAAAGGCATAAAACAAAGTACACAAACCCACCCAAATACAATGCTATTATGAGTAACATCCGCGTAGCCTATAACTAATGCAGTTTGGTACGCTAAAAAAGTTAGCATAATACCTATTGCAATAACTAATGCTATTTTAGATGCTATTGATAATTTCATTTGTTTTTATTTTTTTGCAACAACCACCAGCGCTGAGCCGTGTATCCTATAGATACTAATAGTAGCGCTAGCTTAAGCATTACTTCGATATGGGCCATGCTTATAGTCATTGCCGATGTGTTTAATAATAGTACTTTGATATCCGACTCGTTCATCTTAAATGTGCTTATACTTTGTTTTACCGTTTGCCTTATAGGCTTTTAAAGTTTCCCCGCGGTTTAAGCCGTCTGGTACATAAGATACGTGAACCCAATTAGGTTCTTCGTCTGTACCGAATTCCCAGATAAGCTGGTCGTAGTCTAAGTGGTTTTTAATACGATTAAATATGTCGGCATTGGTTATTTTGCCATAAATATCAGCGTCAAGATCAAGTGCTTGACCATTACAATGCTGTGAGCGCTTACTACCACCAATAGCTTCATTAAGTTCTTTGCCTCGATAACCAGATGAAACACCAATAGGCACACCGAAGTGTAACCTAAGTGGTTCAAATATATTCTCAGCTACTTCTTTTAAAGCTTCTAAGTGTGTTACTGTCGGTGTATTATCAATTCCGCGACGAGCCGCTGTGTTTGATTTAGATACTTCTTTTACCGATAAGTGCTCTGATAATTTCATTTTATTTTCTTCTTTTTCTAGCTCTAGCAGCACGGTCTTCTCTTGTGCCTCGCGATTTTGCTCTTGTTTCTTTAGCTTTAGCCTTGCCTTCTTCTTTGCGCTTTGTTTTGGCTTCTATTTTAATAAGATCGTGCTCTTCGTTTTTAGCACCTACATCCCAAGTCTTCCAACCAAGCCCTAATGCTATACGCTGCCATGTTGTGTTGCGAGAATCAAGCGCTTCGGTTATTGAATTAAGCTCATCAACAACACGATCCAGCGGTACGTTAGCAACGTACCGCTGGATCGTGT
>Ga0228674_1000914_pt1 | contig 18876 bp, 30 predicted proteins | sample 1D_rmetaG_FD_189054 | JGI IMG/M metagenome (GOLD analysis project Ga0228674, IMG submission 189054) | Seawater microbial communities from Monterey Bay, California, United States - 1D_r | ecosystem: Environmental > Aquatic > Marine > Coastal | place: USA: California | collected 2016-09-26
CTACTAGGGTTACCGAAGGTAAAAAATACATCAAAATTATTAGAGAAAATAGTGTTTGGGGTTTTATAGCTAAAGAAGACTTTAAACATTTTAGAAAAGGTGACATCCTAAAGGCGGCGGGTTGGAATGCTCCTGCTTTGAACCAACCTAGAGGTAATATCTTAGACGGTGGTTATAGTGTTGCTTGGACTGGACCACATTACTTAAAGTAGGAGATATTGATGTTGGAAGGTTATTTAATTTTAGTTAAAGGAATGGTAGTCGCTAACTATATGGTTGGCGTACTACAACTGATGGTACAATAATATGGCTAGAAAGTTTATTAAGAAATATTTGAAACCTAATTTGTTTGATCCTAAAGATCATGCCTGGGTAGGAATTGTTTGGCCAGTAACAGGTTCTAAAGGTAATCAATACTCTGTAGAACTTACTGACAAAGGTTTTGAATGTGACTGTATAGGCTTTGGGCATTACGGATATTGTAAACATAGTAAACAAGTTTTAAAACAAGTAGAAAAGGCGGTAGCATAATGGAAAGATACTTTATAAGCGATACACATTTTGGTCACGATGCTGTCTATACGTTCAAAAACTTTGATGGCTCTAGGGTAAGAGACTTTGCTGAAACTTCTGAAGAAGGTGATCAAGTAATGATTGATCGTTGGAACTCTGTTGTTAAACCTAATGACAAAGTTTACCACTTAGGTGATGTAGCATTTCCTAGACGTAAACTTGCTATACTAGGACAACTTAATGGTAAAAAGATTCTTATCAAAGGCAACCATGATATGTTTGATCTAAAAGATTACACAAAATATTTTAAAGACATACGTGGAGCATTTGAACTTTACAAAATGATCTTAACTCACATACCTGTTCACCCTGAACAACTAAACAGGTTTGACGCTAACATTCACGGTCATATACATGATCGTAAAATAGACGACAAGCGATACGTTAACGTATCAGTTGAACAAATAAACGCCACACCTATTTCATTAGATGAGGTTTTATACAGGAGGGAAAATGGGTAGAAATATTATTATGTTTATAGTAGCATTGTTTCTAACTTTAGCATGGGTTGATGTAGCAAGAGCTGATTGGCCAACAGGTAAGAAGTTTGCTATTAAATGTGTAACAGAAGGAGGTTGTGATTTAGATATAACCTCCTTACAAGAAGAACCTAAATTGTTTATTGGTAAGAGTGTATTCAATAACAATAATAGAGTAATTAATATTGCTGATAAAGGACCAATGGTTACACCTAATAAAATGGTAGGCATTTGGGGTAACCTTATAAACAACTATTCTGAGTATGATGTTTCTGATGAATGTCAAGGCTCTGTATCCTGTAACACTTTAACTTGGAAAGAATATTACGACATTAAAATACTTGCCTCACCTTCAGGTTCAGGTGATGAAATATTATGGAAAAACAAACAGTTTGAAGATGAAGCAATAGATGGTGGTATGAGAAATGACTGGAGACATTCACACCCAGTATCTCATTTATTACAAACAGGTAATTTAACAGGACTAAAAGAGGGTATGGTATCTGGAGCAGAGGGCGATTGGATTAGAATACTAGAAGCAGACAAGTTCTTATATAAAAGTACAGCCACGGACTTTCAAATGATGGGTAACTCTTTGAATTGGTTTTATCCTACAATTATACCTTTGATAGAAGCTCATATTGTATTACAACAGAACAATATTTACAGTGAACAAGAATTTGAACTAGTACATAGTTGGTTAGAAAAAAGAGTATGGGCTCTAGAACATGGACCTATGGATGGTTTACTATCTAGTAGGTGGGGTTGGAAACATTTCTTTGAACCTGGTAACCACGAAACTATTAATAAAAAAGTAGCCTATATGTTATGGGGTATTGCTGATCAGAATGAGGTTTACTTTACAGCAGGCCTAAATGGATTTAAAGACTTTTACAAAACTATGAGAAACAACGGAAGTCTAAAAGGAGAACACAGATCAGGCAACGGACAAAACTATGGTATTAACTCAGGTAATAAGGTAGCACAGGGTATGATAACTATGGCAATCCTATTACACAATCAAGGTTATGATATACAAAAAGACTTTCCTAAAATAGACAAGTTGGTTGCTTATTGTTCTAAGAAGTATAAGAAACCATCAAGCGGTGGGCAGAATAATAATTTAAGATTTATGAGTAATAATCCAAACGAGTATAATACAACTGGTTGGATGGATTTATACGACACAGTTTTTGGTACAAGTTATGCTATTAATTTTCCAATTGAATCTAAGAGAATGATACATTTTGGTATTGCTGATGCTTCAGCATTAAATTTAAATTAGTGGTTGACAATATATCAAAAGATGTTATATTAATATAATAGTTTAAAACAAACAGAAAGAGAGCAATATGTTTATCACAACTGTAGAATACAATAAGACAACCAACTTTGGTACTCATGTCGAAACAACAGAAGCCTGGGAAGGAACAACAGAAAACGAGAGTGTACAAAAAGCTCTTGAAAATTGTTCGAATCAAAACATAGCAGGCGATTCAATTATTTCAATTCAAACAAAGCAGGTATAAAACTATGGCATTAAGCAAATCACAAATGGATACAATGAGATCACTTTTTCAAACTGTGAGTCAAGATGATCTAAATGATATTGCTGAAATGTACCAGCTTCGTAGAACATGGCTCAACAACCAAGCACGAAAATCGTTTGTTGTTGGTGAGTCAGTTCAATTTAAAAATAGTGGTCGTACAATGACAGGCGTCATTAAAAAGATCAATCCGAAAACGGTCGTAGTGGCTGTTAACCGTGGTAGCTACAACGAAAGTTGGAAAGTATCTGCCACATATCTTAGTAAACTTGTAGCATGATTAAGGAGAACATCATGAATAATGTATTTGAACCTGTAAAACAACAACTCCAAGCTAAAGAGCTTAAAGATGCCGCCACTGAGGCAGTATTTGGTCTTCAGTTGAGTAAAGATAAAGCAATCCGTTTTATTCTTCGTAATGTTAAAGGTGCTAATGTTAAACAAGCTCGTAAGGCTTTAGAATTTGCCTGTACTAGTTACAAGATGGAGGAACCGGATTATAACTTTTAGTCTTTTTCATAAAAAGACTTGACTTTTAGACTATAATTATAGTATAATAAGTAAATATTAAATACTGTAATTAAAAGTTTAACAGATTGGTAAGATAGTTAAAGTTCGCTATTTGTTATGTGGGCTGAACAGATCGGAAACGGGCAGGAACTATCGATAATAGGACGGCGTATGTGGGGGTCACTATTATACTTTTATTAACTGAATGGTTAGTAAAAACAGAAAGGACATATGAAATCACTAGGTGTTTCAAATAACGTTGACCACAAGCCAAAAGGCACGTCAATAGGAAGAGGTAAGTTCAAGAAGTCGTCGATGAATAAGAGCAAGAAACGTTCATATAAAAAGTATCGAGGACAAGGAAAAGGATAGTATATGCCAAAAGTAGGTGACTTTATGTATGGTTGGGAACCTGATAAAACTGACACAGGACCTAAACCAAAAGAACATAGTAGAGCTGAACGTAGAGAAATGGCAAAAATTGCCTATAAGATCTATAAGAAAACAGCAAAAGAATTAGCTCGTAAAGGCCAACTAAAAGACGGAATGGAAATTAAGTCTATAAAAACAGAAGATAATGACTAATATGATTACAGAATTTACACATAGTTTTTTATCAATTATACAAAAAAATAAAGGCTCCTTACTTAGAACAGTAGTTTATACTATAGGACACTTTGTTATTGCCATTGTTTGTTTAATGTTGATAGCTGATGTTTCTTTTAGAGAAGCTATGACAGATGCTATCGTTGAGCCAATTGCTAATTCAATTTGGTATTTTATATTAGATAAATGGTGGACTTCGAATGTCAAAAGAAAATAAAAAAACAATACGTGAAAAAGTTAAACTTTATACTGTTAACTTTCTATTAAAGATCTTAGAAAAGCTATTAGCAAAAGAAATAGCCAAAAGTCCAAACCCACCAATTAATCCAAATGATCGTGAAGCAATGGAAGAAGCTATGAAAGTCAAACTAGGAGAGAAGTTAGATCCTGTTATATTTGCTGACCCAGATTTGTTAAGCCGAGACATAGACTTTGCTCAACCAAATGAAGATACAGACGATACTATGAACGAGATAGATCACAAAATTAAAGATATTATGGACACTTACCTAGAAGGTACTAGTGCTTTAGTAGTAGCAGGCCCATTAATGGCAAATGGCTTAAAGTTATATAGAACAGTTTTAACACAAGAAGAGTATGATAGTATTCTTACTCACATATATCAAACTCGTAACGCCATTAAACCTATCATGCTACCTCAAAATAAAAACACCAACACAGTTCATTAATTAGGAGAGGCGTTTGAACCTAAGTAAAATTTATATCAGTAATCCGTACCCACAGAACGAGTTAACTGAACGCCTATACAATCTCACAGTAGACAACGTATTAAAAATGTATCCAAATGTAGATACTTGGGCGTCATTTGAAGAAGACTACCGTCAAAAAAATGTATGGTTTGACATAGAAGAAAACAAAAATAAACTTGATGTAGTTTGTGTAGTAACATCAGGTAATATTTTTTTAAAGCCTAACTTAACCTTTGAACTTGTAAAGCAACAAGTGGGAGATAAAACTTGGTGGGCTTTAGGACATTTCTTAGATCGTGTTAAGTCTGGAACTTATCTTAGACTGTTTAATTCTTGTTACTTTGTAAATGTTCAAGCTATGAATGTTATTCATAACGTTATAAGAAAAGATGGTAATAAAGTTTACCCAGGATACAGACCTAACGGCGGAATTGGAGGGAAACCATGGACCAATTTCCAAAGAAGTAAAGGCAACCATCATGATGACTATACTCCACATTGGATAAAAGGTTCTAACGGTTTCTTAGATTCTAACCTTAAAGAACATGGTGGCTCTGTATTAATACACGAAGGCTTTCAAAAAGGTATTAAATTTGAAAGTTTCAATCAAAGAATCCGTGATAGTAAAGAATATTGTTACATGGATATGGACGATATGGATGGCCAAACTTGGAAATATTTGGCACAATATTTGGATACAAACTCAATCCCAAACAGCGAAGAAGACGACAATTATTGGTGGTTTTACCGCCATTCCAATCTATAAACAGGTTGACATATACCTGTAATATGCTATAATATAGTATATATTGAAATTATAAGGAGAAACAATGATTGACGTAGTAAAAGATATCGAAACTCTTGAAACAGCACTAATCTATATTAATGAAGGTGCTAGTGATGAGAAACGTGCTGGTATGAGTATGCTACAAAAAATGCTTGACTCTAAGAAAGAAGAGCTACAACTTTTTGAAGATACTATGGCACCGTTAATCCCTGAGATCAAATCAGATGTCGACATTGACCAAAATAAGTTTGACAAAGTAGAATTTAGGAAGGCTGTTTAATGATAACAGAAAATAATATTCATCCTAAGTATCCAACAAAGCCTAGCACAGAAGATAGGCTGTTGAATGTAAAAGTTTGGAAAGAACTTAATGAAGATAATAAGTGGGTTCAGTTTATATCTGAGATATGGATACGACGATTAGAACGTGACATATCTCTAGCTAAGGTTGGACTTAAATTTAAATAAAGGAGAAGACTATGAAAAAGTTATTAGTAATTGTATCATTATTAGCAATGACACTATCAATTCCTGCTTATGCTAAGAGCCCTGTTAAAAGAGCAGTAGTAACAGATCATTACAAAACTGTAATTGATCGTTCACCTTATCAAGTAGAAGTTTGTGAACAAGTAACAACACAAGGTGGCGATCCAACAGCTGGTGCTATCATTGGTGGGCTTATTGGTGGTGCTATCGGTAACCAAATGAAAGGCAAGAATGCCGGAGAAGCTGGTGCTGTTATAGGTGCTATCATTGGTATCGAAAATGAGAAGAAAAAAGGTACTGGTGGAACATATAATAGATGTTATATTGAAACACGTTATAATGAAACTTCAAGAGAAGTGTATAGTCACTCTATCATTCAATTTGAATTTGAAGGTAGATGGCATTCAGTTTCATTTGTAAAATAATTAAGGCGGTACAAAATGACAATGGGTTTAGTACGTGGTATGACCACGTTGAATACTAAAAAACGTAAACGAAGAAAGTTATCAGTAGCACAGGTAGAAAAACTAAAAGTTGATTTACGTGATTATAACAAGCGAATGAAACAAAATCATTTACATAACCTTTGTATGACAATAGAAGAATATATTGATTATGTACAAGGGTATTCCAAACCTAGACAGTCACCTCAACAACGTTATACACAAAGTTATAGGATTCAACCAAAGCCTACAGTTAGAGAAACTGAAGAGGTTCCTAGTTTATCTACAAAGCCTAAAAGTACAAATAGTGTTCCAGGTAATGGTGGCACAAAACGTGATTGGAAAGAACAACAAGAACGTTTAGAGATTAGTAAACAATATTCGATTGTTCCTGCTTATAACAAAGGACCATATATGGTTGTTTCTAAGGAGGAGTTGAAAACAGCCGGTAAGAAAGTTTGATATGAAAAAACTTTTTACTAGAAGAGTCAAACAATGGCTTTTTACTATAACAGGATTTATTGTAGGAGTACTAATAGCATTCGTTGTTGGTACTTTCTATCCTAACTTTTATATAAAAGATAAAATCGTAAAAAATATAGAAGCAGAACAAATACAAATATTTAAAAACTTTGGGTTTGAAGAACCAGCAATAGAATATTCTAACAATAGAGAGTTTGTTCTTGCTGTTGGTAAATGTATTCAATATATTAATCTAACAACTAAACACGAAGATAGAGTACATCGTGAAATTATCATAGCAATGGCTGTATTAGAAACAGGCTATGGCAAGAGTAGGTTTGCTCTAGAAGGTAATAACTTGTTTGGTATTAGAACTTGGGAACCAACTACACCACAACTAAAACCACTAGGAAATCCTGACGTTAAGTGGGGTGTAAAAGCATATAAAACCAAGTGTTCCTCAGTAAAAGATATGGTAAATAATATTAATACACATCATGCTTATGAGCTCTTTAGGATAGAAAGAGCTGAGCAAATAGCTAATCACAAAATTGACCTCGATAAACAAATAGATCTACTCAATAAATGGAGTACTAATCCTATCTATACAACGTTAGTAAAACAAAAGGTTAAATCAATTCGTAAAATATTAAAAAATGAGTAAGTTATATAGTTTAGAAAGTACAACAACAATACAAGTAGAGTTAACAGCCAATTGTAATGCTATGTGTCCTGCTTGTGATCGTTGGGTACGAGATACTGATAACAAAGATAAAACACTACAAGTAGGTGATTTAAATCCTACTATCAAACCATTCCAAGGTAGTAAAGGACACTTTACATGGGAGGCTTGGCAAAACTTATTCAATCCTACAACAATGAAAAACTTAAGAATGATTACCTACAATGGTACTTGGGGAGATTGTATATTACACCCGGACATTTTTAAGTTTACTCAACATCTAATTGACACACTAAAAGAAGTTGGCAACGACAGATGTGGATTAGAAATTGCTACCAATGGCGGACTACATGATGCTGATTGGTGGAAACAAATGGCAGAACTAACTAAACAGTTTCATCAACCTTGGACAAAAGTTATATTTGCCATAGATGGATTAGATGATAGAACACACCAAATGTACCGAAGAGCTGTTAGCTGGCCAAAGCTAATGGAGAATGCTAAAGCATATATGAGTGTTGGTGGTAGGGCTGTATGGCAATGGCTACAGTTTGATCATAACAAACATCAAACACTAGATGCTAAACAAATGGCAACTGACTTAGGCTTTGCTGAGTTTTGGTTAAGAGGTAGTAGGGGTGAACGTTTAAGTATACAAGACACTATAAAAGATTTAGGTAAAAATGTAGAAGCAGAAGAAAAAACTGTAGAACTATACCAATCCAAATCAGTAGATAAACGTGTCAAATATGATGATGCTAAAACTGGAAACATTAAATACATTACTGATTCTAATAAAGTAGAAAAAGAATTAAAAGAAGTACAAAGCAAGTACAAGAATTATAAAGATTACCAAGAAAATACAAGTATATCTTGTATTTGGGGTAACAAAGGAAAGATCAACGTGGAGTTTAATGGGTTAGTCCATCCATGTTGTTTCCTTAACCACTATATGAATAACTTCTGGAGTAAGAATATAGACAGTAGTTTTGATGGTGGGGAATATGAGATAATGACAGATACCTATAACAGTAATTGGAATAATCTAAATTACAATCCGTTACAGGATATATTATCTCATAAGTTTTACAGAAACGACTTAGAAGAGAGTTGGGGTAACTCTACTACAGATTTAACCTTACCGAAATTAAGTGTTTGTGTCGAACATTGTGGCGAAGGTCACAACAACATCTCAAGCTATGATGTTGAGAAACTTTAACAAAGGAGAATACTATGAATTGGTTAAAAGACAGACTTAAAGAAAAAGCATCACACGGCGGACTAGGTTTAGTTGCTGTTGGCTTGATCATCTTATTTTTAGGTGGTTGGATAACATGGGCGGCCTACGCGGCGATTGCCTTTGGTGCTTATCAAACATTAACTAAAGGTTAGTAATGGATAAAACGTTCAAGTGTATTACTAGATCAGGCAGAGAGCTTGATGTTCAGTATGGCTCGAACGATAACGTGATGGTGGCACTATATGATTACTTTAACAAAGACCCTTGGGGTACTTGTGGAGGTTCTTGTGTTTGTGCCACCTGTCATGTTGAAGTATTAGAAGGTATGCCCCCAGGAAGTCCTGATGAGAATGAATTATATCTAATAGAATATGCTTCAGGGTACAAAGAAGGCAGTAGTCGACTAGGCTGTCAACTTGATCTTAGAGATGTACCAGACAAAACACTAGTCGTGAAAGTGAATCACATTGACTAATACAGATAGAAAACCAGAAATGCATAATCGTTATCGAAGTGATGATGGTACATTTGATTGGATCACTACAAACGGAAACGTAGAACAAGCAGACCACGTTAAATCTAAATTAAGGGAAGTATTTGATCCTGAGATTCATATTAATGTTCATGACTTAGGTCTTATATATAAAATGGATATTGACAATGATAATAACTGTGACATAATAATGACGCTAACTAGCCCATTTTGTCCAGTAGCAGGAGAGATGCCTCAATGGGTAAAAGAAGCAGTGGAGAAGGTAACATCAATAAATACAGTTAAGGTAGAGATGACATTTCAACCTACTTTCGGACCTCAACACGCCAGTGAATTGGCACAAATGGAGTTAGGAATGGGATATGAAACGCCAGAACCTAGCTTCGACAGTTGGAATTTTAAATGATACAAGTAACAGATAAAGCAAAAGAATATCTATTAACAGCTACTGGTAATAATAACAGTAGATACGCCACTTTTACAGTAAAAGGCGGTGGTTGTAGTGGATTTACATATGAATGGAAGTTCGCTAACGAAAAAGATGAAGAAGAAGACTGGATTGAAGTACCTTTAAGCGACAGTTCACAAAATAAGTTATTAATTGCTCGTATAGCCGAAATGTACGTTTTAGGCAGTACTATTGATTATGTTACAGAACTAGGTGGATCATACCTAGCTGTAAAGAATCCACAAGCTAAAGCATCATGTGGATGTGGCGAATCGTTCGCTGTTTAAGATATTTAATCATACTAAATACAATATATAAAATAGGATACGAACGATGGCAAAACAAATTGTAAATCTAGGTAGTTCAGCAAACGACGGAACAGGTGATCCGTTAAGAACAGCCTTTGACAAAATTAACGATAATTTTAATGAATTATATAGTGCTGGAGCGGCAGGTACAAACTTAGACCTCACTGGAAACAGCATAACCTCAGTAAATAGTAACGGTGATATTACTTTAGATCCAAATGGAACTGGTAAAGTCGTAGTTAATACTGGTGCTAAACTAAACATAGCTGATCATACAGACAATGCCATCCTATTCTCAAATTCAGCAGGTGATGTAAGCAATGATTCCAGAATGACATGGAATGCTACATCGGGAACACTTACAGTTGAAGATTTATCAATCCATGCTAGTACAATTTCATCTACTTCAACTAACGAAAGCATTACACTTGATCCAGCTGGAACAGGTCACGTAGCAATAGCAAGTGATCTTAGACCTACTGATGATGCTCAAAAGAGTTTAGGTAGTGCTTCAAAACAATGGCTAACAATATTCGGCGGCACAATTACAGCAAGTTCTTCTGTAAGTGCTGGCTACACACTACACAATCCAGGTTCAGCTCCAAGCTCACCAACAAACGGTATGATCTATTATGATAGTACAGCCCATAAGTTCAAAGGCAGAGCCAATGGTGCTTGGGTTGACTTACATTAATAGGTAATACTTAATGGCATATACAAGACAGATTATAAACGTAGGAATAACAGCAGACGACGGATCTGGTGATTACTTACGTGACGCTTTAATCAAAACAAATACTAACTTTGAAAGCCTATGGCAAGTTGGTGCTGTTGATTCTAATTTAGATATATCAGGATCAACAATAGCAGGTACAGTTACTAATGAAGATATAATTTTAGATCCTTCAGGTACTGGTAAAATTGTAGTAAAAAGCAGTATTGAACCTGACACTACAGCAACGTATTCATTAGGTTCAGCTACTAAAGAATTTACAAATGTCTATTCAGACTTATTAACAACAGACACTTTAGCTTTAAAACCACTAACGGCAAATCCAAGTAGTCCAGCAGATGGTTACTTGTATTACAATACATCAACAGATAAATTTGTTGGTCGTGTTAATGGTGGCTGGTTAAACTTTCAAACGGTTGCTGTTGGTTCTGACAATAAGTGGACAACTTTTAATGCTGAGTCTGGCTCAACTACAACTAATTCAACAACAGATACATTAACTGTAGTAGGTGGAACAGGTATTAGTACATCAATAAGTGGCGACACTTTAACTATTAATAATACAAGTAACCCACAAGCTGTTACATTTAACGTAGTTGACGATGGTTCTAATGCTGGAACAATCAGCAACGGAGAAGACTTAAAAATTGCTGGTGGTACAGGTATTACTACATCAATGAGTGGCGATACTTTAACTATTACTAACTCATCTCCAGGAACAGTTACAGCAAGTTCAACAACAGCATTTACAAATAAAACTGGTAACATCAGTCAATGGACTAATGATGCTGGTTATATTACAAGTGCTATGACTAGTTGGACATTAGTTGACGATGGTTCAAATGCTGGAACAATTAGTAATGGCGAAGATTTAAAAATTGCTGGTGGTACAAATGTTACTACATCATTAGCTGGAGATACTTTAACAATTAACAGCAGTGGTTTACAAAACCTAGTTGAAGATACATCACCAGAGCTAGGCGGAAACCTAGATACAAAAGGCAACATAATTCAAACAAGCACAGGCAAGATACAAATTGGTGAAGCTATTACAGGTGGACTAGGTGCTAGAGTTCACGGCATGGGTGTAAAGTTTGATAAGAGTGTTGACAACTCAGGAAGACATTATTCAAGTGTATTTGCTAACAAGCAAACATTAACAGCTAATATTGATGCTAACAATAAAAAACAAGGTCAAGCTAAAGATAACACTTTAGAATTAGCAGGGTATACACACGGTGCTGATAATCCTACTGATTCAACTAAAAACTTTGGCGATTACACTTATACTATTGTTAACAACAACCAATCGTCAGCAGTAACAATTAATGGTATAACAGGAATTTATACTAAAGGTGAAATAGATCCTGGCACAACTGGAGCCATTAATGCTACTAATATAATTGGTGTTGAAGCTTGGGCATCAGCTGATGGAACAGGTACAACTACAAACCTAATAGCAGTTAAGGCCAAAACAGATAAAGGTGGATCAACACCTGTAACTAATAGATATTCTTTTTATGCTGATAACGGTGACGATACTTTATATAATAAAGGCCCTGTGAAGTCTGATAATTCTATAACAGGTACTACTGTTAAATTAACTGGCGATAGATTTAGTGTAGCAACAACATATACACCATTTGATGCTACAGGAGACAGTGGTGACAAAGCAGGCGATATAGCTGTAGATTCTAACTACATTTACTACTGTACAGCAGATCATGACGGTTCTACTAACATTTGGAAACGTACAGCTCTGTCTACTTGGTAATAATCCAAACCCTTAAACTAGATAAATACTTGTATGAGTAGACCCGTATGGACAACACCCGCAGGAAGTCTTGGTACAATCCAAGAAAACGAATATTATAATCTACCCGTTGTAGCAACAGCAGGCGGTTCTGATATCGTATACACTCTTATTGCTGGTAAACTACCACAAGGAATCATCATAAGAAGAGATGGTGTACTAGAAGGACAACCAACTACTAAAGTAGATGTAGCAGGTATTCCTAGTGAAGTAGGCCAAGATGTTTTAAGTACGTTTGCTATTAGAGCCACAGCAGATGGTATTGTAAATGATAGAACATTTACGTTGATAGTAACAGGACAAGATGCTCCTGTGTTTACAACTTCAGCAGGTAAGATAGCAACAGTTATAGACGGTAGTGAAGTAAACTTACAGCTTCAAGCATTTGATCCAGACCCAGATGACACATACACTTTTAAACAAATAGGTGGTGAACTACCTCCTGGTATATCAATGGATTCATCAGGTAAAATTACAGGGTTTGTTACACCTTATAAAACTCCAGGGTCACCAACAGCAGGTTACGATGAAACATTTTATGATCAATATGCTTGGGACTTTACTAACAACTTTATTAGTAAAGCATATGAATTTACAGTAGAAGTAACAGATAGCAAAGACACAGCAATTAGAAAATTCTTTATTGATGTGGTAGCTACAACTAACCTTAGAGCTTCATATGACGCTATAAAAACTTCTAGTACATTGTTTACGGCAGACTCTGCAGAAAGACATCCTCCTGTTATAAAAAACAAAACTTTAACATTTGACAATGTGATACACAGTAACTCATGGTTCTTAAAAGTAGAAGGTTTTGATTTTGATGACAGTATTATAACTTATAGTATTAGTGACGGGGCATTACCTCCAGGTATGTCATTAGATTCAACATCAGGTTGGATAACAGGAAACTTACCTGCTATTACTGATATTAAAAAGACATATAAATTTAAAGTAAGAGTTACAAAACAAAGTTTCCCAGAATACTTTTCAGAAAAAGAATTTACACTTAATCTTGTTATTGACAGTAACATTACACCTACTTGGACTACTCCAGCAACGTTAGGAACAGTTATAAGTGGTGAAGCTAGTAGACTTTATGTTGAAGCAGTTAGTAATCAATTGGAATCATTTACATACAAAATTAAGTCAGGCGTTAACAGTGGATTACCTCAAGGCTTACAACTAGAAACAGATGGAACTATATCAGGTGTTCCTAGTTTTGCTAGTTTCTCAAACGATAATAATTCAACTACATACGATAAAAAAGCAACAACTTGGGACAAAGGATTTAAGGTAACTATTCAGGCAATTAACGCGGCGGGTAGTATTAGAGCTGAAAGAGAATTTACAATATTAGTTAGAAATGAAAACTATAAACCATACGAAAACATTTACTTGGTTAACCAATCAAGCAAAACAGAACGTGCTAAATGGTTAGAGATTGTTAATAATTCTGATAACATACCTCATGATTTTGTTTATAGACCAAACGATCCTTTCTTTGGAATACAACGTGATCCAAAAATGTTATTAGCACATGGATTAAATCCAAAAGTAAGTGCTGAATATATGAAAGTATTACAGAAGAATTTTTACAAAGTAGATTTTAACTTTGGTCCTTTAAAGACAGCCAAAGCTATAGACCCAGATACTAACGAAGTAGTATACGAAGTAGTATATTCTGAGATAGTAGATAGGAATACAGAATACAGTTCAACAACTGGTAAAATGATTCCTGGCAACGTAGCAATTAAGGCCAACTCAGCTACAACTATATCCAATTATAATTCAGCATTAACAGTTGATGAGATAACTAAAGGTAACACTAATTTAATTACAGGTGATGTTAAAAACAAAACTAACCTTTATCCTAGTGGGCTTGAAATTATGAGACAAGCCTTTATAACAGGTGTAGGACAATTAGATAGTAGGGTATTGCCATTATGGATGAGAACAGCTCAAACACAAGGTGATGTTTTAGGCTATGTTCCAGCAGTAGTATTATGTTATGCTAAACCTGGAAAGTCAGCACAAATTAAGTATTATTTAGACAATGATACTAGAGTTGATCTAAGAAAGAATACATTTACAGTAGATAGGCTACTTTGGGATAACAGTAGAAGTAAAAACTTTAATAAGGCTACTCAAACGTGGAATAAGACACCAGAAACTACATATGATAATGATTCTACCACATTTGAGGGCTCATATACCAGCTTTTTTGGTAATGTTGACAAACGTGAGCAATCTTGGAACGAAGGTGATCAATATTTGAAGTTCCCGAGAGAAACAATTATGGACACACCGAACTAAATACAGTATACGGAGAATAGAAAATGGCAAGTAGTATTAACCCAAACAATATCAGCGTAACTTTCCCAGTAGCTGGGCAAGACAATGATTCACAGGGCTTTAGAGATAATTTTAATAATATCAAGACGAACTTAACGTCAGCTAAAACAGAAATTGAAGATATACAAGCAAAAGGCATATTTAAAAGTGCTTTGACTGGTACAACACTATCAAATGATGGTGCTGGTGCTATACTAGAAGATTTTGAACTTAAAGACATCTCCGAAACTAAAGTAGACAAAGGTACTAATTCAGGATCAGTAGCAATTGATTTCTCAGCTAGTCACTTCCAAACAGTTCAAACAAGTGGCGATATTGCTTTAGCATTTTCTAACTTTCCAGCAAGTGGCAAAATAGGCCACGTTACAGTTGAAATTAACGTAGCAAGTACAGGACATAAAGTAGAATTACCTACAACTTGTACAATTGGCGTTAGTGAACTAGCTGATTATAACAGCTCAACTAGAAAAATTTCATTTGCTACAACAGGCAAATATAGATTTAAGTTTTCATCATACGATAGCGGAACAAGTATTGCTATTGAAGACTTAAATAGATCTCCAAATAAAGTACACGGTGATACTTTCCAAATTGGTTTGGCATCCTCTGCCAAAACAGGCGTAGGTTCAGCAGGCGACAAAGCTGGAATGATAGCCATTAACGCCAATGCTATATATGTATGTACGAACGACTATGATGGTTCGGCTAACATTTGGAAAAAAGCCACACTAGCCGCAAGTTCTTAATCCAATTAATTGAAAATTTTTACTTGACTTCGGTCCTCCGAATCTGTTATAATATAAACTATATTATAAAAGAGCATGGAGAGATGAATGACTATTTTAAACAACTATTCAGATTTTGTTAAAGAAGTTACTAGCAAAGAGTCAGGTAACACAAACGCTTTAACAACACACCTAAAAGTTTTAGAAGCTACTACCGGAAACAATATGGCATTACTTCTAACAGGTGCTATTGGATTAGCAAGTGAAGGAGGAGAGTTCAGTGAAATTGTTAAAAAATGTGTATTTCAAGGTAAACCATTGGATAATGAAACTGTCTTTCATTGTAAACGAGAACTTGGTGATATTATGTGGTATTGGATTAATTCTTGCAGGGCATTGGGCTTGGACCCTAATGAAGTAATAGAAGAGAATGTAAACAAATTAAAAAGTCGCTACCCCGGTGGCGAGTTTGATGTTCATTATAGCGAGAACAGAAAGCAAGGCGATTTATGATTGACCTAATAATTGGTTCTGATCACAGAGGATACGAACTTAAAGATAAAATTACAGAGTATCTAACACCAATTGACAAAGATGTAAAATTTAATATCACAACTTTTTTAGATGCTGGTCCACATGATCATAAACAAAAAGTAGACTATCCTGACATAGTTCAGTCTATAACTAAAGAATTAGAAACACCTGATAAAAAATCAGCAGGTTGGGCCACATTTAATAGAGCTATTTTAATTTGTGGTTCGGGCTTTGGTGTATGTATGGCCGCTAATAGACATCCATTTGTTAGAGCCGTTACAGTAAGGTCGCCACAAGAAGCTAAGATGGCAAGGCTACATAACAACGCTAATGTTCTTTGTTTAGGTGCTGACTTTACAAGTCCTAGACAAGTAAACAAAATAGTAGAAGCATTTCTAACTACTGAGTTTGAAGGCGGGCGACATACTAAAAGGTTAAAGAAGTTTGGATATAGTTAAGCCACAGCCTGATGAAATATTTAAGAACGACAATGTGTCGCTAGTAAGGTATGATGCTAATAAAAACGTTATGGTTAAGAAGTTATTACAACGTAAACCATCACTTGAATGGTACGATTGTTACAGACGTTTTCAACAGCAAAATAACAAATACCTTAGAGTAGAAGAGATAGGTGATGATTATTATTCTATGGAATACATACCTAACTATGGCACAGTAGCACAATGGGTCGATCATAAAACAATACTACAAGACGTTCCATTTACTAAAGAACATGGAATAAACTTGTTAAAGACATTAACTACTTGTTGGAATGATGGATTAGAGTTTAGTAAAAGTTTGCCAGACAATCAGTTTTGGTGCCATTGTGATTTAGAAACATGGAATGTATTAGTGTTAGAAGATTTTAGTTTTAAAATAATTGATCCTGATTCTTGGAATATCGTTAATGGCTATGATACACTAGATCAAGGCTTAAATAATGTATGTAGAGAAATAGGTTTTAATAAAATAGGAAAAGTAAATGTTTAACCCTTTATCACCAAACTTAACAGATTTAAGTATAGACGATTTAACAAAACGTATGAGCAAACTTCATGCTAGGTTGGCTGAAGCGACTCAGTTTGGTAGACAAGAAGTAATAGACCAAGTTCGTAATATGCTAGTTGAAACATCAGAAGAACTATCTAAAAGAAGCCGGGATCTTACAAAGAAACCAGACGACAAAGACAAGCCAAAAAGTAGAAAAGATCCGGAAAACATGGACCCTTATGACATTGGCGAAAATGATTAACTGGACAAGAGAATTTACATCAACTGTAATCAGTGATAAAACTATACTGCCTAATAATTATGATATTAGGTTACACATATTAATTAAATCTAATAACTTACTAAAACAAAACGTAGCCTTTGAACGTGTTAAATTCTTTACTGATTTCTTATTACATAATTCTGCTTTTATAGATTATAAATCAAAAAGAAAAACTAGTATTAGGAAACAATTTCCTGCTTTAAATTTAATAGAACTTCCTACTCATGTGTTTGATCAAGCTGTAGCTATTGCTTTATTTTGTAAACTTGAATCAATATGTGAAGGCATTTTTGAAATAAAAGCAATAGAAGTTTCAAGTGATGTAGGCGACCATGTTTCTTATGTGTATGAAGACGACCAACCGTTGTTAATGTTTGAAAGATCTAAATGGTTTAAGCAGTATGATTTTTTAGACCCTTGGTGGTTTAGACCAGATTTAGCAACATACGATAAAGTAACAAAGAATAAAGAAAACCAAAAAGTAGAATGGTATGATGGAACATTTAATTGGAATGACATTGGATTAGGTTGGGAAGCCAAAGAAAACCCAATAGACGAAAAAGTATCCAAGTTAGCCAAAAAAGTAATTAAAGGACCTTGGAGATGGCAACCAAAAGTTATTCCGGGTGGAAAAGATTGACATTAACGTGGAAATACAGTATAATAATAGCATGAAAGACAAGTTTGGTAGAGTATATTTTACAGAAGACGAAGCTGTACGTTTGGTGTATAAGAAACCAAAGGTATCGCTAGAAGATCTATTGTTAAAAGATCCTACTAAATTTAACAAAGCAGTAAGTGATTTATATAGTGACTTACCAAATATAAAACAGTATACTGACTTAGAAGAAAGCATAGAAGAATTTGATAAAGCTAGACAGCAAGATTGGTTTATGCCTAAAGAATATATAGACTTTGACATAGCCAAATGGGTATTAGAACAATGTAATGAAGATGCTGAGTTACAAAGAGCTGGAAAAGAGTTAATGGCTTATCAAGACAGAGGCTTAATGCCTTTATTAAATTTTATGTATTATCTTGTTCAAATTATGAAGAAACATAACGTAGTTTGGGGAGTTGGCAGAGGATCTAGTGTAAGTAGTTTCGTATTATATAAGATTGGTATTAATAGAATTAATCCTATGTATTACAGTTTAGACTTCTCAGAATTCTTAAGATAATATATACATATATAACTAGGAGAAAAACATGGCAAAAAGAGAATACAAAACAGCGAGTGGTAAAAGGATTGACTTTGACACTCTATCTCTTAAAGGCGAAGAGGTAATTGCTGTGGGTAACATGGGTGTAAATGCTCGTGGAGACAAATTAGGTGAAGGTGGCGCTGTAGTTAAATCACGTGAAGAAGTAATGGCAGACTATTACAGAATTCACAATGGCACTATTCCAGAAGATCGCCCAATACCTGATGGTGTTCCAGAACAGGCTCCCGAAGTTCCTCAAGCAGATTCAGTAGATGTAAAAACAGCAGTAAGCAATGATCCTATTCTTTCAGAACTAGATGATGAAAATCCAGATGATTTTATCTCAAGTAATGAACTAGCATCAGCATTGGCTTCAACAGCCCAGGAAGTACAATCTACAGAGAAACCAACTGTGACAATGCCTGAAGAAGATAATCACAATCAAACAGAACCGGTTGTAAATG
>Ga0228674_1000917_pt1 | contig 18854 bp, 16 predicted proteins | sample 1D_rmetaG_FD_189054 | JGI IMG/M metagenome (GOLD analysis project Ga0228674, IMG submission 189054) | Seawater microbial communities from Monterey Bay, California, United States - 1D_r | ecosystem: Environmental > Aquatic > Marine > Coastal | place: USA: California | collected 2016-09-26
TATCGTGCAGACGAAGGCTTCGAAGGCGGCAAGCTGGATGAAGTACGCCTGATCGTCGAATACCCGCTGAGCGTTCTGTAACTTCAGCGCTACTCGATAGCGGTATAAAAGAAACCCGGCCTTGGCCGGGTTTCTTTATTTAGGCCCCAACGATTTAAATCGGCAACGCGTATGTCCCCGTTACATGCGCAACCAGCTCTTCCTCGTTACCCGCCGAATATAACGACACTTCGCAAACTGCCTGGCGCCGACTCAAGCGCAATATGCGCGCCTCGGCCAACAAGTCCACCGGCTTGGGTTTGACCAGAAAGTTGATATTGAGATTGGACGTCACTGCCATTTCCACCCGACCGAGACGCCCCAACACCACGGCATACATGGCCGCATCCCCCAGCGCCATGATGGTCGGGCCGGAGAGGGTGCCACCCGGACGCACCAATTTGGCGTGAAAAGGCACACGGGCCAACACGCCTTTTTCATCGAGGCGGTCGATCCGCAGATCGATATCCTCGGCCATCGGTAGCCCAGCTCGAATCAGGCTCTGAACCTCAAGCGCAGTCAATCCCACTCTTTAATCCTCCCGGCACGTGCAGTAGCACTTTCGCGCCTGCACCCGTCCTGTACGCCACTGTATAGGCACCGTACAATGCCGGCCTATTCCAAGCCCTAGCAACCGACAGAACGGCCAAACATGCGTACCAGTCAGTTCCTGCTCTCGACCCTGAAAGAAACCCCTTCCGATGCCGTGGTGATCAGCCACCAGCTGATGCTGCGTGCCGGCATGATCCGCAAGCTGGCCTCCGGCCTGTACACCTGGCTGCCGATGGGCCTGCGCGTGCTGCGCAAGGTCGAGACCGTGGTGCGCGAAGAAATGAACGCCGCAGGCGCACTGGAAGTGCTGATGCCAGCCATTCAGCCTGCCGAGCTGTGGCAGGAGTCCGGTCGCTGGGTGCAATACGGCCCCGAGTTGCTGCGCGTCAAAGACCGTCATGATCGCGAATTCTGCGTCGGCCCGACTCATGAAGAAGTGATCACCGATCTGGCCCGCAACGAGCTGAACAGCTACAAGCAGCTGCCGATCAACATGTACCAGATCCAGACCAAGTTCCGTGACGAGATCCGCCCGCGCTTCGGTTTGATGCGTGGCCGCGAATTCATCATGAAGGACGCCTATTCCTTCCATGCCGACCAGGTTTCCCTGCAGGAAACCTATGACCGCATGCACCAGGCCTACTGCAACGTGTTCAGCCGCCTGGGTCTGAACTTCCGCCCGGTGCAGGCCGATACCGGCTCCATCGGCGGCACCGGTTCGCACGAATTCCACGTGCTGGCCGATTCCGGTGAAGACGATATCGCTTTCAGCAATGTCTCCGACTACGCCGCCAATATCGAGAAGGCCGAGGCCATCCCGCGCGAGAAAGAGCGCCTTGCAGCGACCGAAACGATGCGCCTGGTCGATACCCCCGACACCAAGACCATCGACGCGCTGGTGCAGGGTTTCGGCCTGGCCATCGAGAAGACCATCAAGACCCTGGTGGTGCACGCTGCCGAGGAAGGCAAGCTGATCGCCTTGATCGTGCGCGGCGACCACGAGTTGAACGAGATCAAGGCGGCCAACCTGGAGCTGGTTGCCAGCCCGCTGCAGATGGCCAATGAAGCCGAGATTCGTGCCGCCATTGGCGCCGGCCCCGGCTCCTTAGGCCCGGTCAACCTGCCGATCCCCTGCATCATCGACCGCAGCGTCGCACTGATGAGCGACTTCGCCTCCGGTGCCAACATCGAAGACAAGCACTATTTCGGCGTCAACTGGGAGCGAGATCTGCCGCTGCCTGAGGTTGCCGACCTGCGCAACGTCGTCGCCGGTGACCCCAGCCCGGATGGCCAGGGCACCCTGGAAATCAAGCGCGGCATCGAAGTCGGCCATATCTTCCAGCTCGGCACCAAGTACAGCGAGGCGATGAACTGCCAGGTGCTCGGTGAGAACGGCAAGCCGGTGACCCTGACCATGGGCTGCTACGGCATTGGCGTATCGCGCGTGGTGGCTGCCGCCATCGAGCAGAACTTCGACGAGCGCGGCATCCGCTGGAACGACGCCCTGGCACCCTTCCAGATCGCCCTGGTACCGCTGCGCTACGAAACCGAGCAGGTGCGCGAGGCCACCGACAAGCTGTATGCCGAGCTGACCGCCGCTGGTTACGAAGTGCTGCTGGATGACCGTGACAAGAAAACCAGCCCCGGCATCAAGTTCGCCGACATGGAGCTGATCGGCATTCCGCATCGCGTCGTCGTCAGCGACCGTGGCCTGGCCGAGGGTAACCTCGAGTACAAGAGCCGCGCCGAAACCGATGCGCAAGCCGTGCCGCTGGCCGATATCCTGTCCTTCCTGCAAGCCCGTATCAGCCGCTGATCGCGCCCTACCGAGACATCATGCACACGAGCAACAATCTTCGCCTGACCGGCGCCGCCTTGTGCGGCGCCCTCTTGATCAGCGGCTGCGCCAATCAGCTGCCGCAACGTAGCGAGCATGAGGAACGCATCGAACGCAAACTGCTGGATCACCAGCTGCAGATCAATGCTGGCGAACCCAAGGTGCTGGAGTTACCGCAACGCCGCGTGCGCGTGCATGACCAGAAGAGCTACGAGGTTACCGCGTTCGAGGTGACCCGCCGCTACGACCGCTACACACCCTACCAGCCCTGGCGCGAGATCTATGAAGTACCGATGGGCGCGGTCGCGGTGGTAGCCGGCGTGGGCGCCAACGTACTTAACGTCGTGCTGCTCGGCAGCCTGCCGGAAACCGCTACCCGTGGCTGGATCAGTTACGGCATGGCCGGCCTGAACCCCTTCATGAACGTCGAGTCGAACGGCCGCGCCGAGCAGAACCTGGCGAGTATCGACGAGCTGCAGCGCGACCGTCGCATGGAGTACACCAACCTGCCCTGGTCCGAGCGCCCGGTTCAGGTCAAGGCTGGCGACCAGCAATTCGAACTGCTCACCGACAACAGCGGTGTGCTGCGCCTCAACCTGCTCGACAGCCCGTTCAGCGAACAGGACATCGCGCGCCTGAACATGCTGCAACTGAGCGTCGAAGATCGCCTGGGCGACGATGTCGCGCGTGCGGAAACGACCCTCATGGTCAGCCATACCCTGCGCGGCAAGCTGCGGGAAGCGCATGACCTGATCTTCGATGACCTCGAAGGCGGCGATGTTGACCAGTGGGTACACCGGGTCAAACGCCTTTCCGATCTGGGTCTGGAAGAAGAGGCCAGCGAACTGGAGCAGAGCCTGATCGAACTGACCCGCAACGATCCCGAACTGCAGGATGCCTTCCTCAAGGCACTGCTCAAGGATGCCGGACGCCTGGCTGCCGATCCGGCCAACTGACCTTATTTGCCGTTTTCTCGCGGTACCGATATGGCGCGGTATCGGAGGTCCGGCGCAGCCGGTTGCACGTGTCGCACCCACCCTAAGCCGGGCAATGCAGGCTAAACCATCTCCAGCGGCCGCTTGTTCTGCGGCGGAGCAAAGGCCGTGTCCAGCAAAGTCAGATCATCCGCACTCAAGGTAATGGAAGCTGCCGCAGCGTTATCGCGCAGGTGCGCGCTGCTCACGGCCTTGGGGATAGCAATCACACCGTCCTGCCTGAGCACCCAGGCCAAGGCAACCTGAGCGGGCTTGACGCCATGCCGTTGAGCCACCTCAAGCAGTGCGGATTCGTGCAGCAGCGTGCCGGCCTGGCCTAGCGGACAGTAAGCCATCAGCGGCATAGCGGCGCGCTGATGCCAGGGCAGCAGGTCATACTCGATGCCTCGTGCCTGCACGTTGTACAACACCTGATTGGTCCGGCAAGCCGGCTGATCCAGTTCGAGTAGATCGTCCAGGTCGAAGTTGGAGACACCCCAGGCGCCAATCTTGCCCTGCTCGCGCAACCGTTCGAAGCCTTCGACGGTCTCCTCCAGCGAGTAGCGCCCGCGCCAATGCAGCAAGTAGAGATCGATACGCTCGCAACCCAGTCTCTTCAGACTGCGCTCACAGGCCGCCTGAACGCCATCCCGACTGGCGTTGTGCGGATACACCTTGCTGACCAGAAACACCTCGTCCCGGCGCCCGGCGATAGCCTCGCCCACCACCAGTTCCGCACCACCCTCGCCGTACATCTCGGCGGTATCGATCAGACTCAGGCCCAGATCCAGCCCCTCACGCAGCGCCGCAACCTCACGCGAGCGTTGGCGATCATCTTCCCCCATGCGCCAGGTTCCCTGGCCTATCACCGGTACCTGCACGCCGGCCAATTCAATTCTGCGCATCAATTTCTCCCGTGTGGGTGGTGACCAGGTCGTACCCCTCTCCGAGCCACTGCACGAAGCACAGCCCGTGGCCAAAGGGATCGCTCAGCGTTACCAGGCGTCCCCAGTCATATTCGTGGATGTCACCTTCCTGCCGAGCGCCGGCAGCGACTGCCCGCTCCAATGCAGCATCCAAATCATCGACGACCATATCCAGATGCAGCGGCATCCAGTGGCGGCGGTAATCACGTTGCACGCCCGCCTCGGGGCAGGGTCGAGTGGCCGCAGCCTTGTGCAGCAGATAGAGCGGTACAGCCGCGCCGAGCATCTCGACACCCGTACCGTCGAACAGCACACGCCCGACACTGAACCCGAGCGCTTGCTGGTAGAACTCAACCGCCGCCGCCAGATCGGGAACGTCGAGATTGAGCAGCAGTTGCATGATCAGAGCGGCTTGAGCAACAGCAGCAGGGACACCGGCTGAACACTCTCGGGATGCAGCGGCTCCTGCAGCCACTCCAGGCGCCAGCCGGTTTCACCGATGAGCGTCAGCCAGGATTGCAGCGTGCGGAAGAACCAGGGCATCGGTGCCTGGAAACCCTCGCCGAAACCGACGAAATCCTCAACCCGCCAACCATCCTGATAAGGCTCGCCATGGCTGGCCCGCCAGGGATGCAACGTCTGGATCAGCAGACTGCCCCCCGGCACCAGCAAACCGTGCAGGCTGCGCAGAATCGGCTGCAAAGGTTCTTCAAGCAGGGCGAAGTTGCAGACCAGCACCTCGAAACGCCCGAGTTGCTCGGCATGCTCCTCTAGCTCGGCATAGCCACAGACCCGATACTGACTGCGCCCGTCGCACGCGGCGCGAGCCGCCTCGATCAGCGGCGCGGAGGCATCCACCCCGACCGGTTCGATACCGTGCTCGGCCAGGCCCCGACACAGCCAGCCCTCGCCGCAGCCAATGTCCAGGACCCGCTTGGGTTGCAGCGCCAAGACGGCCTGGATGATCGCGGCATCGGTGACCAGGCGCCGGCTTTCGATGCGCTGCTCACGCACCGCAGCAGCCCAGGCGTCGGCATTGGCCTGCCAGCTTTGCTGAAGCTGTTCTCGGTGGTCGCGCTGCATGCTGATTCCCTGCATTTGTGCGTTGCAGCGAGTCTAGCGCCAATGAGCCAGCCCGACACGCTTTGCGTCAAAAGCGCCAGCCAGCCCCGTTCACAGCAGCTAAGCTGATAATAAGCAGACGAGGCGCCAGCGGCCGTCTCGTGTTTTCCGTGGAGCAGATAGGCCAAGCCGGTGGACTATGGGCGCGTTATGGCAATCGGATCCTCAGCACAGCGAACTTGCGTCGAACGTCTTGCCGGCGGTCGACGACAAGCCGGCCCCGCGGCCACGCCGCTGGCGCCAGGTGCTTTACCTGCTACTGGCATCAGCGGTGGCCGCTGCAGCCGCGCTGCTGTTTTTCGAACTGCGCAGCGCGCACTTCCAGGCCCGCGAATTGAGCCGCTATGCCGCTACCCTCACTTACCGCGTCGAGCCGGGGCCCAGCCCGGATATTCTCTACCCGGCTGACGGCCCCTTCGACAAACGTCAGGGTTACGCCTACCTGCCACTGATGCTGGAGCGCCTGCAGCAACGCGACTTCCTGATCAGCGAGCAGGCCCGCTTCTCTCCGGCACTGATGGCCTACAGCCGTCGCGGCCTGTTCCCACCCTTCATCGAGAAAAGCCAAACCGGCCTCAGCATCAGCGATTGCCGTGGCACGCCCTTCTATGAGTTCCGCTATCCACAACAGGGTTATGCCGATTTCGCCAGCATTCCGCCGCTGGTAGTCAGCAGCCTGCTGTTCATCGAGAACCGTCATCTGCTGGATAGCGATCAGCCACTGGCCAACCCCGCGGTAGACTGGCCACGATTCACCATGGCCGCGCTGTCGCAGATCGGCAAGCTGCTCGATGTGCAGGATCAGTCCGCCGGTGGCAGCACCCTGGCGACCCAGCTGGAGAAATACCGGCACTCCCCCGATGGCCTGACGCTGTCGGCGAAAGAAAAGCTGCGGCAGATGATCTCCGCCAGCGTGCGTGCCTACCAGCAGGGACCGCAGACCCTGGAAGCGCGCCAGACCATCGTGCGCGACTACCTCAACAGCGTACCGCTGTCAGCCGCCCCAGGGCATGGCGAGGTCCATGGACTGGCTGACGGCCTGCGCATCTGGTACGGCGCGGATTTCGAGCGCAGCAATGCGCTACTCGACCCAGCCCGTGCACCCGACGCCAGTATGGCTGAGCGTGGCCTGGCTCTGCGCCAGATGCTGTCACTGATGATCGCCCAACGCCGTCCCTCCTACTATCTGGCACAAGGGCGCAAGGAGATGGAAGCACTGACGGAGAGTCATATCCGCCTGCTGGCGGCAGGCGGGTTGATCGACGCAGAGCTGCGTGACGCGGCGCTGACGCAGAAGCTGCAATACCGCGACTGGCAACAGGAACCCAATCTACGGCCGGTGGAAAGCGACAAGGGCATCAGCGTGGCCCGTTCACGCCTGTCCAACCTGCTGGGCATGCCCCTGTATGATCTGGACCGCCTCGATCTGGCCGCACGCAGCACCCTGCAACGCGATCTGCAGCAGGAGACCAGCACCTACCTGCAACGCCTGGCCGACCCCGAATTCGCCGGCAAGATCGGCCTGTTCGGCGAGCGCCTGCTGTCCCCGGAAAAGACCGCCGAGGTGCGCTACAGCTTCACCCTGTTCGAGCGCACGGCCACCGGCAGTCGGGTACGCGTGCAGACCGACAGCACCGACCAGCCCTTCGACATCAACGAAGGCAGCAAGCTGGAACTGGGGTCTACCGCCAAGCTACGGGTGCTGGCGACTTATCTGGAGATCATCGCCGAGCTGCATCAGCGCCACGCCGACAAGAACCCGGCCGAGCTGCGTAACGTCGAGATCGCCGAGCAGGACTACCTGAGCCGCTGGGCAGTCGCCTATCTGCTGGCCAACCCCGGCGCCGATCTGGCCAGCATGTTGGAAGCTGCGCTGGAACGACGCTATTCGGCCAGCCCGCACGAACGCTTCTTTACCGGCGGAGGCCTGCACACCTTCGGCAACTTCCGCCGCGAGGACAACGGCCGCAACCCGACCCTGCGTGAATCCCTGCGCGAGTCGATCAACCTGCCGTTCGTGCGCTTGATGCGCGATCTGGTGCGCTACAGCACCTATCAGAACAGCGCCGAGCTGCTCAAGGACGACAAAGACCCACGCCGCCAGAAATATTTGCAACGCTTCGCTGACCAGGAGGGGCGTACCTTCCTGCTGCGCTTCTGGCGCAAGTACCAGGGCCAGCCGCAGCAGCAGCGTCTGGAGACCTTCATCAGCGGTTTGCGCCAGACCTCTGTGCGTCTGGGCGCTGTGCACCGTTACCTGCTGCCGCAGGCCGATGAAGAAACCTTCGCCGCTTTTCTGCGGGCGCAACTGCCACAGGAAAAACTTACCGATCAACGCATCGCGCGTCTGTACAAGGAATACGGCCCTGGCGCCTACAGCCTGCCGGATCAGGGCTATATCGCTCGCGTGCATCCATTGGAACTGTGGCTACTGAAGTATCTGATCGACAACCCGCAGGCCACCTTCAGCGACGCCGTGGCAGCCAGCGTCGACGAGCGCCAGGAAGTCTATGGCTGGCTGCTGCGCACCCGGCACAAGAGTGCCCGCGACAGCCGTATCCGCATCATGCTGGAGGTGGAGGCCTTCTCCGATATTCACCGACGCTGGAAGAACCTCGGCTATCCCTTCCAGCACCTGGTGCCCTCTCTGGCCACTGCCCTGGGCAGTTCCGGTGACCGGCCGGCAGCGCTGGCCGAGCTGATGGGCATCATCCAGAACGACGGCATTCGCCAGCCGGTACTGCGCATCGACGAACTGCACTTTGCCGCCGACACCCCCTACGAGACGCGGGTCGAACGTAACACCCACGGGGCCAAACGAGTGATGCCCTCGGAAGTTGCGGCCGCGCTGCGCAATGCACTTTCCCAGGTGGTCGAAGGCGGTACCGCAAGGCGCTTGCAGGGCACCTTCCACTTGCAGGACGGGCGTGATCTGACCCTGGGCGGCAAGACCGGTACCGGTGACAACCGCATCGAAAGCGTCGGAGCCGGCGGACGGGTGATCAGTTCACGGGCAATGAACCGCACGGCCACCTTCGTGTTCTTCCTCGGCCCGCGTCACTACGGCACCCTGACCGCATTCGTACCGGGACGCGAGGCGGAACGCTTCACCTTCACCTCGGCCCTGCCGGTACAGGTGCTCAAGGGCATGGCGCCGATCCTCGCGCCTTATCTCGAACCCGGCAGTTCCATCCTGTGTGATACGCCGATGAGCGCAGCGCAGATCAGCCGGCGGTAATACCTGGTAACCACAGCGCTCAGTCCCTGGCGAAACCCGGCATCGGATGTGCAGTCCATGATGGCTGCATTATCCATTGCCGTTCATGAGTATGCCGATGCCCTCACCTTGGTTAGCTCTGCTGCGCCGCCGTCGCCTGAGCCTGATCGTTCTGGCCAGCCTGCTGGTCCTCCTGCCCATCGGCTGCGCCAAACTGGAGCAGACCGAGCGCGAACTGGTGTTTCGTATCGAGCCCGGCACCGCGCGCTGGTTCAGCGGCCTGCCCGCTGGCGTCGAGGACGTGCAGCTGCAATCGCCAGCGCTCGCAGCCGATGAAAGCCTGCACGCCTGGTGGTGGCCCGCGCCGCGCAAGGATGCCCCGGCACTGCTCTACCTGCATGGTTCGCGCTGGAACCTGACTGGCCAGTTGTTTCGCATCGAGCAGTTGCACGCCATGGGCTTCTCGGTGCTGGCGGTGGACTACCGGGGCTTCGGCCAGAGCCGTGGCCCGCTACCCTCCGAGCGCAGCGTCTATCAGGATGCGCTGATCGCCTGGGAGCACCTGGCGCGCCTGCAGCCAGAGGCGAGCAAGCGGTTCATCTACGGCCATTCCCTCGGCGGCGCGGTGGCCGTCAACCTGGCCCATGAGCTGGCCGATGACAAGCAGTCGCCGCAAGCGGCGGGGTTGATCGTCGAATCCAGCTTCACCAACCTGGGCGATGTGGCCACCGCAGTGAGCAATACCTCGCTACCGGTGCGCTGGCTGCTGTCGCAGGAGTTCGACTCACTGAGCAAGATCGGCGCGGTCGGCGTCCCCGTGCTGATCGCCCACGGGCGTGATGACCGCTACGTGCCCGCCCGTTTCAGCGAAGCCCTGTTCGATGCGGCACGTGAGCCCAAGCAATTGCTGCTGATCGACGGCGCCAACCACAACAACAGCCTGCGCATGGCCGCTAACAGCTACCGGCAGGCCTTGCAGACGCTGGGGCTCGAACTCAACTGATGAAGCTGAACGCCCTCAGGGCCTGAACTGCTGCAGGTAAAGTTGCTCGACCTTGGCCCGCGCCCAGGGTGTCTTGCGCAGAAAGGTCAGGCTCGACTTGATGCTCGGCTCATGCTTGAAACAGCGCACATCGACCTCACGTGCCAGCCCTTCCCAACCGATGCGCTCGACCAGAGCCGCGAGTATCGCCTGCAAGGTCAGGCCGTGAAGCGGGTCATTGCTGCTCATACCGACATCCATCGAATTAAAGTGCGCCTATCTTAGTGCCATAATCGGCATATGTTGCACCACCAGCGCCGGCTGTTGGCCGCCACCCGTTGTGCCACTGTACGACTTGCCCCCAGTGCGCGTAGCTCCCGGAACATGGTCTTGCCTTGCTTCCACTGCTTGAGCTGGATCGCGCGCAACCGATGACGCAGCCACTCGTCCAGCATCTGCCAGACTCGCGACGTTTGCGCCAACCGGCAGTAGCCCTTCCAGCCCTCCAGGTAGGAACTCACCCTCACGCAGTTGCGCTTCACTTCGTTCGCTGTGATCAACTTACGGCGGGACTTGCACCCGCAGGAGTGCGCCCATGCTGGGCGCACAACGAAAAAGGCGATGACTGCCGGGCAGTCATCGCCTTGTATTCAAGCCAGCTGGATCAGACCGACTTGTACTCGCTCTCGGCCTGGTCGAAGCGGCTCAGCATCGACTGGCTCGGCGCCTGGCCGATACGGCTGAAGATGACGATGGCCAAGGTAGCGAGGATGAAGCCCGGGATGATCTCGTACAGACCCAGACCAATCCAGTTTTTCCACACGATCACGGTGGCGGCACCGACCAGCATGCCAGCCAGGGCGCCATTGCGGGTCATGCCCTTCCACAGCAGTGACAGAATGACCACCGGCCCGAACGCAGCGCCGAAGCCGGCCCAGGCGTAGGACACCAGGCCCAGGACGCGGTTGTCCGGGTTGGCCGCCAGGGCGATGGCGATCAACGCGACCAGCAGCACCATGGCGCGGCCGACCCAGACCAGCTCGGTCTGCGAAGCGTCTTTACGCAGGAAGGCCTTGTAGAAGTCTTCGGTCAGCGCACTGGAGCACACCAGCAGTTGGCAGCTCAGGGTGCTCATCACCGCAGCCAGGATGGCGGACAGCAGGATACCGGCGATCCAGGGGTTGAACAGCAGCTTGGCCAGCTCGATGAACACGCGCTCCGGGTTCTCGGCGACCGGGCCCGCCACTTCCGGGTTTGCAGCGAAGTAGGCGATACCGAAGAAACCTACGGCCACGGCACCCGCCAGGGTCAGGATCATCCAGGTCATCGAGATACGGCGGGCAGCCGGGATCGACTTGACCGAATCGGCGGCCATGAAGCGCGCCAGGATGTGCGGCTGGCCGAAGTAGCCCAGGCCCCAGGCCATCAGCGAGATCACACCCACGAAGGTGGCGCCCTTGAGCATGTCGAAGTTGGTGGCGTCGACCGCCTCGATGGCCACCATGGCCGGATCGAAGCCACCGGTGGCGATCATCACCACGATCGGGGTGAGGATCAGTGCGAAGATCATCAGCGTGGCCTGCACGGTGTCGGTCCAGCTCACCGCCAGGAAGCCACCGATGAAGGTGTAGGCGATGGTCGCTGCGGCGCCGGCCCACAGCGCAGTCTCGTAGGACATGCCGAAGGTGCTTTCGAACAGGCGAGCACCGGCCACCACGCCAGAGGCGCAGTAGATGGTGAAGAACACCAGAATCACCAGCGCCGAGAAGATTCGCAGCAGGCGGCTGTTGTCCTCGAAACGGTTGGTGAAGTAATCCGGCAGGGTCAGAGCATTGCCGTTGTGCTCGGTCTGCACGCGCAAACGGCCGGCGACGAACAACCAGTTGAGATAGGCGCCGGCAATCAAGCCGATGGCGATCCAGCTTTCCGACAGACCGGCAACGAAGATCGCACCCGGCAAGCCCATCAGCAGCCAGCCACTCATATCGGAAGCGCCGGCGGACAGCGCGGTCACGAAGCTACCGAGGCTGCGGCCACCGAGGATGTAGTCGGAAAGGTTCTTGGTACGCAGATAGGCGATCAGGCCGATCAGTACCATGGCTGCGATGTACACCACGAAGGTGACGAGCATTGGAGTACTAGCTGTCATTGGGGGGGTCCCCTCTCGTTTGTTGTTCTTGGGCACCGTGCCCGGTTTGGCAAAGCGCATCCGCCTGAGCGGATACGGGGCTCCGGTCTCTGTTCCTCGTCACGCCGATGACCGCCGGACATGATCAGGGTAGATTCCGGCGCAATACAATCACCACGCACTGCATCGGCAAGTGCTTGCGCACTGTCTCCGGCCTGACTGGCTTGCGCCTGCGGCCGGCAAATCGCGTTACCACCCTTTCGACTGCGCAACCGTTGTCATCGCTACAGCTCAACCAGACCGGTCCGTGCAGACAAAACGCTTGTCGCGAAAGTAAGGGCGGAATTTAGTGGCAGAGGTGAGCGGGCTTCTTGCTGAAAGCTATGGAGTTTTTGCAAAAATCTCCGACGCAGGGAACTTATGACAAACAGCCGTTGCGCACCTTACGCGATAACCTGATCGCTCGATCAGGCTTCGCCAGACTGACGAAAAGGCAGATAACTGCGCGCCTGTTCAGCGTAAACCCGCACGCCAGAGCGCTCCTGTTCAAGGAACCCAGCGACCGCTGCCTGCAACCCCGGGTGGGCCAAATGATGCCACGAACGGGTAATTACCGGCTCGAAACCGCGGATCAGTTTGTGCTCGCCCTGCGCCCCGGCATCGAAGCGCTCGAGCCCTTCGGCGATGGCCCACTCCATGCCCTGATAGAAGCAGGTTTCGAAATGCAGGCGGTCAAACTCGGCCAGGCAGCCCCAGTAGCGACCGTAAAAGGTATCGCCATCGACCAGGCTGAAGGCCATGGCCAGCGGCCGTCCGTGCTGCCGGGCGAACACCACGCGGATCATTTCCGGCATGCGCTCGGCCAACAGGCTGAAGAAGTCCCGCGTCAGATAGGGCGCCTGGCCGCGCACATGATAGGTGTTGGCGTAGCACTGGTAGACGAAATCCCAGTCGGCCTCAGTCAACTCATGGCCAGCGCGCCGCTCGAAATCGATGCCCTGCCCCGCGACCTGTTCACGCTCCTTGCGCATCTGCTTGCGTTTGCGTGAGCTGAGCGCATCGAGAAAGTCCTGGAAATCCCGGTAACCGCGGTTGTGCCAGTGAAACTGGCAACCTAGACGTTGCAGCCAGCCCTGTCGCTGCGTCATCAGCGCATCGCAGGCCGGGCTGGTGAAGTTGATATGCAGGCTCGACAGCCCTTCTCCATCCAACTCGACCGCCAGCGTGTCGAGCAGCTCAGCAGCCGCATGGGCGTCACCGAGCAATCGGGCCCCGGTCACCGGAGAGAACGGCACGGCGCCCAGCAGCTTGGGGTAATAGGCGATGCCCGCGCGCCGACAGGCATCGGCCCAACCGTGATCGAACACGTATTCGCCATAGGAGTGCTGCTTCACATAAGCCGGTAATGCCGCCCGCACCCGCCCCTGCTCGTCGCACCACAGCCGGTGCGACGGCAGCCAGCCACTGCAGCCACCAACGCTGCCGCTGTCCTCCAGTGCACTGAGGAAGGCGTGGCGCAGGAAAGGCTGCACCGTCGGCAGCAGCGCATCCCAGCTCTGCGCCGATACGGCGTGCAGGGAATCGGCAATAAGCAGAGTCACGAAAGCACTCCGGTCAAAGGGTTCGGGCCCGGTGCCAGCCCGTTTCGCTGGCACCGTTCGGGATGCGCTGAAAAAAGCCATTTATCGTCACTCCGCGAAGGCGGAGCCCAGGCGTTACGGAGGTTCTGGATTATCCCCCTTCGGGCCAGCGCAAGCGCTGTTCAGCGATAAAACTGCTGTCCCGCCTGCGCGGGAATGACGACTATTTTCAGAGTTTCCCAAGCCGGCGACTATAGCTTGCCGCGATTCTCGAAAACTTAACATTCGATCTATAAGGTCGCAGCGGAGCACGCCTGCACCCTTCGACAGTCGCTTCGAAGCCCTCTCACAGAAGCCGTTACATAACGCAATTGCTTGTTTTTGAAAAAGTTCCATTGACTCGAAAATGTCATGGAGCAGCAAGCCTTCTGTCACATCGGCTTTTCATAATCGCCTCCGTCCAAACAAACACCGTCTGGCACTCGCAAGATGGCGTTTCATAAAACGAAGGAGTTTTTCGATGAAGAAGAAGTTGATTGCGATTGCTGTTGGTTCCGCACTGTCGATCCCGGCCGTTGCACTGGCTGACGTCACCGTATATGGTCGCGCGCACGTATCGGTCGACTATCTGGATGACGGCGCCAAGTACTCCGAAACCAACCTGTCGAGCAACGCCTCGCGACTGGGCTTCAAAGGCGACCACGCCATCAACCCGGATCTGAAGGCGTTCTTCCAGATCGAACAACAAATCAACTTCACCACTGGCGCCTCGAGCGGCGGTACCGACTTCGCCACCCGCGACACCTTCGTGGGTCTGAGCAGCAACTTCGGCGCCATCCAGGTCGGTCGTTTCGACAGCCCGTTCAAGGTAGCCCGTGGTCCGTTCAACCTGTTCAGCGACCAGGTCGGCGACATGAACAACCTGGCTCGCGTCACCGCCGGCCGTCTGGACGAGCGTTACGACAACACCATCCAGTACACCACCCCGGACTTCAACGGCTTCAACGTTAAAGTGGCCTACTCGATGTACAAGGGCCAGTCGCTGAACATCACCGACACCAGCGCCAACAACGAAGACAGCGATGCCTTCAGCACCTCGCTGAACTACATCGGCGGCCCGCTGGAAGCCTCCCTGGCCTACGAGAAAGTGGAAGAAGACACCCTGCGCTCGACTACCGTCGGTACCAATCGCGGTGAAGCCGACTCCTACCGCGCCGCCGCTGCCTACAAGATCACCGACAGCTTCAAACTGGTCGGTTTCTATCAGACCACTGACTTCAGCGGTATCAGCGGTACCACCAGCGCTCAGCGTGACGCTGGTACCTTCGATGTCTACGGCCTCGGCGGCGAACTGGCGATCGCCAAGAACACCGCGCTGAAAGCCACCTACATGACCCATGACAGCGATGCCAAGAAATCCGACGCCGACATGTGGGTCGTGGGTGTCGAGCACAAGCTGGACAAGGCCGTGCGTGTCTACGCCAACTACGCCGTAGTGGACAACGACGACAATGTGGCCTACTCGCCCTGGATGCAGCAGGCCCGTACTGCCAGCCCGAGCGACCAGTCGATCGTTGACGGCGTGAACAAAGCTCGCGGCGAGAAGGCTGCCGGCTTCACCGTAGGTCTGCGCTACGACTTCTGATCCCATTCGCGGATCAGTTGAAACAAACCGGGCTGCTCCCCATGGGACAGCCCGGTTTGTCATTTAACTGACACTTAGCAGTCTTATTCTTGTTTCCGGAATGTAATCGACCCTGACCGCCGGGATTCGGCGGACCTTCGCACCTAGGAGTTTTCATGCGCCGCTTGTTCGTAATCGCCATGGCTGGCCTGCTGGCCGCCTGTGCCCAGCAACCCAAAGTCCAACTGTATTCCGGCGCGCCGCTGCCGCAGAACCAGGTCCTTACCGTAGTCGTACCCGGCGAGCTGGAAATCCGCAGCATCAATGGCCAGCCCTACTCCGCCGCCAACGCCTCCTTCGGCCTGGACGACAAGGAGCTGCTCCTGCAGCCGGGTGCCTACCAGGTACAGGCCTTCTACAAGAACGGTTTCGACATCAATGGCGGCATGAGCCATGAAGTGGTGCGCGGCCGCACCGCCATCTTCGACATCGAAGGCAAGGCTGGCGAGCTGTGGCGCCTGGAGTTCAAGCGTCCGGCCAACCTGGCCGAAGCCCAGAAGTTCGAAGAAGACTTTCCGGCCTGGGCCGTGAACACCCGCACCGGCGAACGCAAGGACGCCGAAGCAGGTAATCGCAACGTTTCGGCATTTAGCGTACTGATGGGCTCCAGCGAAGTCGCTGCGCAGGCCACCAGCGTCGCACCGCTGGGTGCCACCGCAGCGACCGCACCACAGGCGGTCGCTCTGACTCCAGCTCCGGCCCAGGCCGCTGCCCTGCCGCATAACGACGCCACACTGACCACCCTGCAGCAGATGTGGAACCTGCTCACGCCGGAAAGCCGCAGCGCCTTCCTCAAGTGGGCTCAGCAGTAACCCAAACCGACGGCGCTCCCGCCACGCGGGAGCGCGCTCGACAGCTCCGGTATCTGCCATTTATAGCTGTACCGAAAACTCTGTCTCAGCTACGCAACATTCCCTCTCGCTCCCACGCACAGCGCACTCGCAGCGCACCTTCCTGGGGGCTGTGAAAGCCGTTGTCGGATTCCCAGCGAAAGGTATGCAGGCCGTTCAGTTCGGTTTCCAGATGCACCACTGCGCTGGCCCAGTACAGACGCTTGAGTAGCGCCTCGAAGGCTTCGATCCACAGGTTCCATTCGTATTCGATCGCGCCATAGCTGGCGCCGAAGTGGATCACCTGGGTCTGGTACAAGCCCGCCCCCGGCGCCTCGCAGAAGGAAAACATCTCGCGCCCGAGAAAAGGCCACAACTCGCCAGCCGGCAATTCCGCCAGCACGCCATGATTGGTTTCACGACGCAGGCGACGCAGCTCGGGATCATCCGAGGGCCAGTCGCGGATACAGCCATAGACGATGGATTCGGACTCCACACCGGCACTCCTGAAAAAGCAGAACGCCTTCTAACACAGCCCGCCTGGGCAGGAAAGGAACTGCGGCCAATTGCTCAATGCCGCTGCCGGCGATTACGCCCCAGCAACCACGCCACCAGCGTCATCAACAGGGCCAGCACGGTGAGCACGGCGAACGGCAGGTGGTAACTGCCGGACAAGTCGCGGGCCAGCCCGGTAAGGATGGGCGTCAGGCTGCCAAGGCTGTAACCGGTGAACAGCATCATCGCCGTCCAGCGGCTGACGGCCAGGGGTGAACCGGCTTCGTACAGCGGCAGCACCAGTGACAGGGCGAAGGAGCCGCCCATCGAGAAGCCCATGACCACCGCCCACAATTCGGGAACGAAACGCGGCATGAAGGTCACCATCGCCAGGCAGCCACAGGTGACCAGCCCGCACGCCAGCAGCAGCGGGTAACGAGCGTTGTAGCGCTGAGCCAGCCAAGGCAACAGGAACGAACTGGGCAAGCCCATGAGCATGGCCAGGCTGAGCAGCGAGTTGCTGCGCAACATGCTCAGCCCGGCTTCGTGGTAGCGTGCCACGGCCCAGGTGGCGATGGCATAGAACAGTCCGGCCTGAATGGCAAAGAAGCAACTGATCAGCCAGGCCCGTGGCTGCCGCCAAGGCAGACCACCGATTTCCTGCTCATTGGCAGCACCCGTCTGGTTGGGCAGCCACAGCCAGAGCATGACTCCGAACAGCGCAGGTGCAGCCCATACCGCCAGGCCCAGGTGCCAGGCATCGCCGAACAGCGCCGTGGCCGGCGCGGTGAGCACTGCGCCACCGGCTCCACCAATGGCCATGCCCAGTGAATACCAGCCCACCACGCGCCCCATCTGGCTGGCGAAGTGACGCTTGATGAATCCCGACAACAACGGCCCGGCGACCGCGATGGCAGCGCCGAGGGCAATGGCACTGCCGATCAGCACCGCACTCTGATGCGCGGCCAGACGCGACAACAGCGCCAGGCCAATTACTCCGAGACAGACCACGATGGTGCGCTCCAGCCCCCAGCGCATGGCCAGGCGCGGCGCCAGCGGCGCGAGCAGGCCCATGCACAATACCGGCAAGGCCGTGGTCAGGCTGATGAAGCTGCGACTTAGCGACATCTCCATGGCGATGCGCTCGATCAGCGGCGCGAGAGACGTGATGCCGGGGCGCAAATTGATCGCCGCCAGCACCAGGGCGACCAGCAGCAGGGCCCGAGGGACTGGTTTCACGAGTTATCCGAGGTCATGACGGCAGGCAGGCCGGGGGCGGCAACCCTACCCCTGCAGGCCGCGCCAGGCAAGCCTGCAGAAGGAAATAACTGACCTCATGGTCAGCTGGCGGACTTGGCCTTGCCACGCATCTTCTCGGCCATGTTGGCCATCTCGTCATAGAGCGCCTGCGGGTTCTTCTGCTTCAGCGCCCAGGCCATGCGACCCATTTCATGCGGCAGGATCATGAAACTGCCCTTGGCCACTTCAGCGTGGATGTAATCGGCGATATCCGCTGCGCTGATCGGCGAACTCTCCAGCAGCTTGCCGACCTGAGCCTTCATCGCCGGGGTCGGGCCGCGGAAGGAATCCAGCAGGTTGGTCTGGAAGAAGGACGGACAGACCACATGCACGCCGATCTCCAGCTGGCGCAGCTCCGCCAGCAGGCTTTCCGACAGGGCCACCACGCCGGCCTTGGCCACGTTGTAGTTACTCATGCCCGGCCCCTGCATCAGGGCGGCCATGGAGGCGATATTGACGATCTTGCCCTTGCTCTTTTCCAGCAGCGGCAGAAATGCCTTGCAGCCCTTGACCACGCCCATCAGGTTGATCGCGATCTGCCAGTCCCAATCCTCCAGCGACAGCTCGCTGAAGAAGCCGCCGGAAGCGACACCGGCATTGTTGACGATGACGTCGATGCCGCCGAACTGCTCCTCGCAGGCCTGGGCCAGAGCAGTCAGCTGGCTGTAGTCACGCACGTCGCAGCGACGGATGAAGCCGTCGCCGCCGGCCTCGCGCACCAGCTTGAGGGTTTCTGCCAGACCAGCCTCGTTGACGTCGGCCAGCGCCAGGCGCCAGCCCTCGTGCGCCCAGCGCAGGGCCATTTCGCGGCCCAGACCGGAACCGGCGCCCGTGATCATCATGCGGTTTTGCATAGCAGCCCTGCCTTCATTGATTGGTTACGATGGCTGCCAGTGTAGCGAAGGCGATAAAGCCACCATGCCTTCATCAGATTTATGAATAGGCAGGGCAAATCACGCTCACGTTTTCCTGCGCCAGCGCCCGATCAGCCAGGCATATACGGCAGCGTTGACCAGTACGACGATGGCCCCCAGCCACAGCTGAATAGCCGGGGTGAGCCCGGCCGGATAGATCAGCGGTATCAGGTAGTGCTCGATGAAGCCGCCCTCATAGCCCGCCTGCCCGGCCATTCGGCGCATCTGGTTTTCCCAGGGCGTCAGCGGGCACCCTAGATGCAAGCACTCCACCA
>Ga0228674_1000921_pt1 | contig 18805 bp, 23 predicted proteins | sample 1D_rmetaG_FD_189054 | JGI IMG/M metagenome (GOLD analysis project Ga0228674, IMG submission 189054) | Seawater microbial communities from Monterey Bay, California, United States - 1D_r | ecosystem: Environmental > Aquatic > Marine > Coastal | place: USA: California | collected 2016-09-26
CCATGATAGAATTCGTGAGGTCGTTGCTAAATTAAATCACCGACCAAGAAAATGTTTAAACTTCAGAACACCTTACGAGGTCTTCTTTAAAACCAAAACTGTTGCACTTAGGATATGAATTCACCTTACAATCTCAGCCGGCAGCTAATGTTAATTGATAAAACGGTCAAAAATTAACTGTAAATTTATGTAATAAGCAGGCCGTCAACTATGATTTGCAGTAGAATTCAAGCTGTTTGATTTATTCGTCTTGTGCTTTTAGGAGAAACATTTGTTAAAACGTGTTTTATTGCCTTTTGTCATTCTAATTATTGCTATCGCAATATTTATGGCACTGAGTGCGTCAAAGCCTGAAAAGAAACAATTACAACGCCCAGAAAAGGTCTGGCGGGTCAAAACCGTGCCGGTCAAATTTGAGCAGATTTCACCCGAGATTACGCTTTATGGCCGTGTAGAGACGCCCCGGCGTGCTTCACTGAATGCGGCTATTTCCGCTGATGTTTCCCAAGTCAATATCTTAGAAGGTGCAGTCGTTTCTGAAGGTGATGTTTTAATAACACTCGATAATAGTGATGCTGATCTATTACTCGCACAGCGTAAAGCTGATTTGGCAGAGATTAATGCCACGATTTCAAGTGAAAAAGCACGTCAAAAACGCGATAAAGGTTTATTAGCTAATGAAAAAGCTTTACTAGACTTAGCTGAAAAGGCCGTTACCCGAGCACAAAAATTAGATGCTTCACGTCTAGTAACACGTTCTTCCCTTGATGATGCGGTCGCAAACCAACAACGCCAAGTCGTTACGCTAAAAAGGTTGGAATATGATATTTCTGAACATCCAGCGAGACTAGCGGGTTTAAAAGCGCGACAAACTAGAGCGAAAGCTCTACTTGCTCAGGCTCAGTTGGATGTTGACCGTACTTTTATCAAGGCCCCGTTTAACGGCCGTATTGCTAATTTAAATGTGTCATTGGGTGATCGTGTTCGTATTGGCGATAATTTATTATCGATTTATGACTTAGATCATTTAGAAGTTCGAGCTCAAATTCCTGGACGTTATCTTAAACAAATTAGAGATGATTTAGCGCAAGGCAAAACACCAAAAGCCATAGCTAGCTCTGATGAGCACACATTAACATTTGAATTAAATCGTTTATCGGGAGAAACCCGCCAAGACAGTGGTGGTGTCGATGGATTATTTAGCTTGATTGATGACGACCGTATTTTAGCTTTAGGTACTTTTATCGAATTATCTCTTTCTTTAGGATCACAAGATAATGTGATTGTCATGCCCTTTAATGCTTTGTACGGTTTAAATCGGGTTTATCGCATCAACGATGGATATTTAGAGGCCGTTAAAATCACTCGCGTTGGTGAATATGAAAATGGTCAAGGTCAAACAGCATTATTAATACGTAGTGATGCGTTAGAGGAAGGTGATAGGGTTATCAGTACCCAATTGCCTAACGCGATTACCGGTTTGCGTGTAGAGGCGCTCAATGACGACTCATAAGTCTGACTTTATCGGACTGTTTGCACAACATAAGGTTGCTGCAAATCTGTTAATGCTGATTCTTGTCCTTGCAGGCTTGGCGTCTCTAACGCGTTTAAATACCCAGTTTTTCCCTAATTTTGTGCTCGATACTATTACCGTTCGTGTTGAATGGCGTGGTGCCAGTGCTGAAGATGTTGAAGACGCTATTTCGTCGCGGTTAGAGCAAGAGCTCCGGACCATCGATTTTGTTGAGAAAATGACCTCCACATCGTCATATGGTAGTGCTGTTGTTGCCTTGGAGTTTGAAGAGGGCACTGAGATGGGCGCTGCCTTAGATCAAGTTAAGGAAGAAGTGGCCCAGCTTCGTAATTTACCCAGTGACTCTGAAATACCTAAAATCAGTCTAGTCACCGCGTATGAACCCATTGCACGTTTATTAATTACGACTGAGGGTGAACTTGATGAATTGCGCCATTTTGTTCGTGAGGCAGAACATGAACTCTTAGATCGTGGTATTTCTCGGGTTACGATTACAGGTTTACCAGAAGAAGAGATGGCAATACAGCTGTCGACTAAAAAATTGGCATCATTGGGTTTAGATCTGAATGATGTCGCTGAACGTATTGCCGAGTTAAGTCGAGATCTACCAGCAGGTGAAGTCGGCAATGCTGATACAGCACGTTTACTACGAAGTTTAGATCAGCGACGAGATGCGGAGGCTTTTGCTCAACTGCCTTTGAAAACAGACTTTTCTGGCCGCTTAGTGTTATTAGATGATGTCGCAGATATTGAGCGCCGTCCGATGCGAAATCAAGTTAGCTTGTTCTATGAAGATCGGCCCGCTGTTGAAATTCGCTTACAGCGAACAGAAAGTGCTGACTCCCTAAAATCTGCAGAAATTTTACAAGAGTGGGTTGCGGAAACACAGCCTAATTTGCCTAGAGGGGTAAATTTAAAAGTCTATGATGCCAGTTGGGAGCTGATTGCTGAGCGTATGAACTTATTATTGACCAATGGCCTTGGTGGTCTTGTGTTGGTAATAGGTGTGTTGTTTTTATTCTTGCATGGCCGTGTTGCCATTTGGGTCGCGGTTGGTATCCCCGTTTCTTTTATGGCGACGTTATTCGTTATGTATCTGTTTGGCGGCACGATCAATATGATTAGCTTGTTTGGTTTAATCATGGCGCTTGGGATCATCGTTGATGATGCCATTGTTGTTGGTGAGGATGGGCTCGCACATTACCAAATGGGTGAAGGTTCCTTGATGGCTGCGGAGGGTGGTGCAAGGCGAATGTTGGCGCCTGTCATTGCGTCATCGCTAACGACTATTTCATCTTTCCTGCCTTTGATGCTTATTGGTGGGACGATTGGTAATATCTTGTTTGATATCCCTTTTGTTGTGGTCTGTGTGATTATCGCTTCATTATTTGAGAGTTTTTTAATTTTACCAGGGCATTTACGCCATGCTTTCCATAAAATTCATCATCAAAAGCCACAGCCAAGACGACAATGGCTCGATGCTAAATTCAATACACTGAGAGATGATTATTTTAAACCGTTGGTGACTAAGGCAATTGAATACCGCGGTGTGACTATTGTCAGTACCGTCGCTTTATTAATTGTCGTGATTGGCTTATTGGCCGGTGGCCGCATTTTGTTTACGTTTTTCCCTTCACCAGAAGGTGTGAAAATCTATGCTAATGCACGCTTTACAGCAGGTACACCCTCACATGTCGTTGCAGAATTTTTGGATGAACTTAACCGCAGTCTTGATGAGACAGAAGCAGCTTTAGGTGGGGATTTAGTTGTTTTAGATGTCACACGTTTAGGCAGCGCTAGTACAGCGGGGCGGGGCTCAGCACAAACGGCAGAACGCTTTGGCTCTATCCAAGTGGAGATGACATCACCTGATGCGCGTGATGTTCGAAATAAAACCTTCATGCGAGAATGGCAACAAAGGATTACTTTGCCTGCCGGTATTGAAACATTCACCTTATCAGAGTCGCGTGCTGGGCCACCGGGTAATGATATTGATGTGCGTCTAACTGGTGCCTCTGCTGAGGTGCTGAAACAGGCAGGGCAAGAAGTAGCTGAGGTGTTAAAACAGTTGCCTGGCGTCAATGCGATTGAAGATGATATGCCTTATGGCCAGGAACAATTGATCTATAAAATTAAAGGTCAAGGCGAAGTCTTAGGATTAACGGTCAATAATGTCGGTCGACAGTTACGTGCCGCTTTTGATGGACGTTTAGTTCAAATATTCCAAGATGGCGATGATGAGGTCGAAGTCCGTGTCATGTTACCGGATAGCGAACGTAATACACTCGCCACGCTTGAAAACTTTATGTTGCAACTACCACAAGGAGGCAGCGTACCGCTATCTTCAGTTGTAGAATTTGAAGCACGGCGTGGCTTTGATGTATTGCGGCATACAGATAGCCAATTGGCGATCCATATTACCGCCAATGTCGATACTAAACTGAATAATGCCAATAATATCATTGACGATTTGAAACAAGACTTTTTGCCAGATTTGACGCAACGCTATGGTGTTAAAGCAGGCTTTGAGGGGAGAGCAGAGGACCAAGCAGAGACTATCAAAGAAATGAAACAAGGGTTAATGCTCGCACTTATTTTGATTTATCTCATTCTTGCTTGGGTATTTTCTTCCTATGGCTGGCCGCTTGTGGTGATGGCGGCGATTCCTTTTGGTTTGATTGGGGCTTTATTCGGTCATGCTGTGATGGGCATTGACCTGACGATTTTGTCATTGTTCGGTATTTTTGGCTTATCAGGGATCGTTGTTAACGATTCCATTATTTTAGTTACCTTTTACAAGCAACTCCGTGAACAGGGCATGGCAACGACAGAAGCTATTATCGAGGCGGCTAGTCACCGTCTACGCGCTGTCTTATTAACTTCATTAACGACGATTGGCGGTTTAACGCCGTTATTATTTGAAACTTCTCGCCAGGCGCAATTCTTAATTCCTATGGCGGTTTCTATCTCATTTGGGCTCATGTTTGCGACAGTGCTGGTTTTATTGGTTATCCCTGCATTACTGTCTGTACATGAAAGTATTGCTGAGCGGCTTGGTAATAAAACCTTACAAGTTAAAGAAAGTTAATGGCCATTTTCGATTTTGAGTAATAGGTTTTGCCATAAACTCAACCTGGCAGCATCTGAAACGCGTTTATTTTCTTTGGGTTTTGTTACCCACAGCCCTTTACCATTAAAACTGTAAACTGGAATTAAATCAGTTCTTTGTGTTGCATACTTAATGTCAATTATTAGGTTATCTAATACTAAAGGTTCTGCACGTTTGTTTTCAAAATAGGTCAACACCATATGGGCTTGGTTGAGCTCAACGGCTTTAACATAGGTTAAGCGAAGTTTGCTTTCATCGACGCCGAGACGCTTTAGCGTAAAGTACTTGGCAATGGCATAATCTTCACAATCGCCACCACCTTTAGATAATGTCTCTAAAGGTGTTGCCCAATAATCCTTTAAATCCCAAAGTGCTTGATCATCTATAAACTGTATATTTGCATTAAAAAAGGCATTTACTCGATTCAGCTTTTCTTGTTCTGGTAATCCTTGGTTTTCTGCTATTAGCTGCTGCCAATCCACAACACGTTGTCGTGCGAATTTATTATATTCTTGCTCTATTGCATCGAGCTTTTGTTCCGTCAAATCACGCTCGGAATAGGCTGGCCAAGACAATGCAAAGCCTATGAGCAAGAGACAGCTCAAGCGCTTAGATTTTTTTGTCAGTAACATGTTTTGGTTATCAGTTAGCGACTGATACCATGGATTGATTTTGCTTTGACGATATCGAGGTCATCGTCAGATTGAACGCCTTCGGCCAATACTTTGATATCCAGTAAGGTCGCGACTTCACTAATTAAATCTAAGAACTGAGTTTTATTGGTATCATCGGCAATATTAGTTGTCAGATCACGGGCTAATCTGAGGTAGTTGATGTTCAACGTTTTTAATTGTTCGATATCGATGATATCTGGAGAGTAACGTTTTAATAATACCGTTGCACCCATGCCATTGATGAAACTTGCAAAGCTGGCAAAGGCAGCAATATCTTTTGTCGCCGAATAAGCTGTGACACTAAAGCTCAATAGTTTTAAATTGATTTTTGTCTTTGCTAACCGTTCTTTTAGCCATACATTAAAAGCATGTGAACTAATCGAGTCCATTGTTAGATTGATCGTGACGGGATTAACCTTATGGGTTTTTTCCATTACGGTAATCACTTTATTAACGATAGATTGATCTAAAGCTTCTACCAATTGAAATTCTTGTGCCATAGAGAAAAAAGTCCCTATAGAGAGCAGCTCACCTTCTTTATCGCGAACGGCTGTAAAGGCTTCTTCCATCACTTTTGCAGCAGGAACTTGTTTATAGTCATGGGCTTCGGCTGTAAACGTAATTTCAGGGATAGGCACATTATTATCGATGGCACTGCGAATTAATGTTTTCCATTCCATATCGCTCATTGGACTGGCTAAATCTTCTTTGATGTAATAGGCGTTGTTGCCAATATTTTTGGCATGCTCATAGGCTTCGACCATGCCGGGATAAAGCTTGTCGAAATCACTACTTCGCTCATAGTGAATAACGCCGATATGGATAAGGTCTTCTTGTTGGTATGATTTACCTAAAATATTGATATCATTTTTGAGTTGTTGGATAAGTCGTAGCATCTCATTGTGGCTAACCCAGGGAATAATAAGGCGAATTCTGAACCTTGCAGCCGGTAAGCCGTAGCACTAAATTGCTCGGTCGACTTGAGAATAGAGGCAAACTCACGCAGTAGATTATCGACTTCTTCATTACCTTGGTCTTTGCTTAAAAAACCTAAATTATCAAACTTTAGGAGTGCGGCATAACCTTCGCCTTTATAACCAGATAAAGCTTGTTTCAAGTTAACTTCAAATGTCGCTTGATTCAGCAATTTGGTTAAAGGGTCTTGTTTAAGGCTTTCACTGACAATTTCTAACCGTCGGTTTAAACGGCTGATCATCTGACCGATTTTGTCAGACATGCTGTTCATTGATAGTGCGACATGTTTGACCTCTTGGGTCCAGGGCAGCTGTGTGATGGAGGTGAAATGTCCCGCAGATATCTGTTCAGCTTGCCTGGCAATTTCTTTCAATGGCCGTAATGTAAATCTCAGCACTGTAATTAATAGGATCATGGCTGCTAGAAAGAACAAACCAGACACAATAAGTGTCGATTCCGCTTGTTGATAGAGCTTTAAATAACCATATGATGGGTTTGCTGTGACGTACAACTTACCGCTCATGTGCCAACCGGACTTAATTTCAGACACGGCTGTAGCTACCTGCATTGGTACTAAGTCAATAAACCATTGGGGAACGCCAGGTACGGCTACAGGGTTTGTTAATGTCACGAGTTCTTGATTTTCAATATTCACTAAACGCATTTCACGGTAATAACCGGTATCGAAAATATCGGTCATCATGGTTTCAAGAATGGGGTCCTGCTCATTATTCATATGCGGACTGAGGGAAAGTCCTAATGATGTTGCAGTGTCTTTGACATGAAATTGAGACTCAACTTCAAGGTAGCTCTTAATATTGTTAATACTCAATATTAAGCTGGCCGAAAAAATAATAAAGAAAATAAGGCTCAGAAGCAGTAGTAATTGTTTAGACAGTGACATGATTCTTTCCTTGGTATGTTGTCTTTTTACAAGACAATATAACCGGTTTAGTAATATCAAAGACGATAAAATGCGTGCTTATTGTATCTTATATGTCTCTCATTAAACTTTTAAACAAATCACACTATGCTTACTTCAAATGCAACAACATTATATTTTCTAAGGCGATATTGGTAGGATAAGGTACTCACTTTCCTACAATGATTTTTTTCATGCTAATTGCTTTACTCCAGATGTTTTTATTGATTGCTTGTGGTAATGCTTGGCAAAGAATGGCCCCTGACCATCTTTCACCTACAGGACATCGGCGGGCTTTAACAGATTTAGTTTTTTATCTGCTGTTACCAGCCATGGTGCTTGATGTCATTTGGCGTGCACCATTGAATTTGTCGTCCTTATATATCTCTTTCTTAGCTGCTTGCGGCGTAGGTAGTGGCTTATTTATTATTGGGCTTTGTTTAAAGCGTTTAAATTGTCTATCGCGCCAAAAAGGCGCCTTGTTATTAGCTGCCGCCTTTCCTAATGCCACTTATTTGGGGTTACCCGTTTTAGATCAAGTTATTGGTCCTGCAACGCGCTCTACGGTTTTACAATACGATTTATTCGCTTGTACACCTATCTTGTTATCTTTCGGCATGTTGATTGCCAATCATTTTGGGGATAACAAAGCAGAATTACGGCCAATTCGGTCGCTATCCAAAGTAGCGCCATTATGGGCTGTCGCTATTGGCGTTTTACTCAATGTTAGTGGCTTAAGACAACCCGATTTTCTACATGGGGTTTTAGCGACGTTAGCCGGCGGGGTCGTGCCTTTAATGTTAATCGTTCTAGGGATGAGCATTCGTTGGCAGAGTTTGCATTGGCGCTTTGCACCCTTATTATTGCCTGTGGTTGTGACCAGTTTAGTCTTAGTGCCCATCGTCGTTTTGTCATTAAGCCATCTCATTGGACTTTCAATTGAATTGATAGAACAGGTAGTGATTGTCGCTGCGATGCCAACCATGGTTTTTGGCATTGTTATCAGTGAACGTTACCAACTCGATACTGAACTTTATGCGGCCGCTGTGGCAACAACTACCTTATTCAGTTTACTGACATTACCTGTTTGGTTTTATTATTTATCGAGTTGAGTTGTCCATCTCAAGTTGGCGTGCTCTATTGCACTTTTTAATAAGGCCATCGCTTCATTAATCTGTTCGGTATGACCACGTAAACTCAATTCAATATGGGGTGTTTCTCCCATATGGGGTAGGCTAGAAAATCGTAGCGCCGGATAATTTTCAACGATTTTCATCATCACAGGCAGTAAATCTGATTCGCGGCCATGCGGTACAAAAATGATTTGTTCATCTTGTGGAGATAAATTACGCAATTCTGGGTATAAATTATCCAGCACCCATACAATCATTGGCCAAGCCATCTCCGGAAAACCAGGCATAAAATGATGATCATCAAAAGAAAAGCCTGGTACTCGGTTAATCGTATTTGGAATAATGCGACTACCCACTGGTAGGTGCCCCATTAATATGCGATTAGGATAAGCTTGTTCACCATATTGGGCCTCAATCTCAGCTGTCGCTTGCGGGTGAGGTTCTAGATCGACATTAGCGACTCTAGCCACCGTTTGCCGAGTTCTATCATCCGGCGTAGCGCCAATGCCGCCAAAACTGAAAACAAGATCTTTAGTCGAAAGGCTAAGGCCTAAAAACCGTTCTAACTGTTCGGGTTCATCACCAACCATAATGGTCCAACTCAGCTCTAGGCCACGCTGAGCTAAAACTGATTGTAAGTGATTGAAATGTTGGTCTTGTCGTTTACCAGAGAGTAGTTCATCACCAATAATGAGTGCACCAATATTCATATTTTTACGCCTTAGTTATGATGTAGCTTCAGTTTCTTCACGGTTTCTCATGAAGTTTGCTGTTTGCGCAAAAGAACCCATTAATTGTTGTGCTAATAGTTCATCAAGCTCTAATGTAGCCAATGCATGAGCCATGCAGTATAACCATTGGTCACGTTCTTCAATACCAATCGAAAACGGCATATGCCGCTGTCGTAATCGAGGGTGACCATATTTTTCAATATAAAGATCTGGACCGCCTAACCAACCCGTTAAAAAAAGATAAAGTTTTTCTTCACTCATCGCGATATCAGCAGGATGCATGTCGCGGACAAGTTTCGTTTGAGGCGTCTCAGACATGATTTGATAAAAAGTTTTGGTTAAATGGCGAACCGCTGGTTCACCTCCAATTCGGATGTAATGGGACTCTAATTCAGACATGACCTAGCTCAAGACAAAAAAATCATTGTTCATCTTAACCTTGTTTGCACTAACTATAAAGCAATGTTGCTTGCGACAATTCACTGAGACAAGGATAATTGTTGCACTTTATCAGTGCCCTTATCCTACTTAGATCAAGGCGTATTTGGTGGACTTTTATTAATCGAACAGGGGAATCAATCCATGAGTGAAAAAATTGTAATGCGTACAGGTGAATGTCTATTAGCCGGTGGTCCTCCATTTACGGCAGCTGAGCCTGAAGTCATGATTGGTGAATTAGATGGTCCTTTCGGTTCTGCTTTCGCTAATTTAATGGGTGACCAAGTAAAAGGCCATTCACGTGTTTTAGCTTTGATGAATACAGATGTAATGGTTAGACCTGCTACATTGATGGTCAGTAAAGTGACTGTTAAGAGTAATGCATACACGACTATCCTAATGGGTACGGTACAAGGTGCGATTGCAAACGGCGTTTTAGATGCTGTTCGTAACGGTACTATTCCAAAAGAGAAAGCGAATGACTTAGGTATCATCGTTTCTGTTTGGTTAAACCCACAAATTACGTCGGTTGAAGACTTGGATCATGAAGCGTTATTCAATATCCACCGTGAAGCAACACGTAAAGCAATTGAAAAAGCAATGAACTTTGAACCAAGTATTGATTACTTATTAGAGAATCAAGATAAACTGGTTCATAAATATTATGAAAAAGCATTAGCTAAATAAGCCTGCGATACATTCATTAAATGAGCGGCCTATATAGTGTGCTATATGGGCCGTTTTTTTATTTGAAAACTTGCTAAAACCTGATGAGGCCGTTATTTTTAAGACTATGGAACCTGTAGGTCCCGTGATTGTTTCGCCACTGACGGGCCGAAGTTGTGTTTGGTATAGCTATACTATTGAAGAACGCGTTGATACCAGTCGCCGAGATGGTCATCACTCTAGTCACTGGCGTGTTGTTGAGCGTGGCCGTAGTGATGCCTTATTTTTATTAGAAGATGAAACAGGGCGATGTGTCATTGATCCAGATGACGCCGATGTTTATATCCGTCATCAAAAAACATGGCATAAACGTCATGTTAGACCACCACGGCGATATAGTGAACAGTTGATTCGTGATGGTGACCCTTTATATGCGATTGGCTTTTTTAAAACGGTGGCGGATATTGAACAACAACAAACGCGAGAACAAGTTGCTCACCTTTTAAGGCAATGGAAGCAGGATCCCGGTTTGTTACTACATCGCTTTGATCATGACCGTAATGGTCAGTTAGATAGTGATGAATGGGAGAAAGCACGCCAAACTGCTGAAAACGACATTAGAAGAGAGCAAGGTATACAAACAAAAGAGACACAATTAAACGTGATGATGAGCAGTGATGTTTCTGACCAAACTTATATTCTGTCCTCAGAACCTGAAGCCGTGTTAATTAAGCAATATCGCTTTCGTGCATTAAAGTCTTTAGGCTTGTTTTTCATTTTGGGTTCTATTGCGGTTTGGACATTTAATATTCGGTTTGGTTTATAAAAAATGGAAGAAGAAATTAGTCGTGCTTTTGGTGAGGGTGGTCTGTTATCACAGCATATTAAAGGCTATGCGCCGCGTCCTCAACAACAAGAAATGGCCAATACGATTTCTGAGGCATTATCAAAGAGTACCGTTCTCATTGCTGAAGCGGGTACCGGCACAGGTAAAACCTTCGCCTACTTGGTTCCAGCCATTTTGTCGGGACAAAAAGTTATTATTTCGACTGGGACAAAAAACTTACAGGACCAATTGTTTCATAAAGATATTCCTACTTTGCGTAAAGCCTTGGCCATGCCTTTTCAAACTGCGTTATTAAAAGGTCGTAGTAATTATTTATGTCATTACCGATTGCATCAAGCACAACACGATCCTCTGCTTACTTCACATTCTGATCTGTTATATGACTTAATGGTTTGGTCCGGTGAAACACGATCAGGTGATCTGAGTGAAGATGATATATTAGAGGAGGGCGCTGCACTATGGCCAAAAGTGACTTCAACCATTGATAATTGCTTGGGTTCTGACTGTCCCAATTCAGCAGAATGTTTTATCAGTGAAGCACGTAAGCGCGCTCAGGAAGCTGATATTGTGGTGGTTAACCATCACTTATTAATGTCTGATATGGCCTTAAAATCTAATGGTCAAGGTGAAGTTTTACCTAGTGCAGATGCCTATATTATTGATGAAGCGCACCAGTTACCCGATATTGCCACGCAGTTTTTGGGCGATCGGATCAGTAGTCATCAAATTCAAGAACTCTGTCGTGATACGGTACGTGAAATGGCTCAAGATGCCCCTGATATGCCACTACTTCAGGATCATGCCGATAAGACAGAATCAGCATTACGTACTTTTCGTTTAAGTTTAGGTGATAAAGAGCAACGCGTACCCTGGATGAGTTTGCTTGAGAAAATGGGCGTTGAAAATAAATTAACTGATCTTATTGATACGATGGAAGGCTTGTCCCAACAGTTAAGCCTTGCTGCAGAACGAGGTAAAGGACTAGAACAATGTCATAACCGCAGCGAAGCATTGCTACAGACATTACATTTTTTCGATGAAAAACAAGAAGATAACCAACTCGTATTGTGGAGTGATGTTCGTCAAAATGGCATGACATTACATGCGACACCACAAAATATTAGTGAACACTTTCAACAATGGATTGATCAAAAACCTCAATCCTGGATTTTCACTTCTGCCACGTTAACAGTGGCCGGTAAGTTTAATAACTTTAGTCATCAATTAGGACTTTCTGAAGTTGATAGTGTTGTTTGGCCAAGTCCATTTGATTTTGAGAAACAGAGTTTATTGTATATGCCCAATATCCCTGTCGACCCTAGTCACGATGATTACCTCAGTCATATTATTCAAATTAGTAAGGACATGATTACTTATAGCCAAGGGCGGACTTTCTTACTCTTTACCAGTTACCGTGCCTTAAACAGTGTTGCCGATGCCTTAGCGGATATAGATTACCCTTTAATGGTGCAAGGCCGAAGTTCAAAAAGTAATTTACTCAGTGAGTTTCGTGAGCATGGTAATGCCGTGTTACTAGGCACGAATAGCTTTTGGGAAGGGGTTGACGTACGAGGCGAGGCTTTATCTTGTGTTTTAATCGATAAAATTCCTTTTTCAGCTCCCGATGACCCTATATTGCAGGCTAAAATTGATTATTTAAGAGAGCGGGGGGGAAATCCATTTTCGGCTATTCAAATTCCGAGTGCTGTGATTCAGCTAAAGCAGGGGATAGGTCGACTTATTCGAGATCAATCAGACTATGGGGTTTTAGTGTTATGTGATCCCCGTTTTTTAACAAAACCTTACGGAAAGTACTTTTTGCGTAGTTTGCCGCCGATGCCTATAACGCAAGATAAAACCGATGTTAAAGTATTTTTTGAAGTTCGTGAAACAGCTGCTTAGTAGCGTTTTATTGGCTTTCCAAGTAAGCGAACGCTGTCATAAAGGCTTGTTCTTGAAATTGCTTTAAGCCCGTTTCTTTAAAATTAAGCGTTGTATGACTGTTTTTAATGATTTCTTTTATCTTAGCTGAAGATAATAAAGTGACGTTCAAAGCCTCGATTAGTTGAATCGTTGCTTCTAATTTAAAACTAACGGCACCACCGGCAAATTTGCCCCGTGTTAATCTTTCTTTAACGACAACGCTATCAATTTGATAGTCTGCCATTAATTTAGCAAAATCAAATTGAAACTTCTGTATTTGCTCCTGACTCGTCGCATCGGCAATTGCCAACTTTTTTACCCGACAATCGTTGAGTGTGTATAGACCATTATCTAAGGTCATTAGGCAAATGATTGCTTCATTGCCTTTAAGCTCTATACCACATGTTTTCATTGTTTTTCCTAGTCTTGAAGAAGGTCGCTATGATACGCGTTTAGTTCAAGTCGATGGCAAATTCTTTTAATAATTCAATAGGAATGATATCGAGTGCTTTTTGATGTGTTCGCATTAAATGAACTCGTGGTGCCATGTTTTGATGATAAGCCTCTAACCAGCGTTGCGCGCATAAACACCAGCGATCACCTTGGGTCAGTCCTGGAAACCCAAATTCAGGCACAGGCGTGCTGAGGTCATTACCCTTGAAGCGCGAATATTCGAGAAATGCCGTTGTGACTTCTATACAAACAGTATGTGAACCAATATCATCATCATTAGTATTGCAACATCCATCTCTAAAAAAGCCAGTAATTGGATCTTCACTGCAGGGAAGCAATGTTTCACCAAACACATTTAATGATTCATCTAACTCGATTGCCATAACTTAGCCTATAGACTCATTCTGCAAGTTTTATCTCGCCATTTATTTCTTGATTAATATCTAATTCAGGCAGAGATAATGTCATTTTAATACTCAGTTGTTCTGTACCCGTTAACTGACCAGAACCTATTTGTTTTTGTATTGCCTGTTCGATAGTCCGTTGTGAAGTAATCCCCACCTTTTTAAGGTACTGTCTAATCTGTATATTTAAACTGTCTTCATTCATCGCAGTCTCCTTATAATCAGTGGTTGAATCTACTTATCGTACTTTATATATTTAAATCGTGGATCATCAGGTGTTCCGACTAAAGCACCTTCATCTAAGCCTGGTTGCCACATAACGACTTCTTCTATTTTTTTTGCCAGTTCAAAATCTTTATCGGTAATACCTTTCGCTGCGTGATTCATTAGCTTAACAATGACGAAGGCATAGGACATACTCATATCGGGATGATGAAAACCTGCTTCCGCTAAGTGTCCCACGGTATTAACTATCATTAACGTTGATTTCCAACCACTGGTTTTGTATTTACGTCTTATCCAACCATTATCTAAATACCAGTGGGGGAGCTCAGCTTCTAGGAATGATTCGACTTCTTGTTCACTATATGTACGTTCGTCTTTATCTTGACGCCAGGCCATCTTTATGTATTTCCTTAAAATAGTATTGTCTCTTGCAGATTATGACTGTATTGTAGGACTGTCAAGTATTGCTATTCAGAATTTAAAATCTGAGCAGTTTAGCGTAGTGATTGTCATTAAAGCACAAATTTTCATTTTATCGTTTTATCTATTTATTTTCTTTTATGCTTTCTCTTTGTATGTATGAGTTCTATGAGAATATACAATTTAACATAATATATATTATGCGAACATATAATTTAATAGAAAGAGGACTTAGCTTTTCAGTCTTCAGGGATGATTTTTGGTATGTTCCCTGTCAAATACAGGTTTTAGATTTTGTTATGCTAAAGGAATCGTAATATTTAAAACATAAATAATGAATGAGCATGATGAAAAATCAATAAAACCTATTTTGTATGAGTCATCGATAACTTGCCCCAAATGTGGCCATGCTGAAAATGAAGTGATGCCAACTAATGCTTGCCAGTTCTTTTATGAATGTAAGTCGTGTGGTGAATTATTAAAGCCCAATCCTGGAGATTGTTGCGTTTATTGTTCTTTCGGTACTATTGCTTGTCCACCAGTTCAAGCAGCCAAATCCACTAAATCAGGCAAAAATAGTTGTTGTTCAGATTCAAACTCATAGTAATTTGGACACAGTTTGATTGATATTGTCTGCACCTTGTTTAATTTCAGCAATAACTTCAAACGCATCGTTAACAAGTTCTTTACTTTGAACAGATTGCGATTCAACGTCTTCCATGCCAGATTTTGCTTCTCGTGATAAAGCTGTATTTTGTTTAACCATCTCATCAATTTCAACGGTTGATTCACTGGTTCTAGAGGCTAATGAACGTACTTCATCGGCCACAACTGCAAAACCTCGCCCATGTTCTCCTGCACGTGCTGCCTCAATCGCTGCGTTGAGCGCTAATAAATTGGTTTGATCGGCAATACTGCTAATCGTCGTTACAATTTTCGAAATTTCATCTGATTGATGGTTAAGTTTTTCAATTAAAGTTGATGCATCATGAATTTCTCCACTGGTTTTCTCTGAAATGGTCACTGTGTTACCCAGAATCGATGTAGCTTTTTGCGTTATGTCCATCATTTCTTGTGATGTTGTGTGCGCAACTGTTGTGGCATTTTTTACAGCCATTTCCTGCTCAACATTTTTAGTTATATCACTAGCAAATTTAACGACTTTGATCACTTTGCCATCACTATCAAAAATGGGGTTATACGTAGCTTCTAGCCAGAGTGTTTAACCGGCCTTATCTACCCTTTCAAAACGGCCTGATGTGAACTTACCTTGTGCTAGCTCATCCCAAAAGCGTGGGTTTTCATCATAGAAGCTCTGTTTACAAAACATTTTATGATGTTTGCCAATGATCTCTTCTAAAGAGTAATTGATCACTGATAGGAAGTTTGCATTTGCGGAGAGAACTTCACCTTTTGGCGTAAATTCAATGATCCCCATAGAACGATCAATAGCTTTATAGATCGCTTCTTGCGCTGTCAGTTCTTCTCTCGGGGCTGTGACATCGCTGGCTATTTTAAATATTTTGGTTATTTTTCCATTTTCAGAGACTGGGAAATAAGTGGCTTCTAGCCATAGCTCTTCCCCCGCTTTGTTTTTACGTTTGAACGTACCGCTTATTTTTTACCGGTATTTAATTCTTGCCAAAATGCAGTGTATTCTGATGTTCGGGCATATTCAGGGTCACAAAAAATACGGTGATGCTTCCCTACTACCTCTTCCCGATTATATCCAACTGTTTGCAAGAAAAGGTCGCTTACTGCTGTGATTGTCCCATCTGGTTTGAAGCAGATGGTAGGCATATGGCCATTTAATGATGTGATGAAGTCCTTTAATTGTTTTTTTTCTGCTAATGCAGCGTCCAAGTCAGCAGTTATTTTTTTATTAAACATGTCAGGCCTTAACCTTTTATATATAATTATTATGACCTTTATTATCGGCTATTTCTGACTAAAACATTAATATTTTTCTTATAAATTTCATTGTTCTAAAACCTTATCAAAGCTAATTGACAACTATTCGATAACAGCCACATTTCAGAGAAGAAAATAAGTTTATTTAGCTCGCTGAATCTTTAATCTAACTTTATCATTAGGGTTCAAATTCCCTTGAAGCTTTCATGGCATGATTAAACAGGTATGATATTCGTCCTTCTTTCCTTTTTACCTACAATTTATGAATGATAATAAAGTAGATAGTGATGCTGACCTTGATATGATCATCTGCGACTGTAGTGGCACGACTAAACGTAAAGTTTTACAGTTAATTGAAGAAGGTTGCGATACGGTTGATATGGTTTCGCGTAAAACGGGTGCTCAATCTGGCTGTGGTGGTTGTGAATATGATTTAGAGCTGATTTTCCAGGAATATGGGCCCAAGTAAAGCAAACTAATTCACTGCGCCCGTTTGTTGTAATAAATGATAAATTTGATTCGCCATTATACGGTACCCTTCCGCATTTGGATGGATAGGATCTGATTTTAATGCTGGTTGAGACTCTACATCGACTAGTACATCCATTTCTATTGGCAATTGATGTTGTAACGCCACTTGAGGATATAAATCCGGTACAGTCAGCCCTAGCCCTAGGGTCGGGACAGCGATCATCACAACCTGAGCATTATGTTGTTTAATCAGTTCGATCATTTGATTTAGATTATTTTGTAATTGGCGCTTGTCTAAACGTCGAATTAAATCATTTCCCCCATGACACAGTACCACTAAGTCAGGCTGATGTTGTTCGAGCATGCTAGTCAGGCGTTCTAGACCTTCACTACTGACTTCTCCTGGTATACCTGCATTAACGACACGTCGCTGTGTTAATTGCGCTAATACAGCCGGGTAACTTTCAGTGTCTGAATTTGCGCCCGTACCGAATGTTAGACTATCACCATAAGCTAGAATAACAGCGTCTTTCGCCAGCGGTGATAAGCTCGGTTGTGAGCTAGAGCAAGCTACTAAAAATGCGAATAAGCAGGCAATTAAAAACCTTTTAAAGTTGGCTTCATTCATACGTTTCATGCTGGCTTAACAGTTGGAAATAAACGATAAAAATTCGCAGATGTCGTCGATGCAATATTTTCGACGGTATCACCACGTAATTCTGCTAAAAACTCAGCAACATGTTTTACAAAAGCTGGCTGATTTGTCTTGCCTCGATGTGGCATCGGTGCCAAATAAGGAGAGTCTGTTTCTATTAGAATACGATCTAACGGTAGTTTTTTAGCGACTTCTTGTAATGTCTTGGCATTTTTAAACGTCACGATACCGGATAATGAAATATAAAAACCGATATCTAAAGCACGTTTAGCCGTATCCCAATCTTCAGTAAAACAATGAATGATACCGCCTGCTTCGCGGGCTTGTTCGTTTTCCAGCATTGTCATTGTGTCATCCCGTGCTTCTCGCGTATGGATAATCAATGGTTTTTTCAGGTGTTTAGCTGCTTCGATATGCGTGCTAAAGCGATCTCTTTGCCATGCTAAATCACCTTCACTTCGGAAGTAATCTAGGCCAGTTTCACCAATGGCAATGACTTTTTCATGTTTTGCTAAGTCGATTAATTCATCTGCTGTGAAGTTTTCTGTTTGATCGACATTAGGATGAATACCTACGCTGGCCGATAGGTAATCATTCGTTTTGGCCAGTGATAAAACATTTTGGCAACTCGTTTTATCAATTGAGATACATAAAATATGGTCGACTTGATTGGCTTTGGCATTATGAATTGCAGCCTCAATTCCACCCTCTTCTTGCGCCAACATATCGAGATGGCAATGAGAGTCGATCAGCATAATTTAAAATCCTAAAACGTGAGTATGACTCACACGATATGTTTACATCGTATGGGTGGGTTTATCTGAGGTGAGCTTTTCAGCTAAGTAATTTTCTATTTTATGTTTAACGGCAGTGGCCGCGCCATCCATGTCACTAAAATGGACACCTATCCCTGCAGCTTGATTGTTTTGAGCACCTTTTGGAGTAATCCAAGCAATATTCCCGGCAACAGGAATTTTATCGGCTTCACTCATCAATGTCAGCAAGATGAAAACTTCTTCACCTAATTGATAGATTTTATTGGTTGGTATAAATAATCCACCATTTTTTAAAAATGGCATATATGCATGATATAACAGATTATCGTCTGAAATTTTTAGTGACAAAATACCTTTTCTGGGATTCACCGCCATAATGTTTTGTTGGCCTTTAACGCTAGTGGTTTACTGCTGCATTTTGTGATGTTGGAACGTCCATTACCGAAACCATAAACTGCTCTATTAACAATATCTTGTTAATGTTATTTGAGGAAGATAGTAACTTTATTGCTTTGATGATGCAATCATAGATCTGCCA
>Ga0228674_1000924_pt1 | contig 18765 bp, 31 predicted proteins | sample 1D_rmetaG_FD_189054 | JGI IMG/M metagenome (GOLD analysis project Ga0228674, IMG submission 189054) | Seawater microbial communities from Monterey Bay, California, United States - 1D_r | ecosystem: Environmental > Aquatic > Marine > Coastal | place: USA: California | collected 2016-09-26
AGGAGTATCGTAAAGCTGGTTTGGAATGCCCTGTGTACCTTATGCCGTTGGGTGGTCGCAGTGAAGAATACAATCTTAACGTTCAGGAAGTCGCGGAGATCTGCATGGAACGAGGATGGAGATTCACTCCAAGACTCCACATCTCACTATTCGGAAATGCCTGGGGAACTTAGTGCATTAGAAATAGAACGAAAAGCAAAACTCGAAAGAGCAATGAAGGCTCCATACAAAGTAAAAAAACAAAAAGAAGAACACAAAAGTATTGAAGTTAAAATTAGAGAAGCAGGTTGGTAATATGGATGACTTAGAAAAATTATATAAAAAAATTGCAGACATAACAGCTGACGAAGAACCATTAATGATTGCTGGAGTTATGATGGCACAAGCGTTATCAATTTATAAAGCTATGCTCAACGAAGAAGAGTTTGATAGGTTAACTAATCATATTCTTAATAGCACTGATCTTATTAATGTAGAAGGCCCAGGACCAGTTATTCATTGATAAATGAGATACACAAGTTTTGGAACATTAAACCAGAATACATCTTTGCAGATGAATTCACTGGTTATGAAGACCTATATGAAGAATTAGATACATTTACCGCAGAAGTATACGAAGCTGATGGACCTGGAACAATAGACAAAGTATTTGATATATATCGTAAGCGAGATATTGTTCCTATTATATATTACACAGAAGCAGGACTACGAGAAGCACTAAAAAACTTTAAACGCACATCATATAAGAAAGTTGAACAAAATGTATTAGGACTTGGTAACAATCAAGGACAAACAATTAATCGTTTTGTATTCACAAACATGCAGACAGCGGAGCCAAAAGGAAGAGGCTCAAATAGTTTAATGGATAGGTTTCGAGACGATGCTAAACTCAAACGTGCTATACGCATTTGTTTTGAATTTAGAGAAGGAAACAAGTTAGTATACCCTACAGCAATGCGTAGAAGCTTAGAGCTTGTTACAGGTGAGAACGTGCAAAACTTTAAGCCACAACACGCTAGAGCTATTGCAGAGCGTTTATGCCCGGTGCTATGGGGTCGTATTTACGATTATAGCTGTGGTTATGGTGGAAGGCTACTTGGGATAACCAGTAGTAATATGAACTATAAATACATAGGCACAGACCCTAATACGCAAACATTTGAGTATCTAAAATACTTAGATAGTTTGCTAACTAACGATGCAGAAATCATTTGCAGTCCTTCAGAAGATTATCAATGCGAGAATATTGACTTAGCATTTAGTAGTCCACCGTACTTTAACTTAGAAAAGTATAGTGATGAGCCTACTCAATGTATGGTTAAACATACTACAATGGATGATTGGTTTGATGGGTATGTTGCACCAACAATGCAACAGATACACAAAGGATTAAACAGTGATGGAATATTTGCTACAAATATTGCAGACTATAAATCATATGGAAACAAAGAATACTTTGTTGTGGATAGATGGATCGAACTTGCAGAGCAACTTGGATTCAAACACGACACAACAATTAAGATGATGCTAAACACTAGGCCTGGTGTTGGCAATGATAAAAAAGAAGGCCGAGAGAAATGGGAAGGCATATATGTCTTTACTAAAAACTAAAGGATAAAACAAACTATGAATAACTATATTTTTACAAGCGAAAGTGTAAGTGATGGACATCCAGACAAAGTCTCGGATCAAATCTCAGACGCATTAGTTGATGCCGGACTAAAGAACGGTGATGAAACTACACGTGTCGCAATTGAAACACTTGTAACCACTAACCATGTAACGTTGGCGGGTGAAGTAAAGAATTTTAACGTAAGCAAAGACGAAGTAAAACAAATCGTAATTGACAAAGTTAAAGAAATCGGATACGAACAAGATGGATTCCATTGGGATAACCTAAACATCTATAACGAGATTCATTCTCAATCAGGTGACATTGGATTGGGAACAGACGACTTTGGTGCAGGTGATCAGGGTATTATGTTTGGCTATGCAACTAATGAAACTGAATCATTCTTACCATCACCAATTCATTACTCACATGAAATTCTAAAGAAATTAAAAGAATACAGACAAGAGGGATATGATTTTTTACTACCAGATGCAAAATCACAAGTAAGTATTCAATATGTAGGCGGAAAGCCTGTACGTGCTGATCAAGTAGTGGTATCACATCAGCACAAGGAAGGATTTGTGCATAGTTGTGTAGCACCAGTAAAAGACGCAGTTAGAGAAACAATGGGAGATTTAATCGACAATGACACAGTTTGGCATATCAATCCTACAGGCAATTTTTGTATTGGTGGTCCTGATGGCGACACAGGACTTACCGGGCGTAAGATTATCGTTGATACTTATGGTGGCTATGCTCCCCACGGTGGCGGTGCTTTTAGTGGAAAAGACCCCACCAAAGTCGACAGAAGTGCAGCATACATGGCACGATGGTTAGCCAAGAACATTGTAGCAGATGACATGGCAGATTGGTGTCAAATTCAATTGTCTTATGCTATTGGTGTTAAAGAACCTACATCAATTTATATTGATAGTAATGGACATAACAGAAGTATTGAAAAATTTATTAAAGAAAATATTGACCTAACACCAAAAGCCATTATTGATAAATTTGATATGTATAACTTCTATGGTTATAGTGAGAATTGTGTATATGGACACTTTGGCAATAAAGATGTTCCTTGGGAGAAAATTGGTTGGTAAAACTATATCATTTCACACACAGAAAAACTGGAAAGAAATATTTAGGACAAACCACTAGAGATTTAAATGTTTATAACGGATCAAGCGTAGGTTGGTTAAAACATTTAGATCTACATGGATACGACTATGATACTGAAATACTTTTTGAATCTAATGATGAAAAAAGATTTAAAGATATGTGTAAATTCTACAGTGAAAAGTTTGATGTTGTGAATAATAGTGAATACTTTAACCAACGACCCGAGCATGGAGGTTCGCTTGGTGGCAATGCTAACCCTAATTACAAGACTGGAAAGTATTCAGGACGCACAGACAACCCTGAACTATACAAACAATTAGATAAGCAGAAACATGCTGAAACTTGGGAAACTACTAAACAAAGAGCACACTCTAGGATGAATTTCTTTTATCATAAACGCATGGGTAATAAAGAACGTGCAGAATACTATTGGAATATATGGTATAGTATGGCCCCAAAGAAAAGTAATAATAGACAAGCACTCTGGAAAACAGATACATTTGACATGTGGTATAATCGAAAAGGCAACGACTTAGACTTTAGAAAACTATCACTTGACAAACAGTTCAAGATGTCTTATAATAGTAACACATTAGGAGAAAAGCATGATCAATAAGATTAAGCAATTGTTTAAGAAGAAAGACGCTGGCTTGTCTGATAAAGACAAAGCTACAGCTAAAGGTGAGCCATACGTTAAAGTTTTAGAAGTAAACTTTGATAAAGACAATCCTGGCGATGGATACTTTGAGCTAGAGTGGAATAATATCTTTGTTAAACAATTGTTAGAAGCAGGCTATAGTGGTGACAATGAAGAAGAGATTGTTGACTTATGGTTTACAACTCTTTGCAAACAAATATCAGAAGACATCTAAGGAGAATATGTTGAGTTATATTTTAGTAGACGCAGCGAATATGTTTTTTCGTGCGCGACATGTAGTACAACGTGGTGCAGACGCAAAAGATAAAGTTGGTATGGCATACCATATTATGTTTGCAAGTATTAACAAAGTGTTTCGTGAACAAAAAGGCACACATGTTGTCTTGTGTTTAGAAGGTCGTAGCTGGCGTAAAGATGCATATGAGCCATACAAGAAGAATCGTTCGGCGGCACGTGCAGCACTTAGTGAACGTGAACAAGAAGAAGATCGTATGTTTTGGGATGCGTTTGATGAACTAAAGGTATTCTTTGAGAAGCGTACAAACTGTACAGTACTACAAAATTCGCAGTGTGAAGCAGATGACTTTATTGCACGTTGGATACAGAATCATCCTAACGACAAACATTGCATTGTAAGTAGTGACAGTGACTTTTATCAATTGCTTGCTCCTAACGTACAACAATACAATGGTATTACAGGGCAACTTATTACAACTGAAGGCATCTTTAATGACCGCGGTAAGCCTGTTATAGACAAGAAAACTAAAGAGCCTAAAGAGATAGGTGACCCACAATGGTTGTTGTTTGAGAAATGCATACGTGGTGACACTAGTGACAACGTGTTTAGTGCTTGCCCAGGTGCTCGTAAGAAAGGCACTAAGAACAAAGTAGGTATGCTTGAAGCATTCGCTGATAAAGACACTAAAGGCTATAACTGGAATAACTTTATGCTACAACGCTGGACTGATCATAACGGTGAAGAGCATCGTGTGTTGGAAGACTATCAACGCAACATGCACATTATTGATCTTACAGCACAACCTGACCATATTAAAGCAGAGCTTGACAATGCTATCGTTCAGCAAGTGCAAAAAGAATCCAAGTCACAAGTAGGTATACATTTTATGAAACTATGTGGCAAGTGGGGAATGCAACGGACTGCCGACAATGCATCCGATCATGCAGAATATCTCAATAAGTCATACGGAGTATAAATCATGGCAACAGGAAGAAACACAAAAAGAAATAAAAAATATGCAGGAGCGTTTGAAATGGGACTAAAAGTAGAAAAAGAACAAAATAGTGATACTATGTGTTTAAATGGCTTAACCGAAACACAAATTTCACAGTTAATTCAATCAATGGAAGTTAATCCTACAATTGAAGCACACATCAAAGAGCCAACACTACAATGGGTTAGGCTACAGCTCGAAGAGCAAAAACAAGGTGGTGCATGGAAACGTAGAATTAGGGAGGCAGGACATGTCATCTGAGTTAATTATTGAACGTGATGAGTTAGAGCAGAAACTAAAAACACAAATCATGGAAGTTAGTTTTACTAAAATCAATGGTGACAAACGTGTTATGCAATGTACTCTTAGTCCAATTGTTCTACCGCCAGCAACCAAAAAAGATCCACTTACACAAGAAAAAGTTCGTAAGATTAACGAAGAAGTTATGAGTGTATGGGATACAACCGCTGAAGGATTTAGAAGTTTCCGTATGGCAAATATCACAGAAGTAAAACGCATAGGAAGTGTATGCTGGTGTGGACATAGTAAAAACTTGCCACGCTGTGATAATACACACAAGAGTTTATAATGTAATGTACACAACTAAAGAATTAATCAAAGATAAGTTCTGGATTGTTGAAGTAGGTTCTAGTAAAATAGGAACTATTCGCAGACAAGAACTTGTCTTTGAATTCTTTGATCAACGTGATAAAAGTATCACCATGTTAGATACACTTGATGAGTTTAAAGAAGTTGAACGCAAAGAAACTGTATCTACAGAAAGCCAATCATTAAATGGTTATCCAACCAATAGCGCCATTGTTCTACCTGTAGAACATGATAGTTTACCTTTGTTTCGTAAAGCAGAAAAAGGTAAAACTACATATGCCGCAGGATATTATATATTAAAATATCATGGCATGGGATGGCAACATGCGTATTGTCCAAAGGTAGAAACCTTAGACAAGTATCAGTACCAAGGCCCATATTTTACTGAATGGGATATGAACTTACAATTAAAAAAGGCAAAAACAAATGACAATTAAAGGAACAATAGTATCAATTGCAATGGTTATTACACTAATGGTATTTGCAGCATCGCAATCAAAAGCACAGGTAGAACCAATATTACCTGTGCCAGTATTACCTGCGCCACCAGAGGTAGATGAACAAGAACTACCGCCTGCACCACCACAGATGTACAGAGTAAACAGAAACGTGCCATGTGCAGACTTTAATTATGTGAAATCATTATTAGCCGCTCGTGAACAAAAACCTATCGCACAAGGACGATCATTAGATCCAAGTGAACTGATGACTCAATTTGTTTTAACATATAATGAAACAGATGGTACATTTAATATTATTGTAGTTGATGCAAATAATAAAATAGCCTGTAACCTATATAGTGGGGCAGGATTTATGCCTATAATGGCCGTAAACTAAGCATATAATTCTCTTTTTGTATAAATACATGTAATAAAGTACAAAGAGAGAAATAAAGTATGGCAAGACCTAAACCGGATATCATGTTAGAAATTGTTGATAAAAACTATAACACCGAACAAATACTAAACGCTGAGGCAATCTACGCAGTATACCATGAAGATAAACCTATTAACCTACGCACAATGAATACGTTAGTAAACTATCCTGGACCAAAATACAAAAAAGTTAGTTTTAGTAATAGTGGCCATGCATTTAACTTAGCAGATAGATTGAATAAGAAATTTAATACAACTGCTTTTACAGTAGTAAGGTTACTCGAAGGTGAAACCATTAAACGAGATTCGGACGATACAAAATAATTTGATAGAACAATTATTACCTGAGATTAAAATCGTAGGTAATAGTTCAAGAGTTTTGTTTTTAACACCGACATCGTTAAGGTTAACAAAGAAGGGCTGTAAGCTATTGGAGTCAAAATGCAGAAGTTGGACTGTTGAATCGCCTGGCAAATTGTCAGGTAATTTTATAGAACTACAGAAAAAAATGACGTATCCATATTATATAGATAAAAATGATATGGTGTTGTTTAGCGAGAAAGATGCATTTATGGCAAGGTTAGCTGGCACAAAGGGTTGGCTTAAAGGAAAGACTTAATATTAAATATTGCACACTATTTAGAGTGTAATATAAAGTTCATATACAAAGGGGAACTACAATGAATAACTGGCAAGAGATGATTCAAAACCGTCACACAACATTCGCTTGGAGTGACAAAGAAGTAACCAAACAACAGATACAAGAAATACTAGACGACCATTTTAATTATGTACCTAGTAAACAATCAATGCTTCCATACACTATTAAAGTATTAGACTGGAGTGATCCAGAATTACGTAATCAAATATTTGCATGGACACACAGAAATGAAGACCATAGTGTAGAACAAGACTTGGGCAACCCACAAGTTTTGGCTCCTTGGTTGTTGGCATTTTGTCCAAGACATCCAATAGAGGATGTTGAATACGATGTATACAAAGGCGAGAAAAGAAGAACATTTTTTGAAAAAATGTCACACATGGAAATTGGTATTGCAAGTAGTTTTATAGTATGGAGTGCAGAGTCACGTGGATTATCTACAGGATATTGTGGATGTTTGAACGAGCTTGGAACTAAACCATTATTGGATACTAAGCTGTCTTTAGGCGAAGATGATCCAGAAGGAGTAGCAGTGCTACTTGGTATTGGATACAAAGACGAAACTAATCCAAAAACATATATGGACCCAAGAACTAATAAACCTACTCCAATACCAAATAATTGGAATAACGATAATAAACGACCAGATCAGTCAGTTTATGTAGAATGGAAATAATATGGCAGACAAAGACGAAATAGGAAAACTAGAAGTATCATTACGTATACTAGGCAATGAAATAGTAGGCCTAAAAATGATAGTAGATGATTTTAAAATTAAATGGTTAGTGTACGGAGTAATTACTCTAGTAGCACTAGGTTGGGCCGCAAGTAGTTTTGGCCCTGCACTATTTGACATGATAGCAACAGACTAATGAAGCTCGATGACGAAGTAGAAGTTTACTGTACTGATCATGAATCAACTGCCAGCGGAACAATCGTTGGCATTAACAAAGACTCCATTAGGGTACTACTTAATGGAGTTCCACTTTGGTTTAGTAGAACTAAAACTGGAGTGTATGTAGGAAACTCCCATGGAATGGAGTTTGTAATAAAGACAAATATATGAAAAAATTAGACTTACACGGATACAAAGTGCATGATGCATGGAAGCTGTTTAATGATACAGTAGAATTATCGTATGCTAAAGGCTTTAAAAAGATTATAGTAATAACCGGACACGGTAAAATGTCAGAAGAAATCAAAGGTTGGGTTAATGGAAATCCATTAACAATAGCAGTTGACCCAGATGGGCGTAACACTGGATCTTTTTTAGTTAAATTAAAGAAAAATCAACAAAAACAAACACACGATAAACCTGCTACAAAACCAAGTAGATTAGCAACAGCAGAAGATTTAGCTAAGTTAGTTGCTAAATTTAACACTTAATCTACTAACTTAGAAAAACGATATCCGTCTTCACCTGTTCCACCACATGTTTTAATACATAGTTTGGTGGGATTAGATTCCCAACCTGGTATATAAATATCATGTGCGTATATTTTATTGTTGATAATATCTTTAATAGAATGTTTACTGATATTATTCCAATCTGGATCTTCTATTAAACTCACATGTAGTTTATTATCTAGCTCTCTCAATCTATTTTCAATCTTAGATTCATTTGCATAATGACAGCAAGGCCATACAACCTGATCTTCATCTATGTAAAAGTCTCTGTTGGTTTTAGAATGAAAATCACATTTAATGCAGTTGGTTGATTGTGTCAATTACATTCTCCAGTTCGCTGTTAGGTATTAATCCAGGAAACCCTTCCCGTCTATTTATTTTAAAGTTAATCTTTATATCACTCATCTTTGCTATTTGATGTGCTTTATGTATCTGATGTATGTTCCACGTAAAAACTAACATTTCCCATATACCTTTGCCACCATTTCCAAACCAACTATGCATGTTCTCCCATGCCTTATTAAAGTCAACACCTTCTCTGTACTTCCAATTAGTGTCGTGATCGATTCCGTCTATACAAAAGAATATATGAAGGTTACTATAAGTAGTCGCAAGACGTTTATAGAAGTTAGGACTTCTTAATGCACCGTTTGTCATTAGTTCTAGTTCGTAACCTCTATCAGTTGCAAGTTTTATAAACTGCTCTATTTGAGGATGCATCATAGGATCTCCATACTCACCGCATAATGTAATTATATCTACATCAACACTACTTAAATTATTAAGTGTATTTTCGAACTTTTCGATAGGATAATGAGTGGGTGTAAAGTTATCTATATCAATAGTTCTTTGACATGATGCACATTTTGCCTGACAAAAACTAGTAATTTGGAACTCAAAGTTGTATTTCATACTGTATTTATCTGTAAAAAAGATGAAATAAAAGGTTGACAACCAAGACATCTTACTGTATACTGTAAGTATAGTTAATAAAAGAAAGAAGATTTAATATGTCAACAACGTTAAAAAACACAATTTCAGAAGTTATCGGCGGTGCATTGTTTACTATATTTGCTCTAGGGTGGATTGATGTATTGTGGATGTTTGGTGTTGAAAACAGCAAGGAGTATACATGGTGGTATTTAATTCATTTAATGGGTCAATAAAGACTTGACAACTGAATGCAAATACTGTAACATGTATATATAAGTCAACTAAAAGAAGGAAGTAAAATATGTCAACTATATCAGAAACACGTACCGTTAAGATTAGTGAAGCAACAACCCTCATTACACGAGCGTTTAAAAAGAAACGCCCTGTATTTTTATGGGGTCCTCCAGGAATTGGTAAATCAGAATTAGTTAAACAAATTGGTGACTCAGGTGCACTTGGTAAAACACATGTTATTGACATGCGTCTTGCATTATTTGAGCCAACTGATTTGCGTGGTTATCCTGTGCCAAATATGGAAACAGGTGTTATGCAATGGCTACCACCAGCGGACCTACCAAGTGAAGAACTTGCCGCACAATATGATACTGTTATTGTATTCTTAGATGAGATGAACTCAGCCGCTCCAAGTGTGCAAGCTGCAGGTTATCAGCTTATTCTTAATCGTCGAATTGGTCAATATGTACTACCAAAAAATGTTGTAATGATTGCCGCAGGTAACCGTGAGACAGACAAAGGTGTTACATACCGTATGCCTAAGCCACTTGAGAATCGTTTTGTACACTTTGAATTACGTGTAGATTTCCAAGATTGGTTAAACTGGGCTGTTAACAACGATGTGGATGCAGATGTTGTTGGTTACCTTTCATTTGCTAAAGGCGATCTTTACAACTTTGATCCACAGTCAAGTTCACGTGGATTTGCTACACCAAGAGCTTGGACATTTACTTCAGAACTTATTGAAGATGCAGATGACTTAGGCGATGGGTTGCAAACAGATTTGGTTGCAGGTTGTGTAGGCGAAGGTGTTGCAGTTAAGTTTATGGCACACCGTAAGATTGCAGGTGACTTGCCAGATCCAGTTGAAGTGCTAGATGGCAAAGTTAAAACTATGCAGTCTACAGAAATTAGTGCCAAGTATGCACTAGCTACTTCAATGTGTTACGAATTACGTGACCGTAGTATTGCTGGCGAGAAGTCAGGCAAAATGGACAACTACCACAAGAGCTTTAGTAACATGCTTGGGTTTATGATGGATAACTTTGAAACTGAAATGGTTATCATGGCTAGCCGAGTTGCAATGCAACAGTACAAACTAGTACCCAAGCAAGACAAAATCGAACGTTTTGAGGAGTATTTCTCAAGGTACGGACGTTTGGTGCTTGATGCGTAGTACATACATTACGCCCAAGCTGAGGGAGGGAGAGACAGTTGACCTCTCCCTTTACTCACCTCGACAAAGAATAAATATTCGTTTATATGGATTAGATTTTAAAGACGCACTTCCAGTAGATATATTTGAATATAAGAATAAATGGAAAACAACTGCAACTAAAGTAGACATCAGGGGCAAACTGTCAATCGCACAAAGATGGTGCAAAACAAATTGCTTTCACCAGGATTTTGAAATACAAAAATATGCAAACCCAGATGATTCACATGCAATTTACTTTAAAAACCCAGAAGAAGCTATGCTTTTTAAACTTTCAATCTAATTAAAGGTTGACTATAATAACCATAAATGCTATAATACTACTATAATGTTAGATACTATCGAAAAAACGGAGATTACAGAAATGCAAAAGACTGCAATAGAACGTATTACACAAAGCCGTGTTAGACTATTACTTACTAAGCCTTTCTTTGGACAACTAGCAACTCGTTTACGAATCGAAGATGCTAGTAGTTATATTCCTACTGCCGCTACAGATGGTCGTAGATTTTTATATAACGCAGAATTTGTACAATCTCTAACAGATCCTATGTTGGATTTTCTTGTTGGACATGAAGTACTACACGTAGTATATGATCATATGGGTGCCAGAGGCGACCGTGACAAGATGGTATTTAATGCAGCCGCAGACTATAACATTAACATGACACTAGTAGAACATCATGTAGGAGAACCTATTTCAGAAGATAAACTACAAGGTGGCAAAATTTGTTTGGATTGGAAATATCGTGGATTAAATTCATATGAGATATATGATAAACTAATCGAAGATGGTGCTGGCGGCGATGGTGGTATGGATGTACACATGGAAGTTGGATCCGGTGACGGTGAAGGTGATGGTGAGGCAGATAGCACTAAAGTTCAAATGTCAGAAGAAGAAAAGAAGGCACTACAGGACGAGATTAAACAGGCTGTAATACAAGCGGCTCAAAGTGCTGGACCTGATGTTCCAGAATCAGTTAAGCGTATGATTAGTGAGCTTATTGCACCTAAGATGGATTGGCGTGATGTACTACGTACTCAACTAGAAAGTTCACTTAGAAGTGACTTTACATTTATGCGTCCTAGTAAACGTTCAGGCGAAGTTATATTTCCAGGCATGAACAAAGACGAAGAATTAAATATTGCAATATTTCTAGATACAAGTGGAAGTATCAGCAAAGATATGCTACGTGACTTTCTAAGTGAAGTACAAGGCATTATGGATCAATACCAAAGTTATAAGATTATTATTGGACAGTTTGATACAGGCGTATACGGTGTTGAAACATTTACAAGTGATGATGGTCGTACAATGGCTGAATACGAACTAGTAGGTGGCGGTGGTACTGACTTTGATGTAGTATTTAACTACATGGCAGAAAATGATATTACACCAGATCAAATGGTAATGTTTACAGATGGATACCCATGGGGTTCATGGGGTAACGCAGACTACTGTGATACATTATTTGTTGTTCACAGTGATAAAGAACGCCGCATTGAAGCACCATTTGGGATTACAATTCATTATGCTTAAACAACCTAAACTACGTGTATATGATAACGGAGGAAGTCTTAGCGAAGCTGACTTGACTCTTATTAAAGACAGTGATATACTAATACGCATGATGCGTAATCGTATATTGATACAAGCAGATACCCGACAAGCTGAAATTGATTGGGATTCATTAACTGGTAAACTAATAGGATTTTATCATATCAGACCTGTAGATAGAGATAATATGATATTTCAAGTATGGTTTGAAATAGAAAATGATATGCATACTTTTAAAAAACAGTTAATGATAAAGAAGCTTGCAACATCATAGATAAATAAACATAGTACTTAATTATTTAATAAACTCAAAGGAGAGTAAAATGAGCAAAAAAGAAACACAAGAACAACCACAAGCGATCAATGAGATTCAAATCTCTGACATTGTAATGGCTTGCAACATCATAGATCTTGCAACTCAGCGTGGTGCTTTCAAAGCCGCTGAAGCCGGACAAGTCGGAACATGCTTTGAAAAACTAGTAGCCTTTGTCAAGGCTAATACACCAGAAGAAGAGGCACCAGTAGAGGAAGCCTCTAAGGAGAAATAAACTATGGCAAATTTAAAACATGTAGGACAGATGATTAATACACAAAAACGTTGTATTGTTGTCTTCCGTGAAATACCAGATGAACCAGAAAGCTGTCTAATTGTAGACACAGATGCTGCTCCAGATTGGATGCACGATGATCTAATCACCGCAGTTGAATCTAATGGCGCACAAGCAAGTGCTAACTTTTATGAATACGCACAACGTTCAGTATTTACAAATGGTGAGAACATGCTAACAACATTGCACGATCAAGGACGTCTTAATAAACAGCCTACATCAAACATTGCAATGACACCTAACAATAGTGTATCTATTAACTTAAAAGAGTTAAATGACATTATCAGAGAAGAAAACGATGGAGCACCAGTTGTATCACCTGACGATACACAACTATCAAATGCTTCTAAAGATGTAACTGATATGGATATTAACACTATTGCAGCAAACACACCTGCAGCAGATCCAGTTATTGATGACGGCGATCTTGCAAAGAATATGATTGCACAAGCTGAATCATTCTTAGCAGAAGCAGAGTCATTGAAAGCTCAGGCTTATGAACTTGATCCTTCATTGAAGCCACGCAGAGGCAGACCTTCTAAACAGACTGCTTAATAGCGTTAAAGATTGTGGTAAATACCACTAAGTAAATAGTGACATTTTATAAGAGGATTAGTGGTATGCCAATTGAGCGTAAAGACAGATCGTTTGACATAATATTTGATGAAGTTTCATTAGATCATGTACCAGCAGAATATATACTTGAAATCAAAATTGAATTAATGGACGGCAGTTTTATTTCTATGACCAAAGAAGACTTGGTAGAAATAGAAAGAGCCGGCAAAGATATTGTCAGCCATTTAATGAAAGATGATATAAAAGACATACAAGTTAAGATTGATTTTGAACGTGTAAAGTTAGATGTATTAAATGGTGTTGGTGGATTTTTAGGAAAGTATTTTAAAGAATGAACATATGGTTCTGTGGAGTTCCAGGTAGTAAATGGAGTGGAATAGATATCCAACTACGTAAAGTAGTAGGAGCAGACACTACAGACGAAACACCTGACAGAACACAATATCACAGACCTAGAAATGCAACAGACACAAACAATGGCCACCGTGGTAGCTATTGGGGTCCTGGTATGGGCTGTGGCGAAGACTGGGTAGATTTTAATTTTGTCGAACCTCACAAACTACAAGACGATATTGATAATGTATTCTCTGGCACAGGCCCACGTGTAGTTAAAAGCCATTTCTTTGCAAGACACTTTAACTTAGACTATTTGTATAATCACTTTCCAGGTGATTATATTGTGTTGTGCTATAGAGAACCGCAAAAAAGTTTTGCTTGGTGGAGTGAAGTTATGTGTTTTGATGAAAGTCATTATCCAGACTACCGTCCAGGCTACAGAGACTATAATAGAATGTGGGAAATACTATGGCAGGAAAGTTCTAAGATTACAGACTTTGCAATGCGTAAAGATATGCAATGGGAACTATATAATCCACAAAATACATTTAAAGATATAAAAGGCTTTGACAAATCAGTCGCTAAATATATGGACAATAAATGGAACGATGTATACATCGCAACTTGTAAAATCCCAGAGTTTTAAAGTATGAAAATAGCAATATGTTTAAGTGGGCAAACAACTGACTATAAGTCAGAAAACATGATGCAGATGTTTTCTAATATATTTCCATCTTACGAAATTGACTTCTATGGACATACATGGAGCGACCAGTATCCACCAACTAACATATCAGACTTTTATAAATTTGAACAAACTGATCAAAGTGAAATATTTGAAAACTTTAAAAATGATATATGGGACATGGCTCCATACGAAAGATGGTGGAACAATGAAAGTGACTATTTAGAAAATCCTATAGACTTTTTAAAGGAACGTATTAACATTACCTTTGGACAGTTTGTAAGTCATCACACTTGTATCAATTTAATTAACAATCCCAAACAATATAATGCAATATTTAGATGGCGATGGGATGCAGTACATCTAGAACAAGATCAATTGCGGTATGCAGATGTATATAAAAAATTGATAAATGATTGGATTAACTCCGAAGATAGTTTTGGAGTAAGCATAGAAGAAGATGATGATAAGATAATAAAACCTATGTTAGCAGAATCACCTATGAGCGTAACATATAACGGTAAAGTATTTTTACGAGATAACACATTTATGTTTGATTCTGATGCAGTTGTTGGAATACAGGAAGTAGATGTATACGATACTTTAAGAAAAGCATATCAATTAAGAAAAGACACAAGAGAACATTCTCATCTGTTATGGCCCTTGTATTTTCAAAGCATACAAAAATTTGGAATTAGAAGCGAGCTTCCACGTACTATAGTTTTAAAATATATTTGAACATAAATACAGGTACAAAGATAAAACAACGGAGTAGCCAATGAGCGAATCAGAACACGACTTACCAACCCCCTCAGATACATTTTGCATCCTACCTTGGATACACCTAAGCACACGACCAGATGGAAGTATGCGTGTATGTTGCACAGCCAACGCATCAAGTGTCGGCGCAACAAACGATAAAGAACACGGAGGTCGTGTAGGAATTGTTAAAACAGAAGACGGTAAACCAGCTAACCTAAACACAACTGATTTGTCAACAGCGTGGAATAACACATACATGCGAAGTGTTAGACAAATGATGCTTAAAGGTGAGAAACCTGCAAGTTGTTTAAAATGCTTTAAAGAAGAAGCAGCTGGACACAGATCAAAACGTCAATGGGAAACACAATATTGGATGAACAACGGTATTGATGTAGATGAGCTAGTAAAGGAAACATACGAAGATGGAAGCACTGACTCTAAACTTAGGTATATTGATATCCGTATGGGGACGAAATGTCAGTTGGGGTGCGTTATGTGTAGTCCACATGACTCCTCAGGTTGGGTAAAAGACTGGAATAAATTATATCCACAAATTACAAACGAAAGTCTAAAGCAGACTATGGTTTGGGAAAACAAAGGCAAAGAGTTTGGCGCAAGTTATAACTGGCACAAAGACAATCCAGAGTTTTGGGATCAGTTTTATGCACAAATTCCATACATGCGTCAGCTATACTTTGCAGGTGGTGAGTCTACAGTTATTGAAGAACACTATGAAATCCTAGCCAAAGTAATCGAAATGGGTTATGCAAGCGACATGGAAGTTCGTTATAATTCAAATGGAATTGAACTACCAGATAGATTGTTAGAGTTATGGTCACACTTTAAGAAAGTGCGTTTCCATTATAGTATTGACAGCATTGGCGAGATGAATGATTATATTCGTTACCCAAGTGAATGGTCACATCAACTTAAAATGTTTGAACGATTAGACCGTGAAACAACAAACAATGTAGAAATTACAATTGCATGCGCCGTTAACGCTCTTAACATTCATTACATTCCAGATTTCCTTAAATGGAAACTAACAGAAAGTGGACTACATAAAACAAACATGTGGCCATTTGGTGCAGGCGGTATTAACTATCACTTTGTATACTGGCCAGGACACTTAAATGTTAAAGTGTTACCAGATGAATTCCTAGACAAGACAGAAGCCAAGTATGAAGAATTTATTGAATGGTGGAAAGAAAATTGGGAACTAGGTGTTCCTACATGGCACAAAGGAAAAGTAACTAAAGAACAATGGCTGAACGCAAGTTACGGTATTAAGCGTTTACGTGGTATGATTAGTTTTGCACGTAGCGAAGACTGGAGCAGACGTTTACCAGAGTTCCGTGAATATATTAATAAGCTAGATGGAATGCGTGGAACAGATTTCCGTAAGACATTCCCAGACATGGCTTATTTGTTAGACGAACCAAAGGATGAAGAATGATATATGTATTAGTAGCATTAAAAGGCGAACTGCCAGAAAACAAACTTAACCCTGAAAAATTTAAAGTATGGTATACGGGTGTTGGTAAAATTAATGCAACAGTTTCAGCAACACTGGCTGTTAACCAACCTGATTGTGACCGTATTATTAATTATGGAACAGCAGGCACACTAGCACCAGACTTAGCAGGCAAGCTATTGGAAGTAGGTGCAGTAAGACAACGTGATATGGATTGTAGACCAGTTATTGGTTTAGGGCTAACACCATTTGAAACAACAGAAGTTGCAGGTGACATAACACTTAACGCTGATAGTAAAGTAATTCTAAGCACAGGTGATAATTTTGTAACAGAACCACCTGAACTAAGAAGTCACTTAGTTGACATGGAAGGTTATGCAATTGCTAAAGTTGGCAAGATGTTTAGTAAGCCAACTACGATAATTAAATATGCAAGCGATATGGCAGACAAAGATGCACCAAAGACTTGGGAAGAAAATCAGTCTAATGGAGCAGACCTTTTTCTAGATTTATTTAAAGAAGCATAATGGAAAACAAAGACAACGGCTTTTGTGCATTACCATTTGTACAATACAGTACATATAACGGTGGACGTTATAGGTTATGTTGCATGGCCAAAGAGCCCACAGAATTAGTTGACCAAGAAAAACTAGGCATTGACGGAACATGGAATCACGATTACATTAAAGATGTACGTGAACGAATGACCAAAGGTGAATGGTTGCCAGAATGTAGTGAGTGCTTACACTTAGAAAAGAATAATATTGTAAGCTCACGACAATGGGAAAACGAAGTGTGGGAAGACGTAATTGACGAAGTGGTAGCTGATGCTTCCGTCAACGATTGGGAGGTTGAACAACCTTTACAATTTGATTTCAGGCTTGGCAATTTGTGCAATTTACAGTGTCAAATGTGCAACAAAGAAGCATCTCACTTAGTGAGTGTGGAACGTGCGACAATGGTCCAGAGCGGACTCGGAGCGAACCATCCCGACTGGCACGGACAAATTGCAGACAAGAAGCTGGCTCTTCTTCAACCTGGAATAGACTGGGCGAGCTTTAAGGACATGATAGGGAAAGCTCGTAAAATAAAACTCATAGGCGGGGAACCAACGGTTGCAAAGGATATGTTTACTTTGTTAGATCTCGCAGTAGAATCCGGACACGCTGATCACATTGAACTTAGTTTCTATACCAATATCACCAATATGCAAGATAGATGGTTAGAACAATTAGGGAAGTTCGAAAAAGTGATTGTAAACTGCTCACTTGAAGGAATGGGAGCAATGAATGACTATCTGCGTCCACCCTCCAAGTGGGATTCTGTTTGGAAGAACTTTGATAAACTAGTTAAGTTCAGCAATACCAAAGCAGGTAAACGTATTAAGGTACGTGTTACTACAGTTAATCAAGTTTCAAATGCATTACACACTGTAGACTTTTGGAGATACATGCACGATTATCAATGCAAAAATGATAAGGGAATTGGTATGAGTACAAACCAATTAGTAGAGCCACATTATTATAGTATGGCACATAGTCCACAATGGTTACGTGATGAACAAGAAGCACAAGTGTTAGAGTTTTTGGAAGAGATTAAGAATAGTCCACATTACGAGGATTATGAAGAACCTTTAATGGAAATGGTAAACTTTGGTAAAGATCCAGATCATGTATATAATCCAGAAATAATGAAACAGTACATTGAAATAACAAACAACTACGACATCTTTCGTGGACATGATATAATGACAGTAGCACCTGAATTTAAACGCATACAAGACGAAATTTAAGCGTCTAAGACACCATTTAAAGGTCTATATAGTTCAAATGTAGCTTATTTTTGTAGTAAGTATACATAACTTGTTCAGCTTTAACTAACACATGATCACCGCTTAAATCGGAAAATACGCAGTCTGCATAGTCGTCTATGTTAGCATCTGTTACACGGAAATACTCCGCAATCTCAACATTTTCATCTAAATTCACCGGCGTATTAGCGTCTGTAAGCGTCTGTAGTGCGGTATTATCGGTGATTGTTAAGCTAGGCACTAAGTATCCACTCAGCACAATAACCACCCGTGTATGACGCTGTAAGGCTTTCTTTATGTTTCTATGCAGGCTTTCTTCACTACGCCAAGCAGTATGCATTATGTTTTTAGCACCTAAACTATGTAGATGTGCTTCAGTTAGATTGCCCATACGTGG
>Ga0228674_1000925_pt1 | contig 18763 bp, 30 predicted proteins | sample 1D_rmetaG_FD_189054 | JGI IMG/M metagenome (GOLD analysis project Ga0228674, IMG submission 189054) | Seawater microbial communities from Monterey Bay, California, United States - 1D_r | ecosystem: Environmental > Aquatic > Marine > Coastal | place: USA: California | collected 2016-09-26
TTTTGATTTCTTTTGTTGGGGGTGAGGAGAGATCCTATAAAAAGTCAGAGTTGGATACTCATTTTTACAACTTTCTTGAAATAGAGTTGAGGCTTTAAACTCATACTGTTATATCTGCAAATCTTCTTCCAACGCCGCCATTATAAAGATAATCAGCAGTCGCTTGGGCTTCGGCTTCGTCAGCGGGAGCAGCTTCCCAATGCCCCAGCATGGAAAACTTGCACGGGTGATGACCTGTTCCCCAATTTCTACCTAGTCGCAGAGGTCGTTCTCTTGTGCATACTGTACAACTGTAGTTTGAATTTGTTCCCTGCGATACACCATCCACATATGTTCTCAAAACATTACCATCGTAAGTCACTAAGTAATGCCTCCATCCATCTGCCACAGTTTGCAAATCAACTGCCTTTGACGCTGAACCGTGTATGTTGACATTCTGAGCAGTCGCATTGGTGTATCTGCCGACCATCATCATGATGCCATTTACCGCTGTATTACGCCAACAAAAATGCGGTGAGTATTTAGGGGCACTAACAACAAACTCTACCCAAAAACTAATGGTCACGGGGGAAGTCCCCCTGATGGTTTTGCTAAGGCTAGTTGTTGTGCTAGTAACTGTGCAACCACCTCCGTCTGGTGCTGTATTGGACTCAATCACATTGACACCTCCAATATCAAACATATTCCTAGAGGAGTCGATACTGTTGGTGTGCGCTGAATCATCAAGATCCCAATAGTTAGTAGGAACTCCCAATGGAAACCCGTCACCTCTCTTACCTGCTAATGATATAGGAAATATTAAACTCATAATTATAAATCTGCGTATTTTATAAAGGATCCTCCGTTATACAACAAATCAGCATCTTCTTGTGTCATCCACCTCTTCCAGTAAATAACTTGTGCAACATCAACGCCTGGATGTCCAATTCTGTATATTTGTCCATTCCCGTAATTTGCTCCGAGGTTGTATTCTCTGTAAATATCATTGAAAAAGGTTTGTCCTTCTTTTGTATCTGCGTCCCATTGATAAAGAACTAAATGCCATTGATTGGTTCCAGGATACGCACGACTACCAGTGCTTGCATAATTGTAGTAAGAAGCCTGTATTTGGTTTCCATCGTTATTGTATTGGAGTCTACATGAACCAGCTCCCCCAGCTTGCACAACATATGAGTTTGTAGCATAAGCTGGCTTTCTAATAACAAGACCGAGCGTTTGTTTTCCACCTCCAGTGTTAAAGGTGCAACCTAGTGTGCCAAAAAAGCCGTTTTTATTATTAGACCACTTATATGCTTCACTGAAAGTTGATGGTTGATTAGTAACAGTATCACCAAAAGATCCGATGTTATTTCCAGCAAACTGACCAATAGTGCTTCCGCCATCCCACCAATCTACAAGACCGTCAGTTATACTGCCACCGCTCTTGCCTACTAATGATATTGGAAATTTTAAACTCATAATTATAAATCTGCGTATTTAGTGAAGGATCCTCCGTTATGGAAAGCGTCCACATCCTCCTGTCCCCAAGTCCTGTTTGCAGTGCCGAACTGTGCAAATGAGGTGTATTGACAATCCCACACTCTATAATGCTTTGTCGCTGGATTGTTGCCAGTGCGCTCTGATACAACGACCCCATCTATGTAAACCTTTGCCGTGTTACCATCTTTAGCATAAACTATTGTATTCCATTGATTTAGAGAAAGCTGCAAGGTTTGCTGGTAGCCTCCGCTCACTCTAGTAAGCAACCTTGTATTAGCACTCTCTATCAACTCATCTCCTAAATTGTAACCATCTGTTGACCATATAGCCCGATAACCAGAAGTGGACTTTCTAGCCGTCACCATGAACACAGTGTATGCTGAAAAATTGATTCCACTAAACCTAGTCGCCTGATCATAATCTCTTGCTGGATCAAATGTTCCAGTAAAGTTTGGTGGCGGTGCTAAAGTGGCAGTGCCTCTTGGTTGCGCAAGATTGACTGTGCCTGTAACCTTATCCAGCCTATCACCATCTTCGAACCATCTATGCAAATCTTGTGTCAGGTCAACCCCACCACTTTTCTTACCTACTAATGATATTGGAAATTCTAAACTCATAATATTAATACCCGTGCCATTCCATCTTGTCTAAGCCGATTCTGTTCTCACCATGACCAGCAGAAACGGTCATACGCCAATACCTAGCATTGGCAGGTGTATCTAACTCATGTACAATGTCATTGTTTGCGTCTCTAGGACCATCTGTCACTGTTGATCTTGTTGTCCATGTTATATCATCATCTGATGACTCAATAATGTAACTCTGAGGAGACTGAACACCACCACCATCGTTCCTTACATTGTAGACAATTTTAGATATGCTTTCAGCCTGTCCAAAGTCAATCTTCTGCCATGAAGGTAAGCTTGTTGTCAGCCAATTATCTGTAATAGTATTGTTATATGCTTTCCAGATTTCAAACGATGAGGATAAAGCTGATGACCTAGATAAAGTCTGTATGCCGCTCGTATTACTGGTGAAGTCATTGTTAGACTTCCTGTAAGACTGTGCAGGTAAGTCGTAAACGATAGTTCTATATGTTGGTACAACATTGTCATAACCAACGGCATTTGATGGTACATGTAACTCACCATCACTATTGCTCATGTTTCTAAATGTCTTATATGTATAGGTAGGGGCAACAGGTGTATGTAGATCAATTCTTCCGAAATGAGAATATTCAAATGCCTGATCACCTATGCTTGTTATAGCATTACCTAATACTAACTTGTTACCATTATTACCAGCGCTCATCATCATGTTTGCTGGTATAACAGTAATGCTGTTGGGTATCACTACATCTCCATTAAATCTACAACCTCTAAATGCATTTTGACCGATAGACACTAACCCCTCTGGCAAACTTAATGTCCCGTCAATAAATGGTGTCCCACTAGTATTTTCAAAAGCATAGTTACCAATTGTTAATACAGAGCTTGGTATAAAGAGGTCTCCTCTAACATTATTTAGGTAACGAAATGCCGAGGTGGGTATGGCAGTTACAAGCGCACCAATTTGCATCTCATGTATGATATTATAAGCAAACGCTCTGAAGCTGGTATTATTTTGCATCAATATCATAGGCTCACCGTCTCTATAAAAAACAGTATCATTGGCAGTTGCTTGGTATGATGGAGCGACAAAATCTCCATACTGTCTACCAGCACCATTATTTAAGAGTACCTTTATCTGATCCTCTGTAAGGACAGTGTCCCATGTGCCTACCATAGCTGCTTGTCCATTATGAAATGCACCAGTACTTGATAGACTTGATGCAAGTAAACCAATAGCAAAATGCGCTGGTTCAGTTGTATTAAGATCTCCAATTTGACTAGCTACAGTAGAGCCTATAAGCACACCATTCAAGTAAAGCTTATGCTCTTTTGTTTCTCCATCGAATGTAAAACCTAAATGATACCAAACTAGATTTGTTATGGCATTGTTTTTAGCGAAATATGATCTATTACCATCAGCGTCCCATATAGCATGTCTTAACTGACCATTAGTTGCACTACTAGTGTTAAGAGTCCACATCATATTATCTCCTGTGGCAGGTACAACGCCGCCAGTACCAGCTCCATGCCAAGATGTGAACCACTGACCAGCGCCTGGATCGGAAGTTCTCCTGAACCAACCAAAGTGTGAGATAGAATTACTAGAACCGTCCCAGACTTGATCGTACTTAACAACACCCTTACTCCTAGCGTAGCCATTAGATACATCTTGACCGTTCGGTCCTCCAGCCAGAATAACATCTATGCCTTTGTTATTCATTTTTCTTTCAGTCATAGGGTCCCAGGAATTGGATCCATCATCTGACCAAACTTCATCGTCATCGAGATCCCACCAGTGAAGTGGTTCTGGAAAACTATCTCTATTACCTGCTGATGATACTGGAAATATTAACGCCATTCTATATTGTTTATACACCAACGACACATGTTTTATCAAAAAAAGAGTTGACTCTTTGCTTAACATCAGTTATATTCACAATCATGAACATACAACAATACATGACCCCAGAGATAGTAGGTCCTTTGACCTTTGTTACCGTCCTGTTTGTGGCATTCCTTAGTTCCATACAAATCAGTAAACTATCGAGCATCTTGGAATACCAAGAGCATGAAGACGAACAAGACGACTGTTTCAATGAGGTTAAACCCTTCGTCAGAAAACCACAAGCAGGGGAGATTTGGTATCCTAGGATGTCTGTAGGTTGCCCTTGGGCAGTAGAGACTGATTCAGTTAGGGTTATGGAAATTAGAAATGGATGGCTTAAATACTCATACGAGGATACAACAACAATAATGCAGGTCGAAGAATTTACAGCCAGCTACATGAGAGATGACTATGGAGATTTTAAGGTCGAAGATTCTATTCCAGAAGAACTTGTTGCTGAAGAGCCTAAAGACGAGAGATTAGAAGATATAGGTTTTAATGTAATTAAAATTCATGGAGAGAACTTTGTTTTGCACCCATTAGAAAAGAGTAACAATGAATAAACAACCATTTGTGCCACTAAAAGATACAGAGCTTGGTAATGTAGCATTAAAGCTCTCTAGTGACAGGAGAATCCTACTTGACTTCGTACGCACCTGCTCTGCGGGAGAGCGTCCAGATGGACAATACTGCCATTCTAGAGCTATGATACAAGAAAAAGCTATTAATATCCTTGATGAGTTGGAAGAAGATTGATCATGAAGAAATCAAAGATAGAAATAATTGACAACTGTAGGAAATCTATAGCTGAACTTCAGGCAAAACAAGATAAACTTTTTGACAATCTAAAAAAAGATTTAGAAATTGAGGCTGATGATGAATATTTCCTTGATATATTGTTCGATTACTGCTACAATGAAGGCGAGTATGTAAGAAAACTGCTGAGAGAATACCTGTAAAAGTGTAATTATAATAGAACCTTTTAAAACAATGATAAATATAATAGTAACTGTACTTATTTTGGGTATTTTTATTTGCTGTTTTTTATTTTTTTACTTGGAAGATATTAATACAACCAAACTTAACAAACCCTCGTCTCAGAGCTTTATTGAGGCTGTTGTTTGCACAGTAGCTTTATTTGTGGCTTTATCAGTTTTAGTTATAATATATTATTATGGATAAAGATAGAATATCTGCTGCGATTCAAATAATGACCCAACCTCATTTATACAAGGTATGCGAGGGTTGCGACAGTATATTAAAAGAATCTTCTAACATATGCCCTAATTGCAAGTCCTATAGGTTTGATTGTAATGAACTCAGTGTTGCAAATATGGCTAAAGATTTGTCAACCAAAGAACAAAAAACAGTAACAGAGAAAGATTTATACTAATGCCTAAGTTTTTATGTTGGTGCGCACCTTTGACCTTAATGTTTGTAGTCTCAGTTTTTCTTGAGCTATCTAGCTTTAGTATTAAATTGACTTTTTTTATGGCGTTCTTGGGTCTTTTTATTGAATTAATAAGAAGTTTAGTTGCATCGAAAGACATCCCAACGAACAAAAGAGTAGAAGTAACGAGAACTTATTATAATTATGGAACAAGTAAAAGAAATAGATGACTTTGGAGTGGCTGGTTTTGATGGAGAAGACCACGAACTACTAATAATGGATGGTTACGACGACTGCATAGAGGGTGTTGTCGAGAGGTTTGGTATGAATCCAATAGTTTGTTATGATAAAGAAAAAGTTTTAAACAAATTACGCAAGGAAATGAGCGAAGAAGAGGCTTATGAATGGTTTGAGTTTAATCAAATAGGAGCATGGCTCGGGGACGCAACACCTTGCTTTTTAACAAAAGGAGAAAAATCATGAGATTAACACCACCAACAAAATTAACACTAAGAGCTTCTGAAGTATTTGCTTTCTTAGCTTTCGTGTTGTCTGTTCACATTCCACATATGAGCTTTATATTCTTGGCTTTTGCTTGGTTATTGCTCTATTTTGGAGTGATCTTGAAAAAGTTCTAATAAGTCCTTGACTTATGTGCATGTATTTATTAATATTCGCTCATGAACATATTCGCATTAGACCAAGATCCTACGACATCAGCAAAGTGGCACTCTGACAAACACGTTGTCAAAATGGTTACTGAGACATCTCAATGTCTTGCTTGTGCATTGATTAGATACAAGACGCCTACAAGTCTTTTGCCTCTCACAAAGAAAGGTACTCCTGTAAAGGGAGGTTACCATCACCACCCCAGTAGTATATGGGCTGGAGATACAAGGGCTAACTTCTTGTGGCTCTGCTCTCTCGGTCTCGCTCTATGTGATGAGTATACTGAGCGTTATGGTAAAACCCATGCTTGTGAACAGCAAATCAAAAAAATGTGCAGTCTTGCTCGTTTTATTCCAGAAGGAGAACTACAGCCTTTTGCGATTGCAATATCTGACGATATGAAGTGTAGAGAGATTGACGGCTTCGATCAGATGTCAGCTACCACCAAATACAGACTATACTACAAGCTAGATAAGTCTCATATTGCTAACTGGAAGCAAAACAAACCAATCTGGTACGATCAAAGCGTACAAGATATAATTAACTCGTAATGACCCCCGAAATAATACTACAGCTATTTATAATAGCTGGCTTAATAGGCGTTATAATTTATTGTTTTAACAATTAGCCTAAAAATACAAAATAATGAATTCTGCTAAGTGGAAGAGACTTAAGGGTGAAGTTGGTTTCTCCCCTAAGGAAAAAATGCGTCAAATGATGAACGATAATGGAATGTATATTCCATACGTGACCCAGGATGATCAAGGCGGTTGCATCTATACGGTTCTTGGTGACGCCAAGAACAATAGGCTCTACATGTCCATGACAAATGATGGAGATGTGTTTGTTGCGGCTATAGACAGTGAAACAGACGAAAACATGCTTGAAAAAACACCGAGAATGCATCCAGACGATGCTGGTTTATGTGTTTTCCTTGGGGATATGCTTTGTTGTTTGGCGGAAGGATGCACAAAAAAACAGGTTTTAGATAGTTGGGACGAAGAATTTTCAGATTGATAGTGTATATATATTAGTGGCAAAAAAGAAGAAACCAGCGAAACTTTCTGAGATATCTCTGCTTGGTCAAACCATAGAGATAGTTTATTGCGATTCCATGGATGATTGGGGTAGATGCGATATAGACAAAAAAAGAATAACTCTTTCTTCTAGGTGCTTAAAAAACAAAAAAGACCACAACTCCACACTAATACACGAAGTCACTCATATGGTTTTTGAGATGTCTGGCGTGGCTTATATGGAGATTAATGATGAGGAGGCTTATGTTCGTTGCGTGGAAAGTTTATTGATACCTTGGCTTATTGAGAATAAGAGTATTTTGGATTTTTAGTTCTTGACTTAATTAAAATATATCGTATGATCATAGGTATGGTCATCAAAAAAAAGAAAAGCCTTGGTTGGTGGGATTTCCCAAATACTCAAAAAATTGAAATAAATGGCGTAGAGCAGGAGGTTCCAGAGTTGACAGAAGAAAACTTTTGGACTCTTGTAGATGATTACAATAAGCTGATTAAAATTCATAATGAGGCTGTGGAAGAACTTTCTAAAGAAATAAGAAATTTAAAATCGCGTTGAAATTTATAAGATTACATAAATTACCTGAAGACCATATGTTACGTAATACCCCTGTTAGGGGTTTTGCATCTAGAACTTATGAGTATCACGGCAAAGGGGTTTCTGACTGGAGTGCTTGGAAGCGTGTCGGAGAAAATTGGCTTATAGCTTGCAAAACATACAATGAGTTAGGTGAAGTTTGGAAAACCAAACCTATTTCAGAGTGGAGACCAACCAAAGAATTAGAAAAAGAATACAATGAAAGACTGTAGACCTATTGGATTTGGAGAAGGAGACCAAGAAGCTCTTGAAGAATGGCTTGAAAGTAAGCCTAAGTAAGCACTCGTAGACAATGAGAAAATGTACATCTTGCCAAGAAGAAAAAGAAGAAACCTTCTTTTATAAGAGCGGAAAAAAAACACAATCTAAATGTAAGAGTTGTTTCAATAAATACTGTGCAGACAGATGGAAGCAGAAGAAGAAAGATATGGTCGAATACAAAGGAGGGCTTTGTTTGGATTGCGGTGTTGAATCTACGGACGCTAACTATGTAATATTTGACTTTCATCATTTAGACCCTAATGAAAAAGATGCTGACTGGAAGAAAATCAGACAAATGTCCAAAATCAAACAAAAATTAGAACTTGACAAATGTGTATTACTCTGTTCTAATTGTCACAGACTGAGACACAGCACACTTATATAAAAAAGCACTCGTAGCTCAGTGGAAAGAGCGACGCACTTCTAATGCGTGGGTCGCAGGTTCGAATCCTGCCGAGTGTACCATTTTAAAATAATAAAAATAACAAATGAGCTTGTAATGTGTATTTATTTACCAAAGGTGCATAGTTATGAGTTCAAGAAATAGGGTAATTTATCAATCAGAATCTCTTTTCGTTAGCGAAAATGTAGGTTCGCTTACAAAAGCAGAACACGAAGAGTTGATAAGGGTTCAAAGTGCTAATTACGGCTTCACAATAAATAGAACGGATGTAAACCAATTTGGTAACTTAGCTCGTATTGATTCGTTAGTTCTTGAACCGCCAACAGTTAATTTTGATTTTTCGTATTATTTAAGTAACGGAAAGAATGAATCTTCTTTGGGTTTTAGTACAGACCCAAGCTCTCAATTTGTTAGTGGGTTTTTAGAGGCTTCAAGTGGTAAAAACTTTTATATAGTAACATCAGAAGAGGGGCAAGATGCCGCAACGTTTGAAAATGGAGACTCTTATGGCTTAATTGGTATTGGAAACGCTTTTTTAAGCGATTATACGGTTGATTTGTCTGTTGGTGCTTTACCGACAACATCTGTTAGTTTCGAGGCTTCAAACATCAACTCTCAAAATGGCTCGATAGCCTCTTTGGGCGTTACTGGGGATCTCCCAGCTGTTAACCCATCAGATGGAACTATTGTTGATGGAGTTGCAACGTTAAGTGTTCCAGAAAATACTGGTCAAGATGGTCCAACCGCATTAAGACCAGGGGATGTCGTTTTATCTTTTCCTGGTTTTGACGGAGGTTCATCTGAATCAGGCACTCTATCCACTCTTGTCGGTGCTGGAGGCTTCCATGTGCAGAGCGCATCTCTATCAATTCCTCTTTCAAGATCTCCGATATCAAAACTTGGATCTAAGTTCCCTTATGCAAGGGTTGTTGATTTTCCAGTGAACGCAACCATGAGCGTTAATGCTATATTAAATACAGTTGAGGCTGGAAACTTAGCAAATATGATCGCTGGTTGCGGTGGAGAGTCTGATAAAGAAGTCGCTGTTACATTGAAATCTTGTGAAGGTGATCCTGTAATGGGTTGGACTTTAAAAGGAGCTACGTTGGATTCTGAAAATTGGTCTTCCTCCGTGGGTTCTAACAAGGCTGTTGATCTAACATTTGGTGTTCAAATTGGTGGTATTGACGATGTTGATCAAGGTATTATATTTAGTGGTGCTTATAACCCTATCGTATTAACACCTTCTTTTGTTTATTTCGATACTGGCAAAACACTTGAAGCTGGATCTATAAGTGGTGACATACCAGCGGATTGGATGCGTAGTTCTGGAACCATAGAAGGTGTTACTTTTGGTTCTTCAGCTACGTATATTGGAGACAACGCGTTCAATGCAGCGGCAGGTATAACAGAAGTTATTGTTGACGAAACCCAAGGTAACAATATCACAGGTATTGGGAATTATAGTTTTTATAGTATACGTGATTTAGAAAACATAAAAATAGGCTCTAATGTAAAGAATTTAGGGGTAAATTGCTTTCGTGGTGCTGGTGTTGCTGGAGGCAAAACTGTTACTATAGATGTAGATGCTGAAAATATAGGAGGATCAGCTTTTGCTGGTGATATTAAAACCAACTCTATAACAATAGGAGATAACGTTAAAACTATTGGCGCTAACGCTTTCCACTACATAAATGGACCAGCTACGGTCACCATTGGCAGTAATGTTGAAACTATTAGTAATACAGCTTTTCAAGGTTCATCGTCTGAAAATAATGAATATGTTTCCGTAATAAATAATTCGACGAAACTTAAGTACATAGGTGTTAGTGCTTTTATAAATCAGGACATGACATCTTTTGTTTTTAATGAAGGTTTAACTGGTATAGGTGCTTCAGCTTTCCGAACCTGTAAGTTTCTTGAAGAAATAACTCTTCCAGATAGTCTGATTGGATTAGCAGATGAAGCTTTTTATAATTGTGATTTGGTTTCTGGCACTATAGATATCGGTACAGGTATAAAAACAATAGGAAATCGAGCTTTCGATTCCCAAGCATCTGTTTTAGACCTCGATGTCACAGGCATATCAATTAAAGGAACAAACATGACAAGCATTGGAAGCGATTGTTTTGGCGGTTGTAGCGCTGTAACTGGTTTTGATATTTATTCTGATCCTGCTCCATCCGTTGGTGCTAATGGATTAGCTGGGCTTACTGCTCTTGCATCTATAAATGTCCCAGTTGGATCTGCTGGTTATAATGTAGCACCTTGGACTGACTTTACTATAAATTATACCTTGACTTAAGCCATACATCTACTATACTAATAGTAGATATGGGAGTACTAGCAAAAACTAAAACTTATTTAATCGGTCCAATGCAATATGCAGAGGGTCGAAAGTGGCGTGATGATATTTCAAACACGCTTATCGATATGGATGTAACAATTTTTGATCCATATAAAAAACCATTTATTAATGCACCAGACGAGGATGAAGAAACGCATCGCAAACTTGTTCAGTTGATGCATACAGGTTATCATGGTACAGTAGCAGAACACATGAAACAAGTTCGTTCGTTTGATCTGAGCATGGTTGATAGGGCTGACTTTATTATTTGTTATTTAGACCCTAAAGTACCTACTTTCGGCACAATGGAAGAGCTTTCTTGGGCTTGTCGCTGTAAAAAACCTACTTTTGTTGTCATTGAGGGTGGCAAAAACGAAACTCCATTTTGGGTAATGGGAATGTTCCCTCATAAATACATCTATAATTCCTTCACAGAGGTCGAGAAAGTGCTTGACAAAATCAATAATGGTGATATATCTATAGATAGTGACAGATGGAGACTGTTTGAACCACATTTAAGATAATGAAAGGAATAAAATTAGAAAAACCTGACACCTACACACTAAAAAGATGTCAACTTTTTGCGGATTTCTCCGTAGAATCTTCTTTGGATGAATATGCTAGGCGTAATCAGAATAATATTGAAAAGATCAAACTTGATATTTACAGAGGTAAGATAGCTGAGTTTATGGTTTATAATTATCTGGTTAGCAGGGGTAAAGATGTTACAAAGCCCGATTTAGATGTGTACGACAAATATCACAAGAGCTTTGATTCTGATTTGGTAAGCGAAGGATTTAATTTACATGTTAAAAGCCACTTTGTTAATCCTAGATTCCCTGTTTCTTGGGTTTTTCAGAAAAAGGATAAAATCACTACAGAAAAATCTGGAAATGATTACTTGTGTTTGGTGGTAATGAATGAAAATTGGGACAACTGGTTCTACATAAAAGAAGCTAAACTTTTAGATTTTAAAGAGCCGAAGAAAGAGTCTCTAAAGGCTAGTAAGGTTTGCATATACGAGAGCGATTTAGTAAGATGAAAATAAAACAATTATTTTACTGTCAATTTTGGCATGATGCATACTACAAGATCAAGTGCTTCTTTAAGCCAAAGCAAGAGTGGCTGACGGATGTTATTCCAGATACATATTGTGATAAGGTAGAACTTATACCAAGATTGTTGTTTGAGTGTTTGATTCATTATGTTGAGGTCGAACGCCAACAACCTCATGCGCGCTCATTCGGATACTCATGGGAAGAAGAACTAGAGAAGGGTTACACATCACAAGAAGAAGTTAATAGGTATCAAAAAGTGGATAAAGATTTGATTAAAGCATATAGCTGGATTAAAAATGGCAGAGCAAATATAGATAAGCAGATTGACGAAGCATACCCAGATACAGGCTTTGATGATGTGTTCTTCAAAAGAGAAGATGGTAACTATGAGATGGTATCTAGTCATGAGAGAAAGGAAGCCTATGAAGAAGTTAATAGACTAGAAGAAATTAAATCAAACAAAGACAAAGAAGCTATGCAAATTATAGTAAAGTATCACCAAAGACTTTGGACATAAGGAACACTAATATAATAATATTATGAACAGAAAAACAGCACACAAAATAATGGACGAGGAACCAAGTGCAAGAGGCAGTTTGGTGAGAAACTTTATGGGTTGTAATCCATATACAGTCGTTGAGGCTTTGGTTATATGGGCGCAATTAGCGGATTGCCCCGCAGAAATTTCAAAAGAACTAAACAAATTAAACAAGCACCTACAACACTGTGATGAATTTAATAGCTAACAGCAAGCGATGTCACGGCGAATAACATAAGGAACACTAATATAATAAAATTATGAAAACAATATATATAGAAAAATGGGAACGCGTTCGCTCTTCTTACGGCAAACTTTACAAACTTGACCTAGAGAAGATTGCGGAAGAGGAAATGTATCCAGAGCTTCTTGAGATGGATGATGAAGAATTAACCGAATGGCTTGAAGATAATGACGATCTTCTTTGCGAACCCGAACCTTTGATTGCTTCTGTCTGTTGCGAGTCAGATCCAGATCATTACGAGCGAACCGTATACACAAATTCTAAAGATGCTCTTGACTCTATCGAATGGCAGGGATTTAATCGTGGTTACCCAGACAATCATATGTCTCCAGAAGATGCACAAAATAAAGACGCTATTATCGAAAACCTAAAGAAAGAACTAGAATCCTAAGAAATGGCGGTAATAGAACACCAAGTTATAGGTAATTCACAAAACTTCACATTGGCGTTGGGCAAATATGCCTTTACGCCGTGTGATTATATACCTAAAGAATATCTTGAATGCCTGATAAGCACAAATATATCCGACAAAGACAAAGAAATCATTATGAAATATCTAAATGGGTAAAAAAACCAAAAACCCAGCTTTTTTGAAAAGTTGAAAAATCCAAAAAATTGAATAATTTGAATAATTTAAAAAGTTGAAAAATCTAAAAAATTAATAAATGGGTAAAAAGAAAAAACCAGATATGGTTGTCGATCATCCAGAGAATACTAGCTACCCAACTAACCTTGGGGCGCCAAAGTTTCACTTACCAGATGTATTAAAACACAAAAATGAAAGAGGTGTTAATGCTTCTCACTACTTGGAGACTAAATTCAATGAACTAAAAGAGGATTACTTTAAGCTTGTTAGGATTACTGAGGACACAGACATGGTTTTTAACTCTACATACAACTTCATACCTACAGTGGGTAATATATACCATCTATATAAAAGGATTGACAACAAATTTTTCTTGAGTATAATAAGCCCTGATGAGTGGGACATGAAACATGAAGGATCATTTAAATTCACATCAGATAACACTTGGGAAAGGCAATAATAAATCGGGGTAATGGATTATCTTGTTTATAATTTAAAACAAAAATAGTTTTTAGTTGTTTATTATTTTAATATATATTAATACGTTCATTGTAATACACTTCAGTACACCCTCGTACAATACCCCTATACGCCCCATAATTACCCCCTAATCAACCCCAGCTTATCAACCCTATACGCAGTATAGAAAACATACACAAACAACCCACAAACCCTTATAGACAAAGAACCAAACACTTAACCTATTACATACATAAACATACATATAGATACAATGAATATAACAAACAAAATATTGGATTACTTGGTTGGATTTGAGGTGGTTACTCCTACTGCGCACTAATTAACTAAAATAAAAGCTGTTTTTATGAGTAGATTATTTAGAGATGCGCCCCAGAAGCCTTATGGAAAGGGCATTCTAGGTTATTGTGTTGAGTTTTTTTTATTTGCATTCTTTTGGAGTTTGGGATATGTATTTGGTGTTGTTATGATACTATTAGGGTTGAAGAGGGAGTTGGAAGAGGTGGTTGATGGGGGTAAAGAGCTTGATGATATAGATGAAATGATCGAAAAGATGAAGGAGATGGGACCAAATAACTAAGAATAATTTAAAAAAAGCTGCAGATCGAACGAAAAGTTTTTAAATAAGTGTTTTTCGCTCAGGGGTGAGTATAAAAAAGTTTTAAAAAAAGTGCTATGTTGGGTGATTTTGCCCAAATAATGCAGGTCGGGAGGTTTTGCCCAAATAAAAAACAATTTAAAATAAGTCCAGGTCGATAGTTTTTTGCCAAATAAACGCGAGGGTCCAGGTCGAATGGTTTTGAGCCAAATAAGTGTTGACATTTATCCAGGAGCTGGTAAGATCAAATAATGGAAGCAAACATTTCAGAAAAAATCGGAGCGTTCGTTGGTGACATCTTAACCGCGTTTATCTTTTTAGCTTTTTGCGCGTGGGTATTATCTATGTGTTGGAATTATGCATTGGTTAATTGTACTCCCCTTACCCCGATTAAATTTTGGGAAAGCATACTTGTTATAATAGCATACAGGTCAATCACAACCGCCAAAATCAAATAGTTCTTTTCGGGGCTTTTCAGTCCTTTTGAATCATTCCCAGTAGATCTCAGGGAATCTCATAGCCGTGCGTTTCTTTTCGTGCGGTTATTTTTTTGTATTTTTTATTCTTTTTTATGTTGACGAGGTGTTCTGTTGTGGTACTATTCCGCCATGACAAACAAACCAACAAGAGGTCGACCTAAGGGTTCGACTAGTTTCGCTAGAGTAAGGCTCAATGATTTAACAGATCACATGGGTTTCAATGCTAATATAGTAGTAAGTAAGAAGTGGCTCGAGCAGATAGGATTCGAGGTAGAAGAAACACCAATAGAAGTCTTGACACCTGTGAGCGATGAACCTAAAATTCAGTTCAACGTAACTCATTAATATGTTTGATACACTAATAGGACAAAAAGAAGTTAAGTCTCAACTGGGGTTTTACGCAGATCTGTTTAATGCAGGTTTTGTCGTGCCGCCCATCATGTTGAACGCTGCGAAAGGATTAGGCAAGACAGCGTTTGCCACCGCCTTCCATGAGGAAACTAAACAGTCAAGCAGAAAATTCATAGAAATTAACTGTGGAACTATTCGTAATGCCGAGCAGTTCTTTGACCAGTTCTTTGTTCCGCAAGTCATGGGTCAGAATGTTACAGTATTGTTTGATGAGTGCCATGCGCTACCCAAAGACCTTACTAATATATTCTTGACAGCATTTAATGTTGAGGGTGCTAAGAAGAAACTTGTATCAGTAGCCGAGGGGTTCATGGAGTTTGACTTTGAAAAGCAGATTTATTTATTTGCGACTACCGAGTTACACAAATTGTTTGATCCTTTAAAAGATCGTCTGACTATCATTGACTTTAAACAGTATGATGAGAAAGAGTTGGGTGTTATCATGCAGAATAAGGTTGACTGGGTGGATTATAAGGATGGGGTAATGAATTCTATTGTTTCTTGTGTTAAGGGTAATGCCCGTAGCGCAATCAAACTCGCCCTCAAGATACAGGATTGGTGCAATAAGAACAGGATTAGTTCTATGTGTCATGGTGAGTGGGCTAAGATGAAGGCACACTTTAATATTCTACCATTTGGCTTGACAAACATTGAGGTGCAGATACTTCGTGCTTTACATAAGCGTGGTGCTTGCTCATTACAGATGCTATCAGCTATTACTGGTATGTCAAGACAGGCTATACAACAAGAAGCAGAAAACAATTTATTACGTAAGGGGTTTATGGATATAGACGGCAAGCGTAAGATCACTAACAAAGGAACAAAAATACTAGAACAAATCAAATGAACAAAACAAAATACATAGTATCAGTCAATGCCCGAGACATAGTTGTCGGATTAACTGATCAGGAGACCGCAGAAGAAGACATTAACCTAGCCCATAATCTATTCAACTCACATGTTAACTATAATTACTACAATGGCGTTATTAATTTTAATAGCTTGGGTAAATTCTATCGATTCTTAATAAACAAATATTACTTATTGTATTGGCGTCCAGATAGCACATTCCGCCAGATCCTGCGACGCGCATCAAATAAAGCTCGAAATATTATTGACAACGACGTTGAATTCAGGAACTTCATGCCCGAAATATATCAACGCGAGATCGCACAAATACATAGGTACCAAGTCAGGTTGGGAGAGTAAACTAGAAATAACAAAACACCAAATAACAAATAACAATATGAGAGAAGAAATAAGCTTCGAGAAGTTCATGAGTAAAGCGTCGGGACACTTCCTGGTTAACCCTCTGCCTGAAGAGTTCATGGAGTGGGACGAAGAAAAAGTTGATAATTATATTGACGAACATAAAACCTGTTGGTTTAATAACTGCGAACCAAATGATTTGTATGAGATCATCGAGTGCCTAGCAAATGAATTCCAGTTCCTGCATGAGAATGGTACATTTGAATTCGAATAACAACAAATAATAAAATGACAAATAACGAAAACAGAAAGAAAATAATGATAGAGGTAAATAACAAGTACCTAGCATTTCGTGGAAACGCAAACGAAGCAATTGATTTCGTTGATGACATGCGTGAACGAGAGTTCAATAACGACGTAAATGATTTCTTGTTTAATATCGAGAGAAGTCTTCAGGATGCTGGAGTATACGACGAGCATTTCAACTTGATCGATGCCCAGGATAAACCTGAGTTATATAGTGGGATATTGAAATCAGGTGCAGAGGTCATGCTCAGGCAGAATGGGGACAATGAGTGGACTGTCGATGTCAGGGATAGAAACGACGAATATATTAGTGGTTATGAATACTGCGATTATGATCAAGCTGTTAGGAAATATAATAGACTAGAAGAATATTACCACAAATATCCTTTTGTCGAGGGTGATTCGTATTGGACTATCGAGCCTCGTTACGACGTAGTTGAATCTACCTGGGATTTCTGTTCAGAGGAGATACATGATGAGTGTTCTCATAAGGTGTACTATACTAGTGAGGCTCAGGCTATTCAAGCTCGTAAAAAGATTATCATTGATTTCTTAATCGACGAAAAGAATGCTTGCTCTGTGCATTATCCAATTAACATCTATAATAGAATCATTGACAAGATTAAAAAAGGTGAGATCGTGGCTTAACAAATAACATTGATATGGACGTATACATCAACACCAACGGATTTTATGATACAGATGAACCCTGCCCCAAGTGTGGGTGGATGGTAGACATTGTAGATTATGATGATGATTCTTTTAAATGCTCCTGCACTCAATGCAAAAAGAGATGGAGCGAAAAAAGATTAAAAAAGATTAAAAAGGGTATTGACTCACCTGATCATTAGATTATAATACCGCCAACAACCAACTAATACTATATGAAAACCAAAGTAAAATCAACACCTATCATCGCATCCGAGGGATTAGAGCAATCAGTCATGGGCATGGACAATCATGGTCGTGACATGGCAACTTATTTCCTGAGAGATAAGATTTACTCTAACAAGATTCAAGCAGTCGTGCGTGAGTATATCTGTAATGCAGTAGACGAACATAAGAAGCATGGCGTTGATCGTCCTGTGGAAGTAAGCATGACAGGACTTGGTATTGATCAGGCAGTCTTTTCTGTTCGTGATCATGCAAAGGGTCTATCAGATGATGGAGTTCGTAAAATCTTTGGTATGTATTTCAAGTCTACCAAATCAGAAACGAATGATTCTATTGGTGGTTTTGGAGTTGGCTCTAAAGCTGGTCACGCATACACGGATACATTCAACATCATCTCGCATTACGAGGGTGTCAAGACATCTTACTCATGTATGCTTGGTGCTGGTGATAACAATGTGCCTGTGGGTCATATCTATAAGTTGGATTCATGTCCTACTGATGAGACTGGTATTGAGATCAATCTTGAAGTCAAGGCAGAAGAAGAAAGAGAAAAATATTCATCTCACTCTCTTTCCGATGTGGAGAAGTTCAAGAAGCATATTCTCAAGTTCGTGCAGTATGCTCATTCGCCCATTACCGCAAAAATCTTTGACGAGGTTTACAACACGCCAAAGCAGAGACATACGACAACTATTGATGGGTTCACTATATCTATTGTTGACAAGTTTACAATAGAGGATACTCGTTCTTATGATAGCACTAAGTTCAAGCGGGACATTGTTCAGCATGGTTATCAAGCTAAGTTCAAGATGGGCGATGTAACTTATGGAGAGGTTAAAATTCCTGATGGTTCTAATTTTCAGCGTCATACGATGGTCACAGTCACAGCACCAATGGGATCAATGGATATCCCTATCAGCCGTGAGGGTATGGAAAGCACAGAAAAAAACAATCGTTTGCAGGAAAGAGCAGTCAAAGCAATACAAACTCTTGCAGAGCAAGACACAGAACCATTCAGAAAGAAAACGCTTATTGAGCTTACCGATTTGTATATAAACAATGTTACAGAGGAATCAGAGACAGGCAAGTATTTCAGCTATCGTCCTGACTTTATTTATAGTGACTATTATAAAACTGTCACCTCTATCCGTGACCACACTCACTCCGACTTAAAAACAGAAGTTAAAAACGTTGATAAAGAAGATGGCAAGCCTGTTCTTGTGGTTATCCCTGACAATCGTGCTACTGACACTTGGGTATCCAAAGTCAATACATGGTGCGGT
>Ga0228674_1000928_pt1 | contig 18751 bp, 18 predicted proteins | sample 1D_rmetaG_FD_189054 | JGI IMG/M metagenome (GOLD analysis project Ga0228674, IMG submission 189054) | Seawater microbial communities from Monterey Bay, California, United States - 1D_r | ecosystem: Environmental > Aquatic > Marine > Coastal | place: USA: California | collected 2016-09-26
CATCAAGGGACAATTGCAGGCGCGGCGCGCCATGGAGGTGGCGGCGGCCGGACAGCACAGCATGCTGCTGGTCGGCCCGCCGGGCGCGGGCAAGTCGATGCTGGCCGCGCGCTTTCCCGGCATCCTGCCGCCGATGACGCAGGAAGAGGCGCTGGAGTCGGCTGCCGTGCAATCCTTGAGCGGGGGATTCGACATTGCGCGGTGGCGCCAGCGGCCTTACCGGGCTCCGCACCACACGGCCTCCGCCGTGGCGCTGGTGGGCGGCGGCAGCACGCCCCGGCCTGGGGAAATCTCGCTGGCCCATCATGGGGTCCTGTTCCTCGATGAGATCGCCGAGTATCCACGCAGCGTGCTGGATGCGCTGCGCCAGCCGATGGAGTCGGGCCACATCGTGATCTCCCGGGCCGCAAGGCAGGCGCAGTTTCCGGCGCGGTTCCAGCTGATTGCGGCAATGCAGTGTATTCTTCTTAAATCGTTCCTATCGACTGATAAGCTTGAAGCTCTTGGTTTTCTTGATCTTTTTGATAGCTCCTGAAGATATTCTGCTAGGTACATGGATAGCAAAACAAAAAACAGAGAAATAATTGCTGTTTTAACAACCAACACTGTCAGGGGCCGTAAGGTCAACTACACCCTGGAAGTAGATCTTTCGCCATGGGGCGATAACTCTATTTTCCGTCGGGCTCTAATTCATGCAGCTGAGAAATGGAATCTTTCCCCCCCTAACCGAGCACGGGTCGACAGTCTTCGAATCGCAGTAAGCCACATATCTCCACGAACGACGACCTTAATGAATAGCGACATGGCGACAATGACGCGAGATGACATCAGGGATCTCCTTCAGAGCCTCGATATGGACTTTGCGTCTCCGTTGATCGATACGGATGAGTTTGCCAATAATCTGTACTTTTCAATCAGGAAGGTGATTTCACGAACTCCTGGAGTCTTAAAAGACGGTTTTTCACCAGCAGAGGCCACTGCTGCCTATATTTTTACTTCTCGGCAGTGGAGACCTAAGCCCTCGTCACCAGTCCTTCCGCCCTCAATTTCACACATTGGCCATCAAAATATCCAGGACCTTCGCCGACAAGTTGAGCGGGTTTTAGCCGAGCGGAAATTCTCGATCGAAGAGGCAGCATCAAATGAGATTCGGCGATACGAAGAGGTAATTGCGGAGCAACGAGCCTTAGTAGTAACGAGTTTTCCGATACCGGCTGTCGCGAATGCTCTAAGAGATTGGATCACTAGAAGCGACGATAGCAAAGTACTTCCGCGACTCGGGCACACTGTGCATGAATTCGCTGCGGTCGTACTCAAGGAAATCGGTGATACGCCCAACAACCTCGATGCATCCGGTTGGCCGACGCACCTTCGTCTGCCCGTTGCAAGAATCGACGTGGCCAACATAGCTGAGTTGGAGACCTATCGGTACAAATTGAGTTTCTGGCCTTGGTTTTACGCCCAACATCGCTTGCCGAACGCTATCCTCACAGCGATTTTCCTACTGCTCCTTTCACATACGGCCTGGAATATCGCGTCCGTCGCATCTCTGAAAATCGATGACATCAGCAGCACCCCGCAAGGGGGATACAGTTTGCAAGGCTATAAAGGGAAGACTGATGATGAAACACCCAAGTCCGATGTGCCCGCCCATCTAACCTACGTCTGCAAAGCTATCGATCTTCTTCTATGGAATTATCAGCAACTTTGCGGACTGAAATTAATTGATCCTACCAATGAGCGCAGGTTGTGGTTCGGGTGGCAGCAAGATAATTTTCAAAATATCCTCAGTGTCGCCAGCGTAAGCAGACTTGATTCGATCAGTAAGCGCTACGGCATCGATGTGATTAAGCCATCAGAATTGCGACCTTTAAAGGCAGCGCTTGCATATCTTCCGCAGCGCGATCTAGAGGCTGTAAGAGTCTTGCTAGGGCATGCAGATCTACGTACGAGCGATGCCTATCTTGAGACCACTCTATTCTTTAGATTGAATGAGGCAATGATCCTCGAATTCCAACGACGGGTAGAGGCATCACTTACGTTTGCTATCGGTGGAGAAAAAGCTCTAATCAGACAGTCGTTGTCGATGAATCACGTCGATTCGAAACTGCTGCTGGTTCCGACCGGCGACGGAGGCGTTTGTACAGATATAAAAAACGGCCCAGCTGCAGCGGCAGCTCCGCCAAATCAACTCTGTCCGGCAATCGCTTGCCAATACAAAGGCGGCTGTGAGAATCATCGCCTTATCGTAGACGAAACCACGATAGTTATCGCCTTGAGAACACGCCTCTACTACCGCGCCCGTTGGCAAACAATTTACGAAAAGAATCCTCAGGCATTTTCCGAATTCCATCTACCCAAGCTCTTATATACCTATGTAGTTCTCAGGATTGTTTGCGAGCAAAGACCCGATCTATATGCCAAAGCAGAGGACGCGATAAATAATGAACTCTGAGAATCGGACCAAGCCCTCTCTTGATTTAGCCGCGCATCCAGAGCTCGCGCGCCGCTACACATTACGCTCACCAGCTCTAAAGTATGAAGGCACGGTATTGACTTTCCAGAAGGGGAAAAGCCAAACATCGTACGACCTTGCTGATCTATATCTTCCGCCGACACCATCGCAGCCGCGAACTACTTGCATCGCTGACTATCCAGAATATGTCGACATATGCCTTGCTGCAGCCGACATGCGACTTGAAAAAGCAACGAAGGGGCTCCCCGCCGCACGTACAATTAGCCGCCAACTCTATCTGATTCGTAACGTATTGGATTGGCTTCGTCATCGAGGCATTTATAACTTGAGTGAAGCTTCTGCTGAAGCGATCAAGGAATTGATCCAAGATTTAGCGCAAGGTGGATGGAATCATGCGCTCAGGCTGGAGGATCGATGGAAATCCCTACTAAATCATATCGAGAGCAACAGCATCGATCTATCCACAGCATTTCATTTTAGATCTCAAGGCGGAAAGCGTTGTGTCGAGACCTTGCGTCGATCATTTTGGAGCAGGATGATTGGTTGGGGAGGTGTATTGCCCTTAACTGCCAGTGCAAAAAAGCAATTGCAGAAATTAATTCCGGATTGGCCAACGACCCGCTCCTGGCAGGAGCGCAAGATTCCGGATATATCTGGCCCGAGCGTCTATGTACTACGTAATATGATGGGGTGGATCAACAATCTCGCAGCACTCCCCGCTTCTGTCGACCGACTTCAACATCGCGCCTCTTATAGCACTAACGCTAGTGCCAAACGAATGGCCAAAAAGAAGTCCTCTCGCACAGCAAATTTGGAGGTGAACGTTGCAATTAGGCTGTTCAAGGAGGCACTCGCACTTTTATATGAGGTGGCTCCGCTACTTGTCCAGTTGCTTGATGATGCCACTGCAATCTATCCGACGCTTTCTCCAAAGAAGAAGTCAAAATGGCTTAGCACTAGCATAGCGAGAGAGAAGCTAGAAAATCACTTGGGAAAACCAGTGTTGTACTGGATGCGTTCAGGGAATCACCCTCGAAGCAATGATGATTATTGCGTTGATGAGATTCTATCGGCAGTACAAGGTGCTTGCGCCATCATCCTTGCCGCAATGAATGCTCGCCGGCAGCGTGAAGTGTGTGATCGAGAACTCGGAATACGTGTCGGAGATCTGATCGTTCTGGATGAATCGCTGGGGCTATACCAATGTTGGTTCTACATCGAAAAAACCTACCGTGAACGGCACCTATTCTACGTAAATCAGTGTTCTGCAGATGCCCTTAAATGCTTAGAACGACTGAAGTTGCTTTGCACTCCCTTCGAATTCCACGCCAATCACAGTTTGAGTCTGTTTCAGTGCGGCAGATTGACGGAACTTGGTGCTACTTCACTTGTGAATTTCGCCTTTACAGAAGATAACGGCCGTACTCGCTCTTTAATCAGCTTCCTGAAGTATGCATATGGCCCCGATGAGGCAACGCCGAGCGTAGCATCGCATATGTTCCGGCGATTCTTTGCCATTCTATATTTCCATCGATATGAGCACGCTGAGTTGCGGGCACTTAAACAACATTTGCGCCATCTCGACGTCGCGATGACGCGGGTATATGTAACAGATCCGGCATCGCGCCCTCTTGCCGAGCAGATTCAGATGGCGTGGCCCGAAAACTCCTCGGCAAAACGAAGTGATGATCTGAATGATTCACTAGGCAGCGACATGCAAGACATGCTCATGGCACTTGAGGAGATGAGCGAGGAAAAGTTAGAAATGGCTGTTGAAGAGATTCTCAACGGTGAACCTACCGGTGGTGGCTTCAGCAAAGTAGTTCGAAAACTATATAAAAAAATGACTTTGAATCTAACGATTGATACGGCCTCCACCGGAGCAGCAACTAAAAAGATTCTCAATATTCTCAAGGAGCATCACTACCAAGTGACTCCCATGCATCACGGCCAGTGTCACGCTCCCGTGGCTCGCCGTACGCTCAAAGGCAAATGCGAAAAGTCGGGCGTTCTTCAGCACGAACTTGCTAGCGCCCACACATGTGGCAGTTGCGCTTTTCACTATAACAACGCAGCTTATATGGAGAACTTAAAAGAGGATTTAGCAGATCTATCCCAAGATATGGACAATTTCTTGCTGCCCCCAGTTCAGCAGCAATCTGCGCGATCTACTCATCGAAATTTGCAGAAGCTCATTATGTTGTCCGAAGAGAAGATGTTCGCGAATGCACTTGCCGTGAACGAGATTTCGTCCACGTCGTTAGGAGCTAGGCCATGAGAAAACCGGTACACCAAGCAGAGGTGAGTAAAGCTGCAGCAGAGGAGAACATCAACCAAAAGTTGAAGATTCTAGAAAACTGGGCATTGAAAGGCATTCCATATCTTCGTACGACAGATGGAAATTTTCTTCTGGACAGTCGTGACAATAAGATCTTGGACTTCTTTCCAAAAAGTCTTCGTCAATTCAAATCGTGGGACGGCTCTCAAAATTGTGAGCTAGTCCGTTTGGAGTTTCCTCGGCTCGCCACCACGGGCAATGACACCTTGGCTAAGCGTCCCGTCCAAGAAGAGGAGGTGAGAAAAGTCGTTTTAGCTCTCCGCCTTAAGGCAGACTCCCAGAACCTAGAAAGCCATCCCTCGGTGGTCAAGAAATTGCAGGCCGAATTGAAAGTCGCAAACAGCATCATTTCGATCCGAAATTCTGAATTGCGCGAGCAACAGCGAAAATTATTACGCACCGGCAGAGACTATCGCAAGCTGGAAGTGCAATCAGCGGGGCACCTTGCCGACGCCATTAAGCTGAACGCCAAGCTGGCCGAAGAAATCGAGTCACTAAAAAAACAGAATGCTGTTCTAGTTTCTCAGCTAGCTAAGGTCTCTCCGCTTAAGGTAACGAACGAGAATGCATAAAGTCCGTAGAGCCAATGTTGCTCTCGCCATCGAACGCCTCCAAAGGCTACTTTCTTCCGGGCTCGAGATTTCCACATTTCGTGGAAAGGTAAATCGAGCTGCAGTCTGCAAACAGATAGGTATAGCTCGCTCTACAGCAAATGCCAATCCAGAGATAAGTCGATTATTTGAGATGGTTGACTGTGCGGTTATGAACCAGAAGCAAAAGGTGATCGAGGCAGATGGATATGCTCAATCTTTCGTCGAATCATCCATTCTTGAAGAAGAGCTACTTCAACATCGCCGCCGCCATTTCCTATTGACGTTTGGGAGAATCGTCAGATGAACTCCCATCCGGCGTACGGTAAAAGACGTGGTACGCGAACGATCTTAGGAATGATTTCTAGCATCGTCGAAATCGACGGCCGCGCACTTTGTCTGCGGATATCCATAGATGCAGGATCAATTTCAGGGTGGATTGAACCACCTCCGAACGAGCTGCGGCTCGGGCAGGTGTACTCATTTGTCGGAAAGAACGCCTTTTTCGAAGAGTTTGGCGAACAGTTCCTTATCACGTCTTATTCTCTCAGCTCCCCTGATTTAACAGTCCTGCCAAGTTTTCTAGCCCATCATGTTCCTGGCCTTAGTTCGATGCGGGCTCGTCGCTTGGTTGGAATGCTAGGCATCTCAGTCTTTGAGTGCCTACAGAAGCATAACGTGAAATCGATAGCGTTTGCTATAGGCGGAGCCACAAGAATGCTGTTAGCCGAACTAGTTTTGCGGCACTGGGATGACTATTCCCTACATTCAAAGATCTCAAGACAGTTCTTGGAGGCCGATTTCCCCGAGAGCCTTATCAGTTCTATCACCGCTCACTATGGAACCGCCTCGCTTGCGAGGATCTCTGATAACCCATATAGATTGATTTCCTTCGCTGAATTTGGCCTGGTCGACAATGTTGCTCGGGAGCTCTATGGCATCCTGCCAACTGATACTCGGCGTCTACTTGGACTGGTAGACGCTGCTGTCTTTAGGCTATTCGATCAGAATCAAGTCTCGTTCACGAGAGCCCAACTTGGGGCGACGATGAATGAGATAGCGGATGTATCCAATCAAGCGGTGCACCAAGGAATCGATGCAGCAATATCCATTCATAGATTGATCGCTATTGACTCCGTCACGTTGATGGGTGATGCGTTCAACCAGATTCAAGAATTGGTATTCACATTCCTACGTAAGCACGTCAATGCCCACCGAATGGCTGGTGCCGCAGACAGCGGCAATGCTCCCTCTCAAGAGGTAGATATCCAACATATTGCTGACCGCACTCTTCGTCACAGCATTTCTGCAGTAACGGTCGATAGCATGCCGTCGGCATTCGCTTTCATCAGCACACTTCTCAATACATTTCCCACAAGTTTCTCAAAGCTATTCGCGGCCGCTGGGAACGCGGCATTGAGTTCTCGGATAACTGAGAAGTGCGGTATCGACTGCGGTCACTTCAATCGGCCCAGCGATTTCTCCAGCTTGAATGAGGACCAAAATAAACTACCTCGTGCAATATTGATTGTAGGTACGACCATCGATGTCATCGCGTTCGCTCGCCTTCTTCCGCATTTACGCGAGACTGACCATTTAATCTTCATTGGCCAAAACCTCCCTTACGCCAGTCCACGTGAGCTCCTTTTACCAGCACTGCTTGCACTTCTTGATTTTCCACATTACGTTCTTCCGCCCACGTCGACTGTCTGTGAGAGCCCTCTTGACGCTATGAGTCGGAAACTTGCTGGTAAGCGAGAATACAATTCCCGCTATTCCGATAGCCATGGGGTTTTCTGGCTATCCGTATCCCCTGACCAACGTGATACCGCTATAGCCGGCATTAGCCATCAACTATTACGTCACGGTTCTGTGATCGTTGCCACCTCTGCTCATGCAGTTAGCCGCCTTGACTCGCTTCTCACCAAGGCACTTTCGCCTTCAGAACGAAGGTGCGTTACCGTATCGGCCGTGGACGCGCTCGAGCCAGAAAGTGGGGACTCTTGCTTAGTCGCTCTTGATGACGAGGCTCCACATGATCCAACTTGGTGTCATGCTACTTTGGCCGCTGCCAGGATTCGAACTGTCTTCTTCTCTTCCAGCAGTGGGGATGAATTAGTCGTTTCACCAAGTGCGCCAAATCTTCATACCAGCCTACTTCTGAAGTTATGGCACCCTTTAGCTGAACGTTTGGGAGGACAGTCTGATGCGACCTGCACGCCGCTTACTTAAGTTAGAAAAAGACATCTTTTCAGATAAAGTCGTCTATTGGCATCTCTCAGACGAACAATCCCGCACTATTATTCCCTTTCTCAATTTCATCATTGAGTGCATCGACGAACATGCCCTGAAGCGCAAGACGGTGGAGGGGCGCGCCTATAGCTTAAAGAAGTGGTACCAATATTTATCTGACCGTGGAATTGAGGCATTGGACGCGACCGACGATGTTCTAAAAGCGTTTAGGGAACATCTATTTGATTCGCGAATTGCTAGAAATCGTAGCGATGACGAAAAAGCTCGTCGACGCACCATCAACTTAGACCTGCGTAATATCTATATCTTCTACGCCTGGCTACAAAAAAACGATCCTGACGCCCAAAATGTTCACCTACTTGGTAGAGAGCATTGCCAAATTAAGAGCAGTCTATTGGAAATACATGGAGACAGATCGTTACGTTCCGACCGCGAGCGACATCCATTGGTGTATCCAAATGTCGGGGAAAAAAGCAAACATCGGCTAGGGTTCGTTCCGCAGGAGCCTCATCGTGCGGCACTCACCGAGTACTTTTACGAGAGACATGATCCTAATATAGCGAAGCGCAACTGCTTGATATATGAACTCGCATGGGCCGTCGGTTGGAGACGAGGATCAATATTGAGTCTAACAATAGAGCAGTTCTCCCGCAGCGTGGTGCTGGGTGGTGACGGCGATAGTCCCATATTTATTTGTCCCGTAGAACAAAAACTCGGTTATGCGAATTCGTTTCCCGTTGAGCATAACGTAGCTATTCGTGTACTTCACTATATTGAGAACGAACGCGCAGAAATCATCAGCAGAACTAAGAGTAAATCTTCAGAGATCTTTCTTAGCCAAAAATATGGTTCACCTCTTCAGCCCGGATCAGTTTCTTGTATCTTCAACAAAGCACGACACGCATTATCTTGGCCGCCAGGAGCAGGCTTACATGGGGCGAGAAGGGGATTTGCTAATAATTATCTCGAGCGAGAAATAGATGGTCGCCTGGAGTTAGGACTCGATACCGGTCACGATACTGTGGCCATGTCGCTCGCTAACGCGCTTGGTCAGGAAAACCTCGCCAGCCAAGCTGCTTATGTTCGCGATGCTCAGCGCCGCATTAGGGGAACCGCTACGTTCCGCGACAAGGTCGAAAATGCACGCCTTGCGGATGAGAACTCTGTGCTGAGAGCGGAAAATGCTCAACTCCTTCGGCTTATCAAGGGAATTAAGTAAGCCTTTACTGAAAAGCAACACTGTTCATGAATTTCAGAAGCGCTGGGCAGTGTGAATACGCGCATTAAGAGTACCACCTATTCTCATTTTCAAGCACCAGCAGCAGTTCATTTAAATGGCACCGCAAAGGGCATTTGATTCGCTCTCGAGGCTTCCTCCATTCATTTCTATTTAGCAACAACGGTCCCCCTAGCTTATTTCTTGTTGCTTCTGTCTTATGATCCCTGCAAAGATAATTTGCTGTCCTATAAATTCTTCATCCTCTTAATCAAAAACTTGCGTAAAGCACTATACGCTTCCGTGATCATCACTGAACTCATTTTCCCCTCAGCTTTGTTTTTAGAGTTTTCTGCAGCTTTCCGTGATCATACTTAGTGCCTCAAGCACCAGGCATTTCTATATTGCTCTCACGTCCCGATTCAGCATCGACTAGCACAAGAAAGGTTCATCAACGTTCCGCAGACATACGCTTATTTAAGGGCTTCTCTAGCAATCAGGACCGTGCTATATTGGCTGAATGGCGCATTACCACCGAAGCCGCCCGGTGGAGCCTACCCTTCAAGTTATTTGGAGTCGACTTAAATGGTACGGGCCGAATGGACCACATGGCACCCCATATACGGCGGCAAGCATCACCAAGTCTCATAACGTATCGCCCCAGCAGCACACCGTAAAGAAACTAGACTTTAACTTTTCTGTGAATGGAGGCATCGCTATGGAACCAAAGAAGCTCGGATTGAAATTCAAAAACCTCGCCGTAAAGGCAGCAATTGTTTGGACATCGATGAATACGGGTGCCACCATTTAAGTCGATTCTCACAATAAAAAAACCACCATCAAATTGGTGGCTTTTTTTATTGCAGCGTCAAGATCAATATTACCTAATCTCCACCTCATTAGAATTCCGAATCAGCCACCTACTGGCGGGAACCTTGGAAGGGATCCTGGCGAAATGGGCGACCCTTGCTCCGTCATTCCTGTTCATTTTTATTGGTGCAGCTTACGTTGACGCCGTATGCCGTAACAAAGCACTTAGCGCTGTACTCTCCACAGTCATGGCTGCCGTCGTTGGGGTCATCTTAAATTTGGCGGTCCGGTTTGCACTCCATACGTTGTTTGGAGAAATAAACATTCTGCGGGTATGGGGAATGACACTCCAAGTACAGATGTTCTCCAGCTTGATCTTTGGTCTGCATTGCTATCGGGTGTAGCCATTCTGGCGCTATTCCGATTTCATCTTGGCATAATGGCCACATTGGCCGTGTGCTGCTTGGCAGGTATTGCAATTCATGTTCTTGCGTGAGCTCTTGAAAGCCCAAGCATTCCAGATCCTCCGCCATAGGAGAAACCACCGATGGCCTTTGCTGGCCAAGTGCTGGTATCCTGCAATGGTGAAAGGCCAGTCAGAGGCGCGTTGGGATAGAGCCAGAGCGTGCGCATATCTAGGAATAGTCACGCATATCATGGAATTTCAAACATGAAAAATCCGATCACGGGAACAAAAATCTCGTGAAATATCAGTCTGATCGAAGATCGTCTCGTTCTCCGAGAGCTTCCCTCAAATATGAGGTCAATTTTTTCAAATCATCCTTCCTCAACTTCGCGGCTAAGAGGATAAATTCGGCCAATTGTTCATTTGGTTCGAAAAGGTAACTGAGCGGCACATTCAAGGCCTTCGCTAAGCGGAGGGAGGTTCCCTGATCAGGTATATGAACTCCCCGCTCGTACTGATTGATCCTCGGGCTTGCAGAATATTCATCTATACCAGCCGACACTCCCAAACCAAATTGGGTTAGACCAGCGGCCTGCCTAGCGCTCTTAAGCCGCCGCGGGAAAACTCCAGAAGTGTCTTTTTTCGAACTCATCCTAAGAGTGTCTTAGGATGCTATTGACGTTGTACTAAGACTTACTTAGTATCCGTTCTTCCTTTCTTCCATGAAGAATATAGAGCCTCCTGATTTTCCTATGACTCTCAGTTGGCCGTATTGTCTGATTACTGTACCCAATGAACGTCTGCGATATTCGGCCACTTTCAACTTACATCGGAGTTGGCGGTGCCTCTAAGAAAGTTAAAACCATCTCCATGAAGGTCGATGGCAGTTTGACGGTGGAGTGGCGTCGAGCACCTGGAAACCGAAACAATCGCAATATCCCGCTGCGGGGAAGTGAACCAATAGAGCAATTTGCGCATTGGGCAAAATTACTAATCGACACATGGTCTCACGACCTGGAGCATTATCTTTTTGAATCTGACATAGCTACTCCGCATCAGAACACTGGCGGTACGGTAACAGGATTCGCAACTCATCCATCCTTGCCTGCGACCGAGCTTTGAGCACCATTGCCATTGACGTCGATGGAGTCCTGCTGGACTATAGCGCCGCGTACGCTGTTGCTTGGCAGCGTGCATTCGGTGTCGTCCCAGAACTACAAAATCCTGATGCCTATTGGCCCAGAGAGCGGTGGGGAGTCGAACATCTTACCGGGTCCAGATTGGAGTACTTTCGTTCACATTTCGATGAATCATTTTGGAGTTCTCTCCCGGCCTATGACGGCGCAATTGATGCATGTTTTCGATTAAAAAGTGCAGGATTCAACCTGGTCTGTGTGAGCGCCATAGATCCCTGCTTTAGACAAGCCCGAGAAAAAAACCTGCATGAACTAGGTTTTCCTATTGAGCGAGTATTCTGCACCGAGGGTATTGACGGCGCGGTTAGTCCAAAAGCTCCAGCGCTGACTGAAATAGCACCTGTAGCTTTCGTTGATGACTATTTGCCCTTCATGCGGGGAATTCCATCGCAGATTCATACTGCCTTGATTTCACGTGATTCTTCAGGCAGCCCGAACGTCGGTGAGGATCTAGGCCTAGTGGATTCTAAGCACGCATGCTTTGCCGAATTTGCTGATTGGTGGTTAGCACGTCCCATCTATCTATAGAGAGAGGTAGCTAATGTAGCCGGCATCGATACCGCCATCGACTCCAACCTCACTGTTTAATGTAGCTATCCAAATCTCGATCTGGACATTGTTCTTTCACAGCCTCATCAGATTCAAATTTCTGGATTCACGTTGAATAAGACACTATCACCTCGTTATCTGGAGATATGGCTTCAGAGTGTGCATGTTGGTTGGCTCAGCGAGCTTGAGGGAACTAGTAGATTCATCGCCACCGAGGAATATCTAGATGACAGGCATCGAGCCACCTTATCAGCGTCTATCATAATGCCCGGTGGTGACGCATTTCCTCGTAGCACAGTAGATGGCCATACGGATCTAACCCTATATCGCGAACGTAAGCAGATGCCTCCGTTTTTCGCAGGGTTAATGTCCGAGGGGGCATTGCGGATAAGACTGGCAGCAACGAGAAGGGAGGATAGAGACAAAGATGACTTTGGAATTTTGGCCGCCGCAGGTCAAGACTTGCCGGGAGCGATAATCGCAGTTCCAGCAGATCTCACCAAGATCCCCCCATCACTATCAAAAATGAAAACTGATGGCTACTCCAAAGTATGGGCCCCGATCGCTCCAGAGGGCGCTACTGCTGGCGGAGCCTTGCTTTCTGGGGTTCAAGATAAGCTTGCACTTTTCTACTCTCACGATGAACAGCTTTATCGAACGCCTCAGAAGGGAGAACTTTCGAACGTTGTCGCGAAGTTACCTAAGGTTGAAGACGACTCCCAGGTAAGAAACGAGTATCTGTGCATGACATTGGCTCGTTTAGCAGAAATAGACGTGGCCCAATGCCGGCTGGTTCCTATGAGCGAAATAGTCGGATTGCCTGATTTGGTGAGGCAACTTGGACCGAATACGCATTTCCTTGCAGTGGACCGTTTTGACCGTAGCCCGGGAGGACCAGTGCATATCGAAGATGCTTGTCAATTCCTCGGAATGTTCCCTGGTCAGAAGTATGCGGGTGTCAGAAAATTTGTTCTGTTCCTTCAGATGCTAAATCGACTCAGCACAAAAGGTATCTCGGATATTCAGCAGTTCTTTATGCGTCAGGCCGTCAACACGCTCATTGGAAATTCCGACGCGCATTTGAAAAATCACAGCGTTCTATACCGCCACGGAATTTTCCCAGAACTCTCTCCGGCCTACGACATTGTTTGTTTATCCACACTTCCAAATTTCAGGGCGCTACACACTAACGTTGCGATAGACAAGTTTCAACGCAAAGAAACTTTGGATTTATATTGTGCCTTAGCTCACGAGGCCGGAATCGCTCAATTGCCGGTGAAGGTAGCGGTAAAGCAAGCGGTGAAATTGGCGCTCGACCGCTGGCCCACTGCACTTCAAGCTTCGGATGTTCCAGATAAGATCAGAAATGAGATTCTCGGCCGCTTGCGCACATTGCCTTTGGCTCTCAGTCTCAATTAACCGTAGGCGGGACGGGCGTATGGGATCTGTGAGTTTCGGAGATGAAGGTAATTGCATATTCCATCTTGGAACATCGTAACGAAAAAAACAAAAGCGGTTGGCCACGCAAGTGCCTTCGTGATTTCGACGACAAATTCCAGAGTGCTGAGTTTTCCAGCTACCGGGTTCTTGACGATAGCCTCCATCACAGCGGCAACGGTAACGAGCGTGATGGCGCCAGCGCAAACGGCTATCAGCAGGACCGCGTTCTTTTTTAAATTTTTCATGACGGCTCCCCCTGCGCTGCATGCTATCACGACATATTCTTACCAAATTGTCCATCTCTTGAATGCCGTTACGCAGGACTTCTTCATGCCCCCACTTCTACGCTAGTAGGAAATAGATTGGCTTGTAGCCGGAAAACATACGAAATGGCCCAAAAAACCTTTCTGGGCCACCTGCCGCTTTGATTTGCTTCACTGCTTCCATGAACTGCTGAATGCAGACCCAGCGCGATTCAGTCTCGATTAAATGCAGAATTTCATCGTCGCTGAACACATTAGGCGCATCATTATTGAAAATCTCGCCCCTTTGGTTTAGCTCTATGCGGCGAGTAATATCGAAGGATTGGCACTCCAGCACATTGACCCAGATGAATTGATTGCAGCTAGCTAGTTCGAAGAAACTACGCGCAACCGGACATCCCCCAACAGCAGGAATCCCTTCGGCTAGAGCCTTCTCCGCTCCCATGCCAATCGCGGCGTTAAATGTAAAGGCAATACCGGCGCTATCGGCCGCCACCATTTTCGGGCGCCGAGGATAGACCGCGAGCACTCTGAAGCAATGCTCCGCATGAATCTGCTTCGATAGGTTTGATCCTTCCCGCTTCGCCCATGGATATAGCGGTACTACGTGCCTATAGCGTTGCCGCAAGATGGCCGACATTCGCCCAACCAATGCGTACTCAACGGATCTCTCAGAAACGTAACTGGTGCCGACCACTTTCCCTCCTCCTAACTCCCCGCGTTTTACCCTCTGCAGCATCAGCGCTGCCTTTGCACGATAGTTACACTAAGGAAACCTAATGTAGATCAATTTTTCACAACATCTTGCAAGGAACAATTCCCATCAGATAGTAAATATTGGTTAAATTGCACTAGTCGCTCCGGAGGGGTCTGGGCGCGACGCTCATCTACTGTTTGCAGCACCTCGCAGGCCGTTAAACCTCGCCACGCATCTTGCGTGCGGTGTGAGGGGTTGCGCTCTTTTTTCTCGATGAGCCGTAGTCAGCCGTTCTAACAGGCCGGCCTGGCGCACCAGGTCACCACACCAATTGCATTGTTCATCAATAGTTTTGGAGGGTCTTCATGGAGAAGTATTGGAAATATCTGCCTATTTTGAAATGGAAAAAGGGAGAGCAGTTCGCATTAAAGCGGTTGTACGAACCACAGTGGGATGGTCTCGTACCTTTACTTGAACTCGAGCCTATGGGGGCGGCCCCCGATGCGCCGTCGATTCGTGATATGGCACCTGTCTATATCAAAAGCCTCGCCAAGCAAATTGAGTCATCGATCCCCGAGGATCGAATGATCGCAATTGATACACGGTACGCCTGCAGCTCCTACGCTAAGCAAGCGAACCTCTTGTTCTTCATATTTAATATGATTAACAAAGTGGTTCCGCATTACATAATTCCCACCATTTCAGCCAGCTGGGTTCCGCTCTTAGCCACCTTGCCGAGCCCACAACTGAAAACCCTCAGCGAACTTGACGACGTCATTCTTCGCTTCCGCACAGATGCTATCCAGGCTGACCAAGTAATCCCCACTATCGACGAACTTGCCAAATATGTTAAGCGTAAGCGTATCCACGTTGTGCTTGATCAGTTTTCTCTCGTGGAAAAGAAACCGGCTGATTGCGTAGACAACATTACGCCGTATATTCAGGAGGCTCTCAAAACAGTCACCGCAGGGGTGACCGTAGCTGGCGGCTCTTTCCCAGAAAATCTGACCGGTAAGAAAAGGGGGACAACTAATATCGACCGTGTCGAGTGGAAGGTATGGGAGCAATTACAGAAGGATGGCTTCAAGGCGAAAATTGCCTATTCGGACTACACCGTGACCAATCCCGTCCGCCCCCCGGACGATATGGACGGAGCAAAGGTTAATCCGTCGATTTCGATTCGCTACGCCGGCCCCGATTTCTGGCGCTTATTCAAAGGGGTTCAGTTCAAGAATGTACCCAATCGGGGAGAGCTGAAGATTCTCTGCCAACTGTTGACCTCCGAACCTGTTTATTCTGGCTCGATTTTCAGTCACGGTGACGCGCAATATGCAGCCTATGCCATCGGACCTGATACAAACGGCTCCCCATGGACATGGCGCCGTGATGCGACCAACCATCACATTGCGCTGACGGCTAGTGCGCTATAACAGAGGCCCGCTTTACTAGGGTCTGCTTCACAAAGGACTTGATCGCCGCTAACGGAAACGTTAGGGCGATCTGCTCCCACAAAGCATTAGAAGACGCGCGCTTCGAACCTGGAGCGGCCTTGTCGTCGAGCAATTCTAGTGCTTCCTCTTTCCAGAGCATGGACGCAAGACTGAACGGATCTTGCTTGCCATTCGTGCCGGCGTCACGCACTTTGTCCAGCACCACCGCGCCCTTCACGTCACGCTGGGCGATCATCAAGCCCCACCAGGATGGAATCACCAGCTGCGCCGCATCAGCGTGCTTGGGCCCACAAACTAAGGTGATTTCATCAAAAACCCGGTTGTAGGAATGAATTTGATTTGAAAAGCGCTGGAACGTGTCCACATCACTTTTGATCTCATAACCAATCAGCCGCTTTCCGATGACCGCGACGTCGATGCGTGAGGAGCCCTGCTCAATGCGGAGCTCTTCTTGGACGCTTGACGTCTTCGCCCTGCGAGCGAGCTGCTTCAGCAGAGCAGCACGGATTTCGGTTTCGGTAATGTTCACGACAGATTCAAGCTTGCGTTAGTTTTTGGCATAGATGTATTATGCCAATTATGTCAAGGAAATCAAGCGTTCCAGAGGCGGCAATCCCCGGTTATATCGAAGAGATCTACGCCTACATGAAGCTCCACAACACCAATGCTCACGCCTTGGCAAAAGCCGCTGGAGTGAGCCAATCCTCCCTTGCGCGCTTTCTGTACGCGAGCCGCAAGTCGGTTACACCGAGCGCGCAAAAGGTGTTGGATTTCATCCATAAGCGGCATAACCGGCATAAACCAGCCATGCCAGAGAATGTTACACTCCGAGCCGCGCCGTCACAGCGAGACTCTGATGGGTTGGAACTGATCAACGCGGCGGTTATGGAACTGTGGGATGGTGAACGCCGCACCGCCACGGTCATCGCATCATTAATATCGGCGCTTAAGCCGGCATTTCATATTGTTATGGCTGCGGGCTCACAAGACAGTACGGGGAGCTGAGCATGTCTGTTCAGAACGCAAAAATAATCTACGATCAGCTCAAAGAGTTTGGCCTGACGCGCGCGCAGGTGCGCAAATTGTTGCCAGCGTGGTGGGTGCCCGAGGCCGAAAAACACGCCGATGGTATTGCCGAATTGTGTGCACTAATCGGTCGACGCTTGAGCCTCGACACTGCGGCACTGATGAACGGCCAGGTCAAACGCAAAGCCGCGGCCTCTCTCGCCTATAAGCATCGTGTCGACGCAACCCCTCAGTCCTTGCAAGGGGCGACCTCGATCGCTCTGTCGCTGGCCGCTGCTGTTGCTGAGGCAATCACCACACCTTACACACCAATTCCCAATTCTCCAGAGGTTTTTGCCGAGCAAGTTCGCAAAGCCGGTGGAGGTCTGGTGGGATTACGTTCTCTTATAGCCACGTGCTGGACAATGGGAATTCCCGTAGTACCCATGCCAAATCTTCCTGTTGGCTTACGTAAGATGGACGGCGCAGTCATCAACGTGAACAACCGGCCGGTTATTCTCATCTCGAAGAAGAAATCTTCTCAAGCCTGGCTGGCCTTCATTGTGGCTCACGAGATCGGGCACATCGGTCGTGGCCACCTAGATAAGAACGGATCCATTATCGACGTATCGTTACAGGAGCAGGCCACGTACGAAACGGATGCCGATGGCGATCAGCAGGAACGAGAGGCCGACGACTATGCCTTAGGACTTCTTGGAGGCAAAGCACTGGAAAACGTTGTAGCGACCTGGTCGACTCGTGCAACGCCAGCGGAAATTGCATTGAACGCGCGCAAATCGCATCAAGCGTTTGGTGTAGAAACTGGCCATCTTGTTCTTCGTTACGCCTTCAAAACCAAGCGCTGGCCAGAAGCCGTTTCCGCGCTGAAGTATCTGCAGGAAGACGCCGACGCGGAGGTGGTTATGCGTGATGCTTTGTTGCGGAACCTGGATCTCGACCTCATTGCGGACGACCTACGCGATCTGGTACTCCAGGTCACGGGGATCGAAGAAAGTACTGTCGACTAACGGGTACCGGCATGCTTTTCCTTGACGCGGACGCGCTTAGCAAGCTTGCTCATTGGAATATCCTTCCTGTCCTACCTCAGCTACTTGGCATTCCTTGGGATCAAGTCGCGACAATTTCATCGCTGCGCTACCGGGCCATGGGAGCCGTCTCTAAGCCGGACAAAAAGCTTTTTCACACCTCCGAAGCAGCGCAGATAGCAGTGGATTTTATTGCAAAGATGGCGACTTGCCCAAGTCCGTCAGCCGAGGTGGTGGAAGCCTTCTCGAAAGTGCCACAGATTGACGCCGGTGAAGCGGTTCTTTTTTCTCTGGTCATGGCCCACTCCGGGAGTCGGCTGCTTACGGGTGACAAGCGTGCCCTCCGTGCTCTGGCCAAGCATGAATTGGCCGCGAATTTCGACGGCAAGATTATATGTGTTGAGCAAATTCTGAAGCTTGCGCTCGATATGCATGGGCGCGAATGGCTTATATCTAGCGTCGGCCCTCAAGCGCAGATCGACAAGGCCGCAGCTATCATCTTAGGGAGCCGCCATGATGCTCCTATAGAGCATATTCACGAGGCGCTAGGTTCCTACATCACAGAGATGGTTGGACTCAAAGAGCCGCCGATGCTTTGGTTACTGCCCGGCACTGCATGAACGTTTTAACATGCGATGTTCTTAGGTTAGCGATTTTCCCCTTTGAGGCGGCTCGCGCGCAGCCGCTTACGGCGCCCCAATTTGGCAATCTGAAGCGGACTGATTTTGACCAGTGGTTGAAGCTACGTTAGCCAGTCAATGCGCCCCAAGGCTCTTGCAACTCGAATGAGTAACTCGACTCGATACCCCTTTCCAGCTTCCAGCGATCGCATCGTGATGCCCAACGCCACGCACCAAGCGCTACATTCCGTCGGCCATATTGCCGGCAGCGCATCAGCACTTCAGCGCTCGCTACAGTTCCTCTTCGGTGCTGGCGCGGGGGCGGCAGTTGGGCTGATTGCGGGAAATCAACTAATGGGGATGGCAACCGCGATGACGCTGTTCGGCTCTGCCAG
>Ga0228674_1000929_pt1 | contig 18747 bp, 16 predicted proteins | sample 1D_rmetaG_FD_189054 | JGI IMG/M metagenome (GOLD analysis project Ga0228674, IMG submission 189054) | Seawater microbial communities from Monterey Bay, California, United States - 1D_r | ecosystem: Environmental > Aquatic > Marine > Coastal | place: USA: California | collected 2016-09-26
TCAGGTGATTCCCGTACAGCACCAGGCCGACGATGGCCACGATGAACAGCAGCAGCAAACCGAACCCGGCACCCAGCCGGGATCCCACTCGGAGGTTGCGTAAGGCGAGCATCTCAATTCCCTTGATCATGGCCGTACGATCGGTTGCGGCGCAGGCAAGGGAAACTTTATGGGCCAATATTATTATATCGATCCAAAAGATTGAAACTGTGCAGGCAGGCGTGAAATCGGGCCGAGCCGGATAGCACTATATCCGGATGAAATATCGATATACCGCTTACCCTCCCACAACCATCACGTCACCATCACGGCTTTCGATACGTCCCAGCCTTTCTGCTGCAGTTCCTGCTGAACGTCCTTCAATGTCGGGACAGCCTGCGCAAACTCCCTGCCTGCCAACCGGAAGCCATCCTTCCAGCAATACAACCTGTTGCCCTCCGCCAAAATCGACACCAGACGTTTCAACAACCCTTCGTCCAGTTCATTGGCACCGTCGTCCAACTCCAGAACCAGAAGAATCTCCTGGGCGGCATCCACGGGTGGGCTATAGACGGTTTCGCCCAGGTATTCCACCAGTGCGTGGGCTCGAAGAATCTCGATCCTGATGAAGGGTTCGATCTCTCCCACCCGCTCTTCGCTTCCGATCTCCCACTTGTTGACCTTCAGGTCAAGAAAGCTACAGTTGTTGAGATCCTCATCGCTCTGAAAGTGGGAGACGGGAACGTCGCCCCATGCGGCATGGATCCACGCGTCGCGCTGTGGCAATACGACCGATGAGTGCAAAGCAATCGCGTACTTCCGGCTCATTGCCAGCCCCCGCACACCATTGAGCGGCCGCACCATGAAGCCTGATGGCAGATTCCCCTCAGGACGCTCGCACCGTTCGGCATGCTCCCTTCGCGCGAAATCGCGATCGAGTGCGCCTGTGCGATCAAATGGGCACCCTGCGGCCTGGAAGCGCCCATCAGGAGTTTCATGTCCATACTTCACCTTCGGGCGACATCCAGACCAGTCCAAACGGCGCATCTGAAAGGAACCAGATTCCCTCCTCATCGAGATCCGCCTGGTCTCTTCTGGCAGGCCATGCGCGGCGCAGAACGTCCAGCTGCTCCGCGGTCCTCCCCACGGCGAAGACACCATTGGAGGCAAGCTTCAACCTGCCTTCCATCATCAATATCTCCAGCATCGAGAAGAAGTCCTCCGTCTGCTGCTCGAAGGTCATGCCACGCCCTTCCAGTTCCATATTCATGTTTCTCCAAAGTACCCCCATGGAGTACCCGTAGGAGTAGCGGAGCGTATTGCGGGCGGCGTCAGACATCATCTGAAATGCATCTCCATGGCAGTGTGGCCTGCAATCGCCGGGGCGTGGCCCAACGTGTGGCTGGTGCGATGGAACGCATCATTCCTGAGATTCAATGCACTCCCCTTGGGACCGGCGTGACTCCTGGTGCAGGCGCCAAACACAGCCATGCGGCGCGCAGTATGTGTTTTCCGGATGCGCTCCGCAAAGCACGCACCACCCGACTCTCATCCGCGACCGGAACAACGCTACAGTCCCTGCATGACCATCACCCTGCAGATCGAAGGAACCGCCATCGATGACATTGCCGGCCTGTACGCGGAGATCAACCGCGTGTTCATGGCCGGCGAGGACTGGCAGCTCGGACCGAGCCTGGATGCGCTGGACGACCTGTTGTATGGCGCCTACGGCGCGTTGGCCGGCCATCCGCAGGCCACGGTGATCTGGCGCGATGTCGCACACAGCAGAGCGGCCCTGGGCGCGGATGCCACCCGCCAGTGGCTGCAGGCCAAGCTCGACACACCGGGAACCTTCAATGCGCAGGCCATTGCCCGCCAGCTGCAGGCCCTGCAACGGGGCGAAGGCAAGACCTACTTCGAGATCGTCATGGACATCTTCGCCAGCCATCGGCAGATCACCCTGGTCCCAGCCTGACTGCGCCCCCTGCAGGATCGTGACCGGTCAGCCGCAGCGGCGTCGCCGGTTCCCAGCAGTTACCATGGACAGCCCTGTACCTGCTCCGCTGCCGCTGCCCTCCGGCGCGGCCGGACGCCCTGATCCACGAGTCCCATGTCCAAAGACAAGTCCGCCGAACACACCCCGCTGATGAAGCATCATTAGCGTCTGTTCATTTTCGAGCGCGAAAGCCTTGCTGGGCAAGGCCCGGACAGCCAGGCCAATACTCTGACCTGACCGCCGCAACACTATCGCAACAACTCTTCCCTCTTACTTACGCGCTGTGCGGCCACCCGTCATCCCCAGGCCCAGTCACCGGCATCCGCCTTGACCGCCCAATGCCACGCGCCTTCTGCCCCTGTCACGCGATCGGCAATCGGTTTGACTTCTTGCCCTTGTGTGTGCTATGGCTTGCAACGGGGCAGGGTTTCTTACTCTTTTTCCCTGCCTCATTAAGCCCCCGAGCTGCAGGCCTCCTCCCCCGGTCGTTCGGGGGCTTTTTTTAGCTCGCTTGCGCTTTCCTGAAAATCCACTACCCCTGAAAGCATCTATCTACCTTTCTGGGAGGAAAGCATGCAACCGCGCTTTACCATCGCCGTCGTTCTGGCTTGCCTGACACTGGCTGGGTGTTCGACCGTTCAACCCAAACCCAAGCCCAGCAGCCCCTGGGTTTTCCAAACCCCGAAGCCGCACGGCGCCATTTACCGATTCTTCCATCCGAAAAACGAACGGATGTGGAAGGGGGTTTCCCCAGCGCTGCGGGAAAAGGTGGAAGCCGTCCAGGCCCAGCTGGCCGCGGAAGGGTTTGATGTGCGGCCCGTGGAAGGGTATCGAAGCCCCGAGCGCCAGGCGGCCCTGCTTGCCTCCGGGTCTGGCGTGACCAGCGTTGGGGCATTCTCCAGCTGCCACAACTTCGGACTGGCCTTGGATGCCGCCGTGTTCATCAATGGGGAGCCCAGCTGGAACTTGGACGATGCCCATGTGATGGCCGGCTATCAACGCTTTGGGGAGCTGGCGGAGATCGTGGGGCTGAACTGGGGCGGCCGATGGACCAGCCCGAAAGACTATCCGCACGTCGAGCTGAAAGCCGAGTGCGGCCAAGCCAAGTGGGCCTACCGGCAGGGGCGCAAGCCGGGCGCGTTTCCTTCGGTGACCGGGGAGCCCTCTTCGGAAGTGCTGGCCCGTGCGCTGGCACCGGCTTGGTGCCCTGCGGGGATGGAAACGGCGTGCTTGGCCTGGGGCAATGAAAACCGGATGGCCTGGAACTGGTTCGCGCCGGCACGGGTTTGCTTTGCGACCTTTCCTAACACCTTGAAAAAGATCGGATGATCACCTTGCGGAAATGAAATCGCCTGCTATGGATGAAGTATCAATCCATACTCGGGAGGGTTTTCATGTCTTCGCTTCGCGCATCCATCTTAACGGCTTTGATGGGGGCCTCGTTGTTTGCCTCCCCATCGTTTGCTCAAACCGCCACGGGAACCGGGGCCACGGCTTCGGAACCCAACTCGACGGCGACCGGGGAATACGCCCAAGCCTCAGCCCCGAATGCCACTGCAACGGGGGCCTATGCCAATGCCTCCGGGAACGGGGCCATCGCCACGGGCGTTCAAGCCAACGCCTCCGCAGACAACGCGGTGGCGTCGGGCACGAATGCCCAAGCGTCCGGTGCGAACTCCATTGCGACGGGCCAAGCCGCGAATGCCGCGGCAGCGAGGACTGTTGCCATCGGCACTTTGAGTTTTGCTGGTGGCGAAGATGCGGTAGCCGTTGGACAACAAGCCGTCGCGACCGGTGTTAAATCGTTGGCTCAAGGGGTGCAGGCGCAAGCCAGTGGGGATCTTTCCATGTCCTTTGGCTATTCCAGCCGTTCGCGGGGCAATGCATCGATTGCTCAAGGCCACTTGGCAGAGGCAAACGCTGACCATGCCGTCGCCATAGGCACCTCTGCCGTTGCCGATGCATTTCAGTCACTTGCGTTAGGCGTTGGGGCTGAAGCACGCGGGCAAGACTGCGTTGCCCTGGGCTCACATAGCCGCTGCTGGGCCAGTGACGAAGTCAGCGTGGGATCCACGTATGAGGACGGGGGCCAGAGCACCCGCCGAATCACGAACGTTCGAGCCGGCACCTCAGACACCGACGTCGCAAACCTCGGACAGGTCCGTCAGGCGGCCCAAGCGCTGGGCGGCGGTGCCACGTTCGTCAACGGCAACTTTATCGCGCCCATCTATCAGTTCCGCAGCGGTGCCACGCATCAAACCGTGGGAGCCGCATTGGACGATCTGGACGGACGCGTGACTTCGCTCGAGCAAAACCCAGGCAGCGGCTCTGGCACGCCAGGCCCGCGCGGCGCGGATGGGTTGAGCGCTTACGAGGTGGCCTTGGCCAACGGCTTCCAAGGGAATGAACAAGATTGGCTGGCAAGCCTGAAAGGGGAGCCAGGGGTCCAAGGGCCTGCCGGCACCGATGGGGTGGATGGAACCGCCGGGACCGGCGCGGGCTGGACTGTAAGGGCGGGCAAGAACGTCGAGGTGACCGACAACACGGACGGCACCCAAACCGTGGCGGTCAGCGACAACGTGCAGTTGTCCGAGCAGGGCTCTGTCCAGGTCGGCCAGACCACGGTCAACGCCCAAGGCGTGACGATTCAAGGCGGCCCTTCGGTGACGACTGCGGGCGTCAACGCGGGCAATCAGCGCGTGACCAGCGTGGCTCCGGGGCGCATCGAACGCGGGTCCACGGATGCTGTGAACGGTGGGCAGGTCTACGAAATGCAGCAGGTGTGGGATGACCGCTGGGTCGATACGGACCGCCGCCTTCGGCACCAGGATCGCCGCATCAACGGCTTGGGCGCGCAACTCGGCGCGATGAGCCAGATGGCCACCGCTGCGGCGCAGAACGGGGGCACGGCCGTTGGCCAGGTGAACCTGAACGTGGGCGTGGGATTCTCGGGGGGCAGTGCTGCAATGGCCGTGGGCTGGGGTGCTCGGGTGTCTGAAAAGGTCAGCGTCTCGGCGGGCCTGTCCTTCGGCTCTGGCAACAAGCCGGTAGCCGGCTTCGGGTTGAGCATCAACTTGGGGCGCTAAACGATTGCGTGGTGGAAAAGGAGGTGATCGTATCTCGGCAAGGGCCCTTCGGGGCCCTTGTTCGTGCCATGGCTTGACGAATCGGTTCTTTCTTTTATGGGTATGTAGGTATACCCATCGATGGAGGACCCTTGAACTGGAAACGCAATCAGAAATACCTGCCCCGCCCACGCCATCTCTACGGGTTGTTCTTTGACAACGGGTGCTGCTACGTGGGGCAGACCGTCGATTTAAAGCAACGCGAGCAGCAGCACCGCAGTGCTCGTGGGGGCTGGCAGGGACGCCGATTCTCGTTCGTCCCGCTGTCGAGCATGACGGGCACCCAGGCCGATGCCGAGGCTCACGAATACGCGTGGCGCTACAAAGCCCTTCAGCATGGCTGGCGGATCTACAGCAAGCCACCGGGCATTCTTATCCGCGATCCCCGCAGGCGCACCACGGGTTACATGAAGTCCTTGGCGGCGGGGTATGCGTGGCCCGAGGCGGTTCCGCGCCGCTCGGCGGGGGCTCCGTCGTCCCTGGCTTGGGGGCTCTTCAAATGGCTGTTCCTCTACCCCTTCCTTTTCGGCGTGGCGGTGATAGTGCTGCAGGCCGTGGTCATGGCCACCCTGTAAAGCAAGGGCCCCGGCGGAAGCCGCGGGCCAACCTGCCCCACCCTCCATGCGCTTTTGCTCCATGCCGCTTTGACGTTGCTTTGGTGTCAAAAAGAACGCAGCCAGTGGCCGCGCCTCAAAGCAAAAGCGGTGTGGAGAGAAAAGCACATGGGCGGCATTGCCGCCCAGCCTGCTGCTCACAACGAGAAGCCCTGCCTGTGATTCGGGGACTGCGCCGGCAGCTTGGGAGACGCCTGGCGCGCCCGCCGCAACGGCTCCAGCACTTCCAGCAGCCAACGGGCCTTACGCTCGCCCTCGCTCATCTGCGGTTTTGGGCGTTCCGCGTGCTCCTTCAGCAACGCGTCGAGCTTGCCCTGGATGCGCGTTCGCTGAGCGGCTGGGCGTTGAGTGGTGGGGCGTGCAACTGCCCCAGGGCGCTGGACAACCGGCCGTTGCGGATCGTCTTTCAGTCCCGCGTCGAGCACGGTCGCTTTCAGTCGCTCCAAGCCCAAGCGGGTGTTGAGCTGCTCGACGTCATCGTAAGTGCCGTAAAGCCTGTAGTGGCCTTTCGTGAGGCGAGTAAAGGCCACCAGCGAACTGGCGTTGTCCATCATCCCCAGGTTCATAAGGTGGAACACTTCGCGCTTGCCCTGCCCTTGGCTCTTGTGGACGGTCACCGCGTAGTCGTGGACCACCGCCTTGTGCTCGTGCGTGTTCCACACCACCTTACGCCCATTCTCCTTTGGGTTCTCCGAACGCAAGGCGCCGACGATATCGTAGCCGCCCGAGCGCGACGCTTTGATGGATTGGATGGTGGCCTGGGTGCCATTGACCACACCCAAGTCCTTGCTCTTGGCCGTGAACATCACCCGATCTCCCTCCACCAAGGCCAGATCGAACTTTCGTCCATTGACGCGCCCCTCCACCACCACCTCATCCGTGCCGATCTCGCCGCGTTCTTTTAGGCCTTTTCGAATCCCTGCGTTGAGAGCGCCGACCTCGGCCCGGCTGTGGGCCAGGACGAGCTTGTCGTCCAGCGCCGCTGGATTCTTGAAGTAGTCGTTCACCAGGCGCTCGATGCATTTCTCCTGCGAGTGGGCTTCCACGATGGAATCCATCAGGCGCTCCTTCTGCTCGTCGCCCAGCTCCAAGGTTTCGCGCCGGCTGCGGGTGCCCTTTTTCAGATCGACCACTTCACCGTTCTCGTTTTTGGCGTAGAACCCCATCGCCGTCTCGCGGTCCTCCTGCCGCGCCTGTCGGCGAATCTCGGTCAACTTCACATCGCCCACCGCTTGCTTGGTGAGCTGAAAGCCTGACCCCGCACCGATGGGCTGCAGTTGCTCGGCGTCGCCTTGAAGGATGACCTTGGATTTCGCTTTCTCTGCGTAGGCCAACAAGGCTCGGGTGTCGCGGGTGTCCACCATGCCGGCTTCGTCAATGACCAGCACGTCGTTGGGCTGGAGTTCGCGCTTGCCTTCGGCCAGGTCGTGAAGCATCTGGGCCATGGAAACGCTGGGCATGCCACTCTCGCCTTCCAACTTCTGGGCAGCTTTGTTCGACACGCACACCCCCAGCAGCACCATTCCCTCAGATTCCAGCGCTTCCTTGTAGAGCTCGGAAATCGTGGTCTTGCCCGTGCCGGCCAATCCGCTCAAGTTTGCCACCCCGCCACTGCCGCGACAGATGTGGTTCACGGCCACCAACTGCTCTTGCGAGAGCTGGAAGCCCTTGGCTTTCTGGTAGTCCTCAATGACGCGATCCACCGTGGCCTGCGAAGCATGGTGCTGGGTCTCGTTTGCCCGGCGGTTGGCGATGTCCACCACCGCTTGCTCCGCTTGCAACATCCATGGCGCGCAGAACCGGTCTTCCGTGTGCTTGCGGGCCAGTGTCTGCCCCCGGTCTTCGTCCGCCAAGCGCTCGGCGTTGACCAGCACCAGCCCATTGTCTTGCTTGAACTGCTCAATGCGGGCATGGAGTCCGGCCGCGTCCAACTTGCCGGCGTATTCCATTCCCAGCACCCGCACCAAATCAATGTCGTTGAACACGGCTTCGTTCTCGTGGAGCAGTTCCAGCAGCTCGGCGTCGCTCTTGTGCTCCACCTTGTCCAGGTTGCCCTGCGCTGCTTTCAACGTCTCCGGGGTCAGGTCGAAGCCCTTCAACGCCTCCTGCCAATGCTCGACCAACTCCGTGTAAGTGGGCTCGTTCTTGTGCTTCCGCGTGGCCTTGTTCGCCTGTTGGGTGCTGACCCCATGCTGCTCCGCGTATTCGAGCAGGGCCTTCCGGCGCTTGCTGAAGTGGTCGATGACGTCCTGGTCGATGCCCGCAAGGCGTGCGTAGGATCGGTTGGTCTCCTTGCCGTCGTCGTCCAGTTCTCGGACGTGCTCGACCTGATAGCCCAACCCTTGAAGGTTCTTGTAGAGCTCCAGCTTGTAGATTTCATCCATGGCCCGGGCATGGCGATAGATTTCGACGGCATCGAAGGTCGATTCCTTGCCATCGGCTCCCAGCGCCACCCCATAAACGAGATGGTGGGTGTGCAGATCCATGTCGAGGTCACGCCCGGCGAAGTGCTGGTGGCTTGACCACACCAGGCCCTTCACGCCGATCACGTCCTTGCCGCCCTTTCCCCGTCGAGTCTCAACCATCTGTTCCAGCCGGTTCATCGCTTCTGCAGAGGCGGCTTGGTGCGCCTTGAGCACGGCATCGCGCCGTTCTGGCGACTCCATTGCAAAGAGAATCCCAACGTCCTTGGGCGCCGACACCGTGACGTCGTAGCCGACCCGGTGGCCGCCGACCACCACGACCTCGGGCTTGCCTTGGGCGTCCAGGACGGGATCCCCGTTCTTGTCCACCTTTGGCCGCACCTTGCCTTTCTGGCCTGCGTTCTGGCAAAGCGCCCTCCCTGTCTGGGGGTCGAATCCTTCGGCCAGCTTGCTCATGCTCTCCCGTGTTACCGCCGTGGACAAGAGATTGAGGTGCGCGGCCATCTTGCCGCCCCAGGCCATGGTGTCCTGCGCGTTCCCGTCTTTGTCGAGGTAATACTCGGTGAGCATCAGATACTCGACCACGGCCGCGCCGGACTTGCTGTCCGTGCCTTGAGCGGTCAATGCCGTGACATTGAACATGGAGTCCTCCAGGAATGGGTATCCCTTCAGATCTACCAAAACCCAGCGACTCCACAACCCCACTACTTGCGGAAGATTGCTTCCAGCTCGTCGTCTGAAACGGCGCGGAGCTTCGGCGGCGTGGCACCACGTTTTTGCAGCTCCGCGGCGGCCTGATCGGCGGTCATCTTCAGCACCCGCTGGACCTCTGCAGCGCTCTGCGCGTCGCTCGGTGACATGGGCTTTTGCTCCACCGGGCGCGCCCCCTGCTTCGTCCACCGTGCCCGCTTCTGCCCCTCTCGAACCTTCGGATAGCTCACACCCGGCCAGTCCAGCAACAACAAATCGCCCGTGGTCTGCACGATGGCCCGGATACCCCAACGTTCTTTGCCGTAAGCCTTTCCTTTGCGGAAGCCCAGATCGTCGGTGAGGCGCCCTGGCGGAACAACGGATTTCGACTCCTCGTGGACGGTCGCCTTGTCGTCATGCGTGCGCCAAGCCACGGTGCGCTTGCCCAGGTTCCGGGAGATCTTCTCTCGGGTCTCGCCAACCTGGAGCTGGCAAATAATGTGTGTGCCAACCAACCCAGAAAACGCCTGCGCGGTCTTGTCGCCGTAGACCTTCTCGACCTGTGACCAGTCTTGGACGGCCATACAAGCCACTACGCCTTTCGACCGACCTAGCGCCAGCAACGGCTCAATTTTGAGCTGGCCGACGGAGCTTAGCTCATCGAAAAAGAACCCCAGGAACCGACCGCTTTCATCATCTGGCAAGCTGGGCGAAATGATCTCGGGCACGGCCACGTTGATCATGGCGGAGATGTAACTGCGCGCCAACACCTCGTCCGGTCCGCTCTGGACGATCACTTGCTTCCTACCCTCATAAGAATCTTTGATCCAATCCAGCATGGAGAACATGCAGTCCGGCTTGCGCTCCGGCCAGGCCAGGGCCAGGCGCTCGATGACCGCGGTTCCATTCGCGAGGACGGCCATGCAGCTCGATGTGGTGTTGCTGTCGGGGTTGGCAATGAGAGCGGCGGCTCGGGGGTAGTAGAGCGACAGTGCTTTAGCCATCGGTTCAGCGGGACGGGCAACCAACGCGGCCAAGTCTGCCCACCCCCAGTTCTTGCCCTTCGTGGCCTGGAGTTCGCGCACGCACCCTTCCAGCAAGGCTTGCGCCGCAGACGCCCAGAATGCGCCGCTGCCCTCCTCCGGGGGGATGATGGATTGGGAGAACGCGGCAGCCTGGGTTTGCGTCGCTACGTCCTGGCCGACATCCCAAATCCAACTGCGCTTATCAAACGGGCAGACAATCGCTGGCCGTTCAAAGATCGAAGTGAAGTCGCCCTTGATGTCGTAGATGAATGCCTTTTTGTCGAGCTTGACCACCTGTTCCAGCAGGTGCTTCAGGATGACCGATTTGCCCGAGCCCACGCTTCCGTAGATGAACATGTGACGGGCCAGCAGCTTCTTGCTGACGGTCCAGTCGCGATGCAGCGACAAGGCATGCAACTCGTCCCTCTGCTCCTTCTTCGTGAGCGAGCGGCGGCGGGCTTCAGCGATGGCTTCCTTGCCGCTAAGCAGTTGATTACCCCCGATGTGCCACATGTTTGAGCGAGGGGCCAACTCCCGACGCGTCACCCAAGCCGACGTCCACCCTGTCAAGCCCGCCGCAACGCCTACCCGTGCCAACGTGCCAAACGTGGCCTGCTCCTTGGCCACCTCCCAGAATGCAGCGGCAGGCTCTCGGAATGAGATGGTGCCGGTGGCAAGGTTCCCCAGCGCTGCCAGGCTGCCAGTCAGTGCCTGACCGTAGTTCATGAGGCTGTGGCTGCTGGGAATCTGCCAACCCAGCCAGAGCGCGACCGGATAGGTCAGCGCCGCGATGCATGCCCCGCTAAGCAACCCCTGGGGCCAGTAACGGACTTCGCGGCTCGGCTCGATGCTCGGCGGGACCGTCCAGCTCCAGCAGTCATAGACCGTGGATTTGCTCACGTCCCTTCTCCCTCCCCCGATGCATGTCCCCCGGCTTGCGGCCGGCGTTGTCGAGCTGGCCAGGGTCCGCGCCTGCGGCCATGAGCTCCAGGCAGCACTGCGCGCGTTTGTGCTGGGCCGCTACATGTAGGGGAGTCTCCCCGCGGGGGTTCCCCAACGCTGTATCCGCGCCGGCCTCAATCAACCGACGAACGATACCGGGGTGGCCGTGGCGCGCGGCGAGGTGTAGCGGCGTCTCGCCGTTGGCGTCGGGCACATTGGGCTCGGCATGCATGCGCAAACAGGCCTCCACCCCATCGAGGTTCCCGGTCGTTGCGTTCTCGCAAAGCCACGTCTGCCAAGGGGCTCCGTAGAGCCCGAGGTGGGGGGAATGCGCATGGGCCGCTGCCAGCACCTGGCTACCATGCATCGTGGTTAGCGCTTCTCGATAGGTCGCCTTGACGTGGTCCGCCGCCAACCGGGCTTGGGCATAGGGGACCTCAAACCGGCGGAGCAGTTGGGCGATGTCTAGGGGCGGCTGAGACGGCACCGGCAGTTCAGGCAGGACTCGGAGGGCCTGGAGCTGCTTCGCTGCGGAACGGTTCGACTGGACCTGGTCGATGGATTCCCTCAGTTCTCTCAACAGCCCATCCCGCTGCTCGGCCGGGAGCAACGCGTAAGCAGAGGCCAGGGTCTTGTGACCCAGCACGCCGGCATGGATGGCTGCGTCGAGCGGGTGCGCGGACAGGTCCGGATCGACCTGTAGCAACGCGGCGTGACCGCCCTGCCCCAGTTCCAGGGAAATGCGGTTGGAGAAACGGCTGGGGGTCAGCACCCAGTCAAAGCCAGCATCGGTTCGAGTGTCCAGCCCGGACACCTGGGCTTCTCGGCAGAACCGCGTGGCCAGGTCCAAGACTTCGCGTGCATCGGCGGCAGCGGCTGCCTCGTGATGCTTGCCGTAGAACCGGGCCAGCGTCAGGGGATGGAGAATAGGATGAAGCAACGACTCGTGGGGACGATTCAAGAAATCGCCCCCATCTGGGTTGCCTGCTGGGTTGTTGATCTGGGGTTCCATCCCCATTGCATACCGCTTTTCTGCCGTTTGGCAATCAGCAGCAGATCTTGATGAAGTAGGCCAGGCCGATCAGCACGCCAGTTTGAAGGACGAACGAGACGTTGTGTAGGTCCATCTGCTCCAAATCCTCCCGGAGCCAAGCCATCATGCCAGCAGCCCAGCGACGTTGGCAGCAATGTAGCTCACCACCGAAAACGCACCCAACGTCAACAGCAGGTTCCCCACGTTGTCCACGGCGAACTCGTAAGCATCAGCGAAAATATACATTGGGACCTCCCCGGGTTGTGTTTGACTGATTACATTCAACCACACCCCATAAAACTGGCAACCCAAAAAACTTCGATTGATCGACACTTTTTATGTTTAGTCAAACTTTTCGCCACTCTTTCCAGCCGATCACCCCACCCCGCTTTTTGCTCTGAGCCGCTTTTGGCATTTTCTTTTATGGGTAGATCGAACCACTCACAACTACGCACCAGCGCCCAGTAAAAAGGGCCCCGAAGGGCCCCTATTAGTGTGCTTACTGGCGAAACACATTGGGTTGCCGTTCGCGATCTTGCTTCTGCCAATCAAACTCTTCCTCATAGAGGCGCATCTTTTTCTGCTCAGCCAAGGCCGTTGCGGCGAAGGTCGCCCCACCCCACTTGCCGGCACCGTATTGGGGAAAGACCACCTGCACGTCGTCGCTCCGCTGGCGCTGCTTGCGCCACTCATCCAGACGCATCATGGGAATCTCCACCTGCCCCGCGCGTTGCTGCTCTTCCTGGGCGCGCTCAGAAGGCATCTGACCCACTCCCTGGCGCTGCTCGATGGTCTTAACCAGCTCCTCTTGCTTGTTCGCCATTCGCTCTTGATGCTTCGCAATCTCCGACGGATCCGACTTCCGAAGCCACGTTCGAATGTCTTTACGAGTCTCCTTTAGACCCGCTTCCAGCTCCGCCATTTGCTTGTCATACGCCGCCCGTTGCTTGACCAAGAAGAGGTTGGGCCGCCCTCTTACCTCCATTTCATGGCGCTGATTGGCCAAGTCCGCTGCTCGCTCCTCCAGCATCACCAGCCGCTCTGGGTCCAAACGTCGCTCCATGGAGCGCTGCATGCGCTCCACTTCGGATTTTTGCTCGTGGGCCTTCCGGTCCAACTCCGTCCATTTTTCTGCGACGGGGTCTTTTCTCGATGCCATCTGAGCGCGGAACTGTTGATCTTTCTCGTGATGATGGTTCATTACTTGGTCTCCTGCTGTGGGGATTGAAGGTCTTTGGAACGCGCCAGGCGCTCCTTCTTGATTGCCGCCACCACCGCCTCGACTTGGCTAAGCGGAAGGAAGGGGGTGTTGCACACGTCGGCGCGACGAACGCCAGCCCGGTTGAACCAAAGAATGGCTCGCCCCTGCTGGTTCAGCAGGCCGGTGAACTCGGCTTGCGAGAACAGCGGTTGGGCCTCGCGGTGACCGGACGCCGGCACCTCAATGTCCTTCACGGCGTTCACCCCAGTGAGCTTCTGGCCGGTCCAGCGCATCTTGGTCACGGGGTCGATGTGGGTCGCCACCAAGCGCCCAGCACCCGCCCTGCGCAGTTGCTTCATGCCGGCCGCCATGGGGTGATTCGGGTCGAACAACGAGTTGTCCAACGCCATCTCAATCCCACCGGAGTAGTCCAAGCCAACGGCCTTCTGCTTGAAGGAAGTCATTTCTTCGACTCCGTAGCGGCTGGCCGCATACTCGTAGCTCTTCGGGGTGGTGCGCTGCAGAACGAGGTTCTGGAAGCTGCCCAAGAACTGATCAGCCGCATCGCCAGGCAACTTCACCCGAATGCCGTCCACGTTCTGGGTGGCATAGATGCAGCCCATCTTCGTTGAGCGGCAGATCGGCAGGATGATCTGATCCTCGCGCCCAATGAGGTTCTGGCACTCATCCTTGATCAAGATCACCGGCAGCTCGCCGCGCTGGCGCCATTCTTCTTCACTGACTTCGTTCCGCAGCTTGATGCCGTTGTTCAGACGCTGGCAGATGAGGTTCTGCACCAACACGCCGGCGGTGCCGTGGCGCGTGTCGGGCAGGTTCACGCCCATGGAGGTGCCCTTGAGCATCTGGCCCACGTCCACTTCGCCTCGCTCAATGCTGTGCCAGGGCACGCCGTTCTCGTCCACCAAATACTTGCCGCGCATCAGGGGATTGATCCGACGGTCCACGTTGGCCATGAAACTGCCGCGCGTTTCGGCCGGGTAGGTCGGCCACTTCTTGAGCACGAACTCAAACGACATCTGAAGCAATGAGCCGCCGACGAGAAGGTCCGGGTGAATGGTCTTTTGAGCCGTTTCCAGCCGAAGGTCCCAGTCCTTCTTGCGGGCCGCAAAGTCCTCATCGCTTCCCAGATGCATGGGTTGCACGCCGAGGAAGTTGGCCGCCGCCAACAAGCTTTCACCGGGCAAGCTGCTGGTCTGCGTGGTGCGAATGTCGTTGATGGCGATGAGAACCTTGTTCAGGCGCTCCAGCGTCCACTGCCACTCGCGCTCCTTGGAAAGCTCTTGCTGGCGAATGGCCATTTTTGCTTCCAGGTCGGCGATCACCAGATCGATGTCAGCACCATCCCCGCCATTGGCCACCTCAGCATCTTGCTTCTGAAGCAATCCTTCAATCTCAAGCTCCAAGCCCAGTTTCTCTGCGGCATCCAACGCCCGCATCTTGTTCTCATGGTTGTGTAGCGCTTCCAGGATGACGGTCGCGTGGTCGATGATGTCCGCGGACATCCCCTTCCAAATATCCGTCTCGTCGTCTTCCATGCGAGTGTTGGTCAGCGCAGCCTTCACGCCTTGGGCATCCAGGCCTTCAATCAAGCCCAAGTGAACGCCGGTCTCCACCACGTAATCCAACATGCCGCGAACCTCGCCCGCGAGCGCCCCCTTGCCGCAGAACACCGCGAACGCGCAGGGGTAGCCCGACTTCATGATTTCGGCCATCAGCCACCGAATGTAGGACGATTTCCCCATGCCGCTTTCGGCCAAAATCATCGCGTGCATGAACAGGTCATCGACGCTGATGCCTGCCGGGGAACCGGCGTCGTAGCAGAACTTCGCCCCTTTTTTCTTCAGGTGGCCGGTCGCCGTGCCCCAGGCAATGAATGGGGTTTTGTCAGCCAAGGCTTTCCGAACTTGGTTTTCCAAGGCTTCGGCCGTCGCCCGCTCCATCAACCCTTGCTTGCCTAGGTTGAACCGGGAGCTTTGGGACTGAAGCGCCAACGTGCGCTCTTTGTAGTCCCGCGAGTAGTAGACAAACCCGTATGCACCGGCCATCACGAACCAGGCGAAGCCGCCGATCACCGGCGGGAAGAGCGTCGTGATCAGCAGCGCAACCATGCCAACACTGCTCCAAAGGACAAAGGCCTTCAGACGTGCCAGCCTTCCGCCCCACGCTTCCTGATCTTGCTCCACCGGAGCAATCAGGCAGTAGAGGAACCCGGCCACGAGATAAAGGGTCAGTGCCGTCATGGCACCGCTCAACACGATGCCGCTGGTCCAAGCTGCCGTCCCCAGGCCTTTGATGAGCACCAACGGCAATGCAAAGGTCAGGAAGAATGCCCGCAACGCATCCGAGGTGCCCTCGCTCCTTTGAATGGCCCTTACGTAGGGGACGACGACCGGAAGCAGCAACCACCCCAAGATACCGACGTAAGGGATGGAAGTGAGAGCTGAGATCAGCGCACCAGAGATGGGAAGCGCCGCATACATCAAGAACAGCGCCGTGCTATCTCCCCCTTGGAACTTGTCCCTGGGCAGCACTCGGCTCTCGATCAGCCGCCCGTCTTTGGTCAGCTCCGCCCGGCCCTCCTGATTCTGCAGATCCAATGGAGCCGAAGGCCAGAAGACAGAGAACTTCTCGTCCTTCTCGTCCATCGACCCCGGAACCACGTAGCAGCCGCTTACGGCGTCGTATTCTGCTCCCAAATCCGTGGCGTTCTTCTCACGGCCTTTCGGAACCACCAGCCGGCGGCTGGAGACACGGTTGTGCGCGTTGACCAGGCCTTGGACGTTCTTGAAGTTGGCCGAGGATTTTTGACGCACGGCATCAACGATCCCCTGAGGCGCCCCGCGCAGCAGGATCCGATGCTTGAGCTGGTTGGCGAGGTCCAACAGGTTGTAAAGATTCAATCTCATTTCAGTTCCTCCTGGCCCAACTCATTCCAAATCGTTCTGCACCGAACAACCGCATTGCTGGTAACGTCGTTCCTTTTCCATCTGTCCTCGCACTCAGCGCGAAGCGCGGCAAGTTCCTCCGCAGTGGCCTCCTTCTCAGCAGGTAACGCAGCCCTTTGAGCAGGTGCCGTGCTCGCTTTTGGTTCGGCGGACGCCGCCGCCCTTTTGGGCCGAGCTTCTTGTCCACTCTTCAACGGGCTGAGAACACCAGCAACCAACTGAACTGCCATCCCAACCGGCGATCCACCCCAGTTGGAGAACGGCGCCGCGATCAGGGCACAACCAAAGCTGACGGCCACTACGGCCAAAAAGGTTGCCTTCGGGATTTCGGCCTTACTGACCTGCCGGGCTTCCTCTGCGTGCTGCTGCCCAAGGGACCACGCTTTCAGATTGTGCTGCTGCATCTCAATCGGACGATCCTCGGCCAGATCGTAGTAACTGTCTTTGACGGCCTGCGGGACATTTTTTAAACCCAGATCATCAGGACGCCCCAAGAACGTCTCGCCATGCCACCGCATGAAGCGAGATGTGAATGAAACCCCCGCCCCGCGATACGGCAAGAAGAACCAACCCAACATAAAACCTCCCTTGAATGTAACCACCATTTACTTGTAACCGACCATCTTGTTTGCGCAAGGGGTTAGTTGATTCCAGCCTTCTTTGCCCAGGCATCCATGTCGCTTTCTGCCTTTTCCTGCCACTGCGTTTCTTCCCGGGGCTTTTCAGCCGCTGGTTTCTTAGCTGCAGGCGTTGCTCCTACGCCTGCCGAAGACGTCGCTTTGGCAACCACTGCCCTCGGCCTCTTCACTTCCTCAGGAGCGCGTTTGTCGCCTTTCTTCACCTGTTGAACCTCGGCCCGTGCTGCCGCCCTGGGCGCTTCTGCGAGAGCAGGCGCGGCGCCCTTCTCAACCGGCAACGCGGGCGGCGCTTCGACTGCAACCGGCGCTTGCTCAGGTTCAGGAGCCGAAACAGGGGACGCTTGCTTAACCTCTGGGCCCGGCACTGCCGGCGTTGAAACAGGCGCAGCCACCGCAGACGCAGGAGCCGCAGCGGGAGCGGGTTCGTTTTTCCCGGTGTCGCGAGTGACCCACCATGCAATCCCCCCAGCCAGCACCAGGCAGGCGACGCTGGCCACAACGACGATTGACCAGCCCTTCTTGCGGCTGACCGTTGCTGAGGTCGAGCCAGCAGGGGCGGCATGCGCTGGCGAGGGCTCCGGTTGAACCGCTGCCGCGTCCGCGACATGAGGCGCGGGCGTGGACGGGGGCAACGCCTCCACGTCCTCCGATGCCTCCGAAGCAACGGAAAGGTCCGCCGGCTTCACTGCCTCCTCTTCCGCAAGCACGTCCGGCGTCGGCTCTACGGCTTCTGGTTCGACAACGACCACCGGAGCCAGCGGATCTTGGGCCCGGCTGGGTCCTTCCGGTGCAACCGTTGTGGGTTCCAAACCCGGCTCGGGGGCGCACACGTCCACCGGCTGCGAACGGGCGTCAGGCTTCGCCGCTTCCTCCCGTTCGGCTTGTTCTTGTTCTTGCTGTTGCCGCGCCTGCTCGGCTGCGGCGGCCTCCTTGGCTGCCTTGGCTGCCTTGGCCTCTTCTGCTCGGCGTGCCAAAGCTCCCTGGGTTTCCTTGGTCTTCTCGACAGCCTTCTCCGTCAGCTCCTTGGTCTTGCGCCCGAAGGCACGGCCCCAATGCTTGGCAGCGTTCAACACCTCGCTACCTCCGCTTGGCGTTGTGGGCGGAGTGGTGGTGGCGGGCGACGGCGCGGTGTCGTCATCAAAAAGCTCAGCCAACTCTTGGAGACGGCGAAGCTCTTCGGGGCTTTGGGGGGTGTTGCTCATCGGATCCTCCAAGAGTTTGAAAAAGATTTGAGCCAAGGGGCTTTCGCCCCCCAGCTCTCGGTTGGCTTAGCGAACGTCAGGGATGGGCGTCACAAGAATGAGGAAGGGCTCGTTGTCCTCCCCGCACGCCACAATCGAGCGATGAGCAGTCAGTGCCCCACGGCGATACAACTCCTCCGCGGGGATCGGGCACACCGCGAGATCCCCGCCCTCAAAGCGAATCGTCAACTGGCTTTTCGATGACCTGAGCAGAGCCGCCAGTTTGTCCAAGGTCGCGGCCGTCTTCGGATTGCTGCCCTGCATGTCCTTGGGGTTGTAGCGAATCGTCAGCGCGTCCAAAGCCTGGGCCTGGCCGTCAGTGGTCTGCACTGTTTTGGTCTGCACTTGCGCGTCCAAGCCCGCCTGCCTCGCGGCTTGGGCGACCTCTTCCGCCTCCTGAACCTGTGCGCGAAACGAAGCAATACCGCCAACGACCGCGCCCGCGGCGCACGCCGTCAGGGTCTTTTCTTTCTTGCCCGTCAGCAGGGCGATGCCTGCACCGGCAGCGCAGCCAATCCCGCCCGCCTTGAACAGGCGCAGCTTGTTGGTTTTCTGCGGTTCCGCCGGAGCGGCGTCCTGAGCGAACGAGATGCCAGGGGCCAGCAACGCGGCGATGGTGAGAGTAAGAGCAAAGCGTTTCATGGAGACCTCCTTTGAGGCAGTGGGGGGAAAGGGTTAAGAGCGGTTGGCGTGACGTCGCCAATCCGCGCTGTTGTCTGAAGGGGTGGGGGACGGCCCGCGATGCGGCTTGGCGGCTGGCGGCTCGGCGGGGGCTTCGTGGTCGGCCTGTTGTTCGGCGATGAAGTGGCTAAACCCTCGGAGCGTTTCGAAGATGAGCGTCCGGTTGTCCTGGAGCGCCGCGTCCTGCTCGGCT
>Ga0228674_1000940_pt1 | contig 18583 bp, 16 predicted proteins | sample 1D_rmetaG_FD_189054 | JGI IMG/M metagenome (GOLD analysis project Ga0228674, IMG submission 189054) | Seawater microbial communities from Monterey Bay, California, United States - 1D_r | ecosystem: Environmental > Aquatic > Marine > Coastal | place: USA: California | collected 2016-09-26
GGCGTGGGTGTCTGGTTGACCACGTCTTCCAGAAGCTCGTCCTGTTCGCTTTCTTCGCCGTTTTCGAGCGGCGACGGTTGCTCCTCGGCCTCGGTTTCTTGCAACGACCCGTCTGCCTCTTCTAACAAGGTCATGTCGATGTCGCCCATCAGCATGTGATCGGGAACGATGGCGGGAGGATCTGGCGGATCTGACTCTTGAGAGGGGGGTGGAAAGGGGTGAACCGTTTGGTGATGATCGGGCGATTGGCGCAACGCGAGCAGCTCTTGCAACGTTTGGTCGTTGGTGCAAAGCTGCAAGATCATAATCGGTAAGATGTCCGTATCGATGGTGTCGAGGAGGACCGTATCGAAGAGTGGCGTGTGCTGTCCCAAAGCGTGGGCGTAGGCACGCAGCTTCAAGTCGGCCTCGCCGATGTTTTGAACGATGCCGCTCACCTCCCAGCCCATGTGGTCGAAGACGCACCGGTTGATCATGGCGTGCGTGGCGGTCCGCTTGGCGAGGATCGACGCCTCATCGAGCGGTCGTAAAGCGCCTCGCAAATCGAACCCTTCCAAGAGCAACGCCATCCGGTTGACATCTTCGGGGACATTCCACGCCATGATTCGTCGGTACGTGGCGGCCATGATCGCATCGAATAACACGTATCGCGTGCGTCTGGATTTGATCAGCGGTTGGCAGTTGGGTAGGTCGCTCAGCTCTTGGAACGAGCATCCATTCGGAAATCGGCTCAAAAAGTCGTTGACGATGGTTTGCATGGATTGGTCGCTTTTGGAGGTGGCGTCGCGCTTGCTTTGGGTCGCGCCTTTGGTGTCGGGCACGTACGCCGGGTTGTCAAAGGTTACAACGAGCACGCGGGTCGTGGTCAGCGCGCGACCGAGGCTGTTCTCCACAAACGAGACGATCTCTTCGAATTTTTGCACATTTTTCGGCAATCCCATCAACATGACGTTGCCATCGCGCACCGTTGCGACACGACTTCGGTCGTTTTCTTTCAAAAACTCGACCACCTGCTCGTGTCGCGAGAAGGCGTTGTTACAAAGACGCATGCACACGCGTTTGGCGCCACGTTCGCCTGAGCCGAGTCCCATCAAACTATATAAGAGACGAAGAAGATCACTTCTTAGTCGAACCACTTCTTTTGCTAAGTCGTATACACCTTGACTCTCGTTGACTACTGCGTAGTTAGCGGCCATGTTACGAAACCAGGCGGGGGTCGACCCCACGCAGCGCTACCAACCCAAAATTGGCAAGAATGGCGCCTTCGACGACAATAGCAACCCTCGCCTCACCGACGCCGCGCTGATCAGTCTGACGCGCGGCGGTAGCATCTATCGTCTCGCGAGCTACTTTCGATGCGCGGCGTGGGACGCCGATTGGCGCAACGGCTGGCCGACGCCCGAAGTCGACGGCGGTCAAGACGGCGAGCAGGAGGGGGATTTCAATGTTCAGAATGTTCAAAATGTAAAGGACGCGGTCGACATCACCCCTATGCCGTCGTCGTTGCGCGCTCAGATCTTGGGTGCGGGAAAGCGCTGGCAACGCCCGCAGACTTGGGCGATCTTCCTGTTGTACGTGGTGCGCCTTGCGGCGGTGGGCGGCGGCCTCTACGCGGCAACCATGCTGCAAGGCGAGGCCACGCTGATTCGCGATTACGGCGTCACGTTTGACGCAATGGAACGAGATGTCCTCGGATATGCTTACAACGGCTGGGCGTGGTTACAGACGAGCTACTTGCTTACGTCCCTCGTCTCGTTCGTGGAGGTCTGCATCGGCATGATCTTTGTCTGGGGCGGCGTCAGCGGCGTCAGCGGCATGCGCGGCAGCGTGCCAATGGAAGTGCGCAACTGGTTTGCCGCCTCGCCCGAGTTGGAATTCATGCCCTTTGGCGTGCGCCAAATCGGCTTCTTTTTGGGCGATTTGGTGTTTTGCATCGGCGTTTACGCGACGCGCGAGCAGCTCTTCCAGCAAGACGCCTATAACCTCGACCCGTCGTACACCTGCCTCGACTCCACCACCCTCAACCCGGACGGCTCACCGACGCTGCACGCCTTTGACCAAGACGGTCGCTTTGGTTGGCCCGGCATGTTTCGCTTCTATCGTGAGCGCATGAAGAACACGCGCGTTTCGCAATATTTGATGCTTATCGGCGTCAGCATTCGGCTGTGTACCATTCTGCTGGACGCTTTGATGTGGAGCGGGTGCAACGTCTGTTACATCTTGCCTTGGGCGAGGTACAATACGGAGATTTTCGCCAAGCGGACGCCCGCCGACAACGTCGAGGCGCGCTGGGACGAAGACAAGATGATTTCGGTGGAGTACACGTCGTTGCAAAAGGCGTATCGCACCATCTGCCAGCTGTATGAGGCGTCCGCCGCATTGCCCGACGATCAACCGGTCGAGACCTCCATGTACGATCTGGTAAACAGCGAGCTCACGCGCTGGATGGACGCGCTGTCGACCTTGCACAACCAATCTAGCCAACTTTTTGGCGACGACGAGAACAACGCACCCGAAGATTTGCAGCTGATCGAATCTTTAAAGGCGGCGCTCAACAACGCCGCAATGGGCATCCCTGCTCAGATCGTACCGTCGCAAGGACAGGCCGTCGTTTACGATTTCAACGCACAGACGAAGCAACTGATGCAGCTGTTGGCGTCGCGCTTGCAACGGGTGGGTCGCATGATCCCCGACCGCATCCAGATTTCCGCCCTCTATAGCGGTCCCAAAGTCATGTACTCGGGCGTGGCGTTGCGCCAAGAATGCGCCTTTGGAGGACAGCCTTGCTGCGGCGCTGGCGCCTCGCGCGTTTGTGGCAGTTGCGCCACTCTTTCGCACAATTATTGGGGCGCGCTGCGCATGTGGACCAACGTTGGCAGTCTGTTGCTCTTCTTTTGGGTCTTTTCCAACGCGTCCACCGGCATCTGGAACGGCCTGCTCTCGAGCCAAACGCACGACAACGAGATGACGTGGCCGGTCTACGCGGCCACGAGCAATTTTAATGCGACGGTCGACCAACCCTTCTTGATCGTGCGATTGCCTGCTCACCACCCGCCGCCACCGCCGGGAAGGTCGAATACGGCGTTGGACGCCTCAAACGGGGTGGCCGAGCCGTCAATGCCACCCTTTCCGGTGGTGTTGCCACCGCCGTCACCGCCATCGCCACCACCCCTCATAAAGGATGTCTTCCCACCCAAGACCTGCATGGAAAACCTTATGAACCTGGCGTCCTCGCATCGGGGCGTCATTGCACCGTACCCAGAGGGCTTCAGCAACGACGATAACGCCGCCACTCGAATGGTCGGCTCGGCGACCCTGTTGTTCCTCGCCGAAATCTTCCGCATGGTGGGTACGATTGCGCAAGCCGTTGGGATTTTGCGTAACGAGGCCAGTTTCCCCGGATCCCACACGCGTCGTTCGCGCAAAATGACCCAGGCGTGTCGCAGTTTGTGTCCTTGATGTTTTGAAACTCGCTCTGTCTATAACAGGGGGGTCGTGTAGGGCGTGTTTAGAGCGTATACAAACGATGTCGCGTTCGGATGCAAATGATTGGCGCCTGCGGGGCCAAAGCAATACCCCGCGCGCGCGTCGAAGCGACTCAAGAATGAGCGGCAGCGGTCCCGTACGGAACTCGCCAAGCCGAGAATCGGGCAACGGAACGTCGCCCTATCCAAACATGTCGCAGCTCAGCCACGACAAGGCTTCTAGCAAACGGACCATGACAAACAATACCGACCACAGCACCGAAGACGGCGCTGAGACACCAACGCGCCATCTCGATTTTTCGAGCGATCAACCTCCCTATAAATCGGCCTCTTCTTCAGAAGCTCTGTGGAAACGCCCTTCGAATCGTCGTCGCTCTCACGGGCCTGATCGTAGCCATGGAAGAGACTATGGTAAAAAGCCGCCCGGAGCCACGTTTTACATCGTCGCCAACCTCGCAGCAGGAAACCCCTACCTATTAGTCGTGCAGGAAGGCTACGAGAAAAACCAGGCCAACACGATCAAGGGCGTGATGCAGTCGTGGGGACCACCCGGTGGCCAACGAGATGACGCCGACCGCAACCGATTTGTCACAGGGCAGCGCGAATTCGAAGAAGAGACCGGATTTCCTTGGCAAGCCATCCTCGAAGATTCGATCGTCAAATGCTTCACGTGGTACTTGGTCGAGGGCGAGGGGCTGGCCGAGACTGGCGATCGATGGGTGTTGCTGTTGCCGCAACCCACGGGCGTCGTCAACGATTTGATGGGGTTGTGGAAGTACATCCCGAGAAGGAATGAATCAAAACGGCTAGAGACGCTCGACATGGGCTGGATTTCGTTCGCTTCCATCTTAGACGCGCAAATTCCGAGGGACGCGACGGCGGTGCAACCGTTGCTTCCGATCATGAATGTCATCGGCAAAACAATCGAGGGTCCGCTACGCCCTAAATACGCTCAGGATACCAAACAATTCTGTAGCATCGTCCTCGGTCGCATCCTAAGGGGTACAATGAGCTATTGCACAACGAACAAGGCTGTCCTTCTCGCCAACGCTTCGGAGGGTTCTCAAGGAATCAGTTAGGACGCATATTGTACAAGCCGCAGGATGCGTTTGGAAAGCTTGCGATCGTATCCGTTTTGTTGTAAGAGTGTTGCGACCGCCAATGCCATGTGTTGCCGTGTGATGTCCAGATCGAAGGAGATCGGTTGTAAGCGTTGCCCGCGTTGGCGTCGATGGTGACGCGCCAAGAGTGCCCACAACCCACCCGTGTACTTTAAAGTGCGTCGAAGCGCGTCTTCCGTCTCAAAATAAGCCGGCACGGTGTGTCGTTTTACATTAAGTTGCATGAACTTGTCCATCGGAAGCGCCAAGAGCGTGCTCAAGTCGGAACGCGTGCCAACGGGCCAACACGAACGTTTGCAGGTCTCCTTGCATACCTCATGGCGTAACATGCTCACCAGCTGCTCTATGCTGGGACTGTCGTCAAGGATCGCTCTCCAAGCGCGACAAACGCCGCGCATCGGCGCCGAAACCCACAATTTGCCTGTCGATACGACACGACGAACCACATCTTCTACTTGTAAACAGGGGTGCATCTAATTTGGGCGCCGTGTCGTGGAAGCAAGGGTGCTCTCAGAGCAGAGTTAGCGATGGACGACGAGTGTCGAGGATGGACGACGAGTGTCGAGGATGGACGACGAGTGTCGAGGATGGACGACGAGTGTCGAGGATGGACGACGAGTGTCGATGGTCGGTTCTAACTGATCGCATCTTTGTAAGGGCAATAAGGACACCGAGCTTGCCTTTCTTAGATAGTGGTGAGGCCAGGTCTTCGTGGCAACCCTTGGTGGTTCTTGGTGGTTCTTGGTGGTCCTCAGTAGTGGTGCCATGCCGTTTGTGGCACCGATTGGTTACCGCGTCTGGGACCTCAAGGATGGTATGTTTACCTCGACAAAGGGCGAAGACATGCCCGCAACGGCGATCGCCAACAACGTCTCCCAGTCGTATGTGGCGATTGCGTTCCGTGCGGTGATCGTGCTGCAACGTCTCGTTTCGGCCATTCTGATCATGATCGCCGCCGGCTATTGGATGGGCGAGGCCAGTGAGCTGCGCGTTCCAACCGTGTCCGGCAACCCCCTGCTGCTTGGACATCAGGCATGGGTGCTGTTCTTCGCCGCCGTGCTCTTGGACCTGATTTACAGCACCATTTTGACCTTCGGCGCGCTCGGCGCCTACTTCTTACCCGCGAACAATGGCCAGAAGGGCATGTCTTCGTATCTGACCAAGGACACGCTCATCAAGCTGTACGCCGAGATGGGCTCACATGCCGACATCTTTCGGTACGCGGTCCAGATGGTCACGTCGATTGTCATTCTGATCTATGCGGCCGACGCGATGAACATCTACAACGTTTTCAACGATTGCGCTGCAATCCAATACAACCCGGACTTTGTACAGCAACTGGACGCCGCGGAGCCGGTTCCGACCCTCTCGACGCCCAGCGGCGTCGCCGCATCGGGCGACGCGACGTACCAAGACCATCGCGGCCAGACGGCGCGCGCTCAGGCGTTTGCCGCGCAGCGTGCCCTGGTGGCGTGGTTTTACAGGATCCGTCGTCATACGGACCCGTCAAAGAGTTATGACATGTACTTGAGCGCCACTCCCATGTCGACGGCGGCGTCAGGCATTGTGGACGGGAGCACGATCAAGATGGGCGCCGGTACGTGCACTGTGATCGCGACGCCGGGCGGTGTATCGTACCAGACGTGCGTCATGGTGATTGCGGTCATGCTCCTGCTTCGTTTCCTTCTCAACACCTTTGGCCTCTGGTGCTTCTTCGCCGCCGACCGTCCGTATTACATCCTTCCGATCTCGTGCGCCGGTCAACGCAAGAAAATGGGCACGCGCATCGAAAAGCAGTATGGCGACACCGCCGATCAGGCTACACGCACGGCGATCGAACAAGCCGCCGATGCGTCCAACCCGCTCAACCAGCGTCTCGTCGCCGCCGCGGCGGTCAACCCACAAGTGCCCGTCGTGCCAGTGCAAGGCATGCAAGACCAAGATCCCGAAAGCATGCAGGCGGCCATGGTGCCCGAGCTGAGCCAATCGATGACCTGCGGTGGGTGGATCGAGCCGTTTTGGTACAACATCCTCGGCTCGCTGCGCATGCACGAGTACGTTGGTTACCTTTTCTACATCATCGCCTTCTTCATCCTGGCGGGCGCCGTCAACACGCCCGTCGCAGACGCCTCGTACATGCCGAAGGCCGCGCATAATGCGACCTACCAAGCGGCGTCTACCAGCCCGTTCACCTACGCAAACTACATGACCTCGCAAGGGGAATCGTGCTCTTACTTTCTCAATCCGAACGATCCGACGACTGCCCCATTCTTTGGATCGATCTACGCCCCGATGCTGAAATTCAACAACGACCACGTGGGAAATGGTCCCACCACCAACCAAATCTCGAACACCTGGTACAGCCCTGGAAAGTATTCGTGCGACACGGGCGGCAAAACGTGGGGCGAGACCTTTTACAACGGAGGCGCCTTCGAGACCGGTTGCTGCGCCACCAACAAGATGTCGACGCCGTACAGCAACGTGTTTGCTCCCGAAGGCGAACAGACCAACCCAATGTACGTCTTCTCGATCTTGGTGCTCGTCGGCAGCATCTTTTACATCATCTCGTCCCTCGCGTATGCGGCGGCCATTTTTGGCTTGAACCAAGCGCCGATCCCCCAGATCACGCTCAATTCGGCCGACCCAACGCTGTTTGAAGGCGGCATTTAAGAACGCACAGCAAGCTGGAATGGAAGGCCGTGTATGTGTGGTGTTAGTGGTGTTATGTGTGAGAAGAAGAGGGGAACAAAAAAGGAGTGGGTGAGGGAGAGGGCGTGCGCAACGTGCGCAACGTGTGTGTCTTTTTATGTGTGTTGTGTGTGTGTTGTGTGTATCTCTCTGGAATTAAATCGCGCTATAAACGACTTGGTTTTCGTACACACCAAAAAGATATGAGAAGACATCATGAGTGCTGCGATGTTGGGGTTGGGCGCCTCGTCTAGTGGACCGGGCGAAACGCGCATCTCGGTCGCGCAGATGCAACACCTACGCAATGTCTTCGAGCGGAATCCGGCCATCTTGGCGGCGCGCAACGTGCTGCACGCACAACTGCTTTCGAGCGGGCTGTTGCTCAAAAAAGATGGCAAATCGGTCGAGGTGACGCCGCTCTTCCGTCAACATCTGGATACGCACTGGTCGTCCTTTGCGCGCGACGTCATCGACTCCTTCTTAATCATGGGCTTTGTGGTGGTTTCGTACGAGCGCGACGACGTGCCGTCGGCGACTAACTCGATCCGCGAGCGAAAGCGGAGGCGCGATGTCAGCGCGTCGGCCAATCTGCTGCCGATTGTGGCGCCCATCGGCTCGTACGATCTCGGCTTTGTGATGACAGGCCGAGCGGCCATGCAACGCTCGTATCGCGTCTATCGACGAACCGCGCGCTCGGGCGCGGCCGCTGTCGAAATGGACGATGGATCCGTGCTCTTTATGCGCAATCCGCCCGACGAAGAAGGCAACATCAACTCGCCCGTCGCAAGCATCCAAGGCGTCGCGTCCTTTGTCAACGAGCTGCTGTCGTTGGCGAGCGTGGCCGAACGGTCGCGCGCGCGACCGCCGCTCGTGACCAAGACGCGACCCAAACAGACCCGACCGGGCGCCGCTCCTACGGACATGTACTTCGACACCGAAAGTCGCGAGATTGCACGCCAAGGCGACGATGAGGAAAACGAACACTCGGCGCGTGCGCTGCAGATTCAGCTCGACCTCTGTCGCTTGATCAACGAGTCACGCACCGGCATCGGCGACGGCTCGAGTCTTGCACGCGCGCTCGGCGGCGGCAGCAACGTGCAAACGGGACCCGCCGCCGAACTGGGCGAGCGCATGTACGCGTTGCCAGTCAACACCGAAGAAGCGCGCGTCGAATTGCCCCAAGCGCGCGGCGATCTGGTCAACATCATCCGCATGGCGCTGGACGAAATGTGCACCGCCATCGGCGTCCCGTCGTCCCTCCTCTTCGAAGGTCGCTACGCTGGCCAATCGACCGCACAGCTCGCCCTCCTCAACTCCACCGTGCAACAGCTGGGACGCAAAGTCGATACCGTGCTGACCGCCGTTTACAACGATATCTACGGGCCCGGTGGCGCCTTGAGCATTGAACTCAACCCCGACGACAAGAAAGTGGCGAAACAAACCGCTGCCGACGAAACGATCAAGATCGGCACGGGCGAAGGAAACAATCCGATCGTAGGCAGCGATAGCATCGACGCGCCCGAATCGAACGATACCATCGAGTTGGTGACAACGACCGCGCCCATGTCGGCCGCGCAAGAGGTTCTGGCCCTCTTCAGTGGCGGCTTGGCCGACTTTGAAGCCGCCGCCCCGCTGGCCCTCCACAGCGTTGGCATGTCCGCCGCCGAAATCGAAGGTGCGCTCGATCGATACCGCACACGCGAAGAAGAGAAGAAGAAGCAGGAAGAGGAAGGCATTCGCGCCGTTGGAACCGGCAAGCCCGTGCCACCCGAGGCTGGCGCCGCCGGCGTCGCCATCGCGGGCGGTATCAACTCGGGAGTGCAACAAAACGACAACAAGGACGACAAAAAGGAAGACAAAAAAGACAACAAAAAAGACAACAAAAAAGACGACAACAAGGATGACAAGAAAGACGACAAAAAGGGCGGGACTTCGAAGGATTCTAAAAAGTAAGAACTCTCATTGTAAGACGTACCAGTTACAATCACTCCGGCTTCCTACAAATGAGTCTGTCTGCATCATAGTCGAAATAAAATGTCCCGTCTCTTTTCAAATGTTGGTTTGAAACGTACGTATGAGCGACGCCCTGATATTCTTCCTTTTCGCAATTTATCCTGGTTGATATACGTTTAATTTGCCCCAACTCGCCAAACCAGCTGATGTCGTTGTTAACATAAACGTCATGCTTCGTCCCTGAATATTCATATATCTTGCACCAACCGTTAGCAAGTTCGCTAGGTTGGCAATAACATTCCTGGCCGTACTTCATCTGGTAGTGACCTGTACGTGATAAATACGAACAGTAAGGAACGCTGCAAAAAAGAGCGCCATCCCAAGCTATATGTGGCGTTGTTAGATTGCCATTGATGAAGTGACACCCTCCCTCCGTCCACGCTTGGTCGATTTGCGTTTGCGTCGCGCACACTTTGATGTGACTGCTAGGTAAATTGGAGTTTCCGTTGCACAACCAATGGGTTTCTGGGAGCTCAAAGCGTGTACAAATGTCCACCGGCGCCATCCACACGGGGTATCGATCGTTTTGCGAACATCGGTTGCAATCCGGAGCCTCTGGGTGAGTTAATACCCATCCCGCCTCCTTTGCCAACGATTGTAGCTGTCGTTCAGTGACGTCGTTGGCATTGCCTTCATACCCAAGACGGCAAGTTGCCACCTCCTCGACTCGAGAGAAGGTGATTGCACTTAGAGTCAATGTCGTAATTAACAAGCACAAAACCACAAAATTGTAACATAAGTTTGGCCACACGATGCTCTGTCGCCAGCTGAGCGTTGGAACCGATTCGTATCCACTTTCCATACCAGTGCCGAAGGGCGAATTCGCACCTTTGACCACCCAACCAAAACGGTAAACACGTCTCTTATTGAAGACCGGAAGCCGGCTACTCTACACCAATGTTGCAAACATCAAAGCCTTGGTCGCCGCCTACGCATGACCGGCCCACCACACATAAGACCGAACCATCTAGTAAATATACTAGTAGATCTACTAGATCGATTTGTACATCTAAAAAAGTCGGGATGCCGCCGGCGACAAAGTATGGAGAGTTCATTGTGTCGGAGCCGTTCCAAGCGAAGAAGAAACATCAAAACGAGGACGTTTTGGAGTGGTATTGTTCGATAACATGTCCCTACTGTGACAAGACGTTCGTCCAAATTCCCCAGAGCAGCCTGGCATCAAACAGAGCTGGTGGTATCTTAAAACACATTCGCGTGTGCACTGCATATCAGGGAGAGGTCAAACCGGCGCCTGAAAAAAAGAAGGATGAGATGGACATACTCCGGAAACGGGCGGAAGAGGCGGAGGAACGTGCCGAACGACGCCATCAAGAAGCGATGAGACTGTCCAAGGAGCAACACGATGCGATGATGAAACGCATGGAAGATGAGAAGAAGGAGGCGGAACAGAAGCAACGACTTGCAGAAAAGAGGGCTGCTCAGCGTCACAAACAGACGTTGCAAGCGATCTGGGATGAGCACGGCCACGGCCAACCACCGCCGATTCGAGACCAGGCAGATCTGAACGACCGCCTTTCTCGCAAACGTCGTGCGGAGCGCGGTCACAGTGCTCCTATCACCGAGGCGCTCAAACGGATCTGTCAAGACGAACGACAGGCCAAGCGGCTGCGTAGCGTGTTACACCCGGACGGCAACAGCGCAAACAGTGCCGATTTGGATATGGTTCGGAATGCGTTAGGGTTGTAACAGCACCAGGGACCGGTCCCAAAGGGGACACATTTCCGCTAAGGAGTAGTGGAATTCTTCTACGGGGTAGTGACATTACCCAAAATTGTCGGTATGCCGCCGGCAAAGTATCAGGAGTTTGTTGTTTCGGAGCCGTTCAAAGCGAAGAAAAAACACCAAAATGAAGAGGTTTTCATCTCGTACTGTTCGATTACATGCCCTTACTGTGCTCAAAAATTCGTGGAAATACCAGAAGAGCTTCTATACTCTAAGAAGTCTTGCAGAATCTTAGAGCACATACGTCAGTGCCCAAACTATCAAAAAGCTGTGAAACCCGCGCCGGAAAAGAAGACGATCGATATGCAAGTGCTCCTACAGCGGGCACAAGAGGCGGAGGAGAAGCTACGGCTCTTAGAGAAGAAAAGCGCCAAACGCCTTAAGAAAGCGTTGCAAGCAATCTGGAATGAGCAGGGTGACGGTCAACGACCACCGATTCGAGACCAAGCAGATCTGAACGATCGCCTTTCTCGCAAACGTCATGCAGAGCGCGGTCACAATGCTCCTATCGCCGAGGCGCTGAAACGGATCTGTAAAAGCAAGCGACAGGCCAAGAGGCTGCGTAGCGTGTTACACCCAGATGGCAACAGCGCAAACAGTGCGGATTTGGATATGGTGCGGAATGCGTTAGGGTTGTAACGTGTTCGCGGCTTCTACAGCGGAATGCCACATGTTCACAGAATCGCCACGTTTACGCCGGGGTGCTCCTCACTCAAGATGGTCATGGTATTCTCCATGTCGATGCAAATCAGGCGCAGATAGCCGTCGTCCTTCGTGGACGGCCTATTAGTGGTCCATGAATGTGGCCACCTTGCCGGCAGCTCAGAAGAGAGCATAGCTACCAGTTGGTGCGACTTGAGAACGCTTGAGAACCCCCACCGTCGCGCGGTAAAGCTATTGGCCTCGCCTCGGTCACGAATCTGAAGTGAAATCAGCTCATCGTTGCATATCACAAACCATTTCCCGTGTGGCACGTTGAGTATCCAGTCCTCTGGAAGTCGGTCAGTGTCCTTGGCATGGAGGCCGGAACACGGCTCACGCAAAAGGCGCTCTGTGTGCGGCACAGACGTATTCTCAGATGTCACTTCCGCACCTCTGGCTCGTTTCGTTCCTATCTCCATCGCTGACAGAGATGGCCGCATCCTTTCTTCTGGGTCGAGATGCTAAGTTACAAGTTGAATTCTTTTATTGCATGTCTAAGTGTGGTTCTTTACGTTCTCTGTCGGTTCGATAACCAGTGATGTACCGAAAGATATCGCAATTTCACTCGCCTTTGCCCTCACACTTCGACACTTTTACATACTCTTGGTTTAGGAGTTGGTATGCCAAGGGGCGCAGATCGGTGCACTTGACGAGCTCGTAACCCTGCGAGCGATCGGCGTGCATGCGGACGAGGTAGAGGTTGTCTTCGGCGTCAATGCCGTGGCTTTCGCGCAGCATCAGCGAATAGACCGACGTTTGAAGCGAGTACTGGTAGTGCTGCGTGTCGGGGGTCGACGAGGCGAGGCCAATGCCGTTGCGAAAGGCGTGCGCTTGTGCGTCGATCCGCTTCTCGGGTTTGATCCGCTTCCAGTCGAGAATGTAGTACTGTTGCGTCTTCTTAGAGCGAAACAGCGCATCGATCTGACCCGCCGTCACGACGACGCCGGCGCGCATGTAGTATACGGTCAGCTCGGTGCGGATGGGCTCGAGCTCGAGCTCCTTGACAAAGTCCGACTCCATGAACGCGTCAAACTGCGTGCCTTCCAGTTGCACGTCTTTGTGGGGGGTGGGACGCGAGTCTTTCCCGTTCCAGTTGAGCATTTGCTCGGCGTACAGGTGCATCTTGGTGCCAAAATCGGAGGCCTTCTTGCCCTCGTTCAACCAGCTCTGAACGATGAGCTGCTTGGCGCGATTGTCGTCGACGAGACCGCCTTCGTTGGTCGCTTGGTTGATAAACTCGATGTAACGAGGGTCTTCGCGCCGTTTCCAGTTGTCGTAATGCTTGTTGACGATGAGCTTGCCATCGAACGGCTCAAAAAGCTCGTGCACCAGCGTAGTCACCGATCGCTTGACCACGTTGTTGTGGATCGTATACTTGTGCGCCGGCTCGTCGAATTCGGCGTGCTTGTCGGCCTCAAAGTTGTAACGCTCCGCCAGCGCCTCACACCCCTCGTTGCGCACGCGCGGCTTCTTACGAGGGGAGGCAGCTACGTCTTGCTCCGCTTCTTGCTCCACTTCTTGCCCTTCTGGGGCTTCTTCCGCTGCGGGTGTGGTGTCCTCTTTGTCTTCCGCAATCATGTTGATGCTCACGCCGACGGGAATGTGTCGGAAGCGCCACGGCGGCAATAGCGGTGGGCTGGTTTGCGTGGTTTGGGAAGAACGCAACGAAAGGTCGTCTTGGTCATCCTCTCGATATCCTTCACGTTCACGCTTGATAGCGACAGAATCATTATCCGCATTGGGTTCGGAGGGCGAGCAAGTGATCGCTTGGTTCGCAGCGTTTCTATCCTCGTTCTCGACTTTGACGGTCGTTTCGGGATCGATGTGTAGTGCAATTCGCACTAATCGAGCCGAAATAGACTTGCGCAGAGACATGGTTGCGTATTATAAAGACAACCGTTACTTTCCAGTGTTAGCGACTGTGTCTTTAAGGTTTGGCGCAAAAGATGTTGGGCGGTAGGCGTCAGGTGCCGGCTCCTCAAAGCTACAACCGCGCGCCGGCTCGAGAAGATCGACGCCGTCCGCCCTTAAACTTGCCCATGCAGACCTTGCGGTCGCGTGATCAAAGCGGCAACGGTCGTGCATTTGAAGACGCTGTGCGTAAAGAGATGAATTTGAAGTTTATGGCGGCGATGTTCGAACTGAAGAAGGCGGTTCAGTTTGGGTACACCGAGGTCGCCGCTCAGATGGCCGCTCGCCAGGCGGCGCCGTTGCCGGCCAATGCAAAGTTGCAAATCGTGGTCACGCCTAATACAACCGAGCTCATCTATCACTATCGAACAGCGCAAGAACGACACGTTCCGTATGAAACGGTCTCGTTCAGTGCAACGTTGGACCTTCCATACCACAATTATTCGCGAGAGGCGAATGGTTACTTTTATCTGACGGTGAGCCACGTGCTCGTGCTGGCGACACGCGTCTACGGCGCACAAGACGGAATCTTAGATTTTGGCGACAAGCCGGTCACCAACGGGACTACTTACTCGTTGACATGCAGCACGAGCCTCGAACCCACGGAAGCGAAGAACCCTCGCATTCCGTTTTCCACCTTGCAAGAATTGTATGTGCCGCGAGGGCCGCCGGTGGAGCTGTCGACGAACCCGCCGCTGCCGAGCATTTCGATCGATTTGCTAAGTGACGCACTTCCGGCGCTCGGAACGACACGCGCCAGCGCCCTTCGCTATTCCAAAGACATCGCGATGCTCTCTGCGGCAAGGCACAACCCTAAGATTGAAGGGTACGGCGTCGTTTACAACTTTGAGTGGAACTGGTCGAACCCGCTACCACCGGATGCCGTCCAAACGCAAGGAAACGAACCGCGTGCGCAAGCAGCAGCGTGACGAGCACATTCCGACGCACAAGTTTGACCTGCCACAGCTCAGCATCGTCGAATTGCAACGGTTGCGCGAAGATTGCTTCAAACGCGCCTGGGCGCAAAAAGCGGCGCGCGAGGCTGCGCAAGCGGCGGCCAAAGCGGCGGCCAAAGCGGCGGCCAACAAGAGCATTGTTGTGACCAAAAATGTGACCGACCTCGAGGAGGACGAATTTGTAGACGAATAATACACGCGTTCTTTTAAAAAAGGGAGTTTTTTCAATAATCTACAAATTCGTCCTCCGATTCGAGACCCGTCGTTGGATCGCTGGATCCCTCACTGGTACTCATCGCCGACGCGGCGGAAGACGTCGGTGTGGGGCTCATGGGCGTGTCTGATGTGCTGTAGATGGAAAAGGACGGGCCCTTTCCAGTCTTGGTACGCGGCTTGTACTTGGTCTTACTCGCACGCTGTACAAGATGCTGCAAATTGCCAAACTTATGCCCTCCACACACGTGCCCAAGTTTAGGTTGGCCGCACGTCTTGCACTTGTTTTGTGCGTTGCCCTCTTCCGCCATGCGTTGACCGAGGACCAAGCGAAGGAAGGCGTTGCGGACCTGCGCCAAATTGCGACCCGGAAGGCGCGTCTCAAGTACCGGCTCGATCTCCTTCCATTTTGTGCCGTGCAACTTGACCAATTCGATCACGGTTGCCAATTCCGTTTCACTCCAACGCCCCATTTCGTCAGGTGTAGTTCGCTATGTGGATGGAAGGAGCGATTTTATTGCACCGTCAGAGAACAACAATGCTTGGGTTTTATTAGCGCGACGCGTCCAACATCAGCAACGTGCACACGACTTTGAGCGCTTCTAAGCCAGACCCCCTATACTTCATAGTGATCTTGCCATTTTTTGGTTCGAAATAGCACCACGAGCCGTCGGTCATCAATTCGATGTTCGATTTGAGCTCGGTGCGTTCCAAAGGGACGCTGAAAAAGGGCACACGGACGCGCCCCTGGTAGGCGAGGCCTTTGCGGGCCTCGGAAGACGACGGGGCGAAGAGCATTGCCAGGCCCGCCAGCAGCACGCAACCGCGTTCCATCTCGGCAGAAGCCACGCAATCGGCGTTGTTCAAACGCTGCTGTTCGGCCTCTGCCGCCTCTTGATGCAACCGCTCGGCCGTGTGCAAGAATTGGGCTTCCTTTTCACCCGGCGCTTGCCCGGCGCCCTCGTTGAGCATCGGCTGCGCACTCAACACGCCGTGCTCCCACACGCGGCTTGGGCCTTGCAACGCGGCCGAGTGCGCGTGACCCACCAAACGAGCGTGGTTTTTGGTCGCAATCGACGACGTGTTGCGCGAAAGCAGCAAGGTGTGACGCAACCCAACCACGCCTCGCGGCAACGTGAACGAGAGCACCAGATCGCGAAACACCTGCGCGCCCAGCTCGGCGTCCGCGCGACCGACTAGCGATTCGACCGCAGTTTGCATGTCCATCGCGGGCAACGACTCGGGAACATCCATCTGCGTCATGACGCTGTGACGCACCGTGCGCGCGATCGTTTCGGCGTAAAGCAGCGCCAACTCGCCGCGTTGCTTGATCGTCATCTTCTCGGCGTCTCGCGAAATGTAATGCAGAAAATGTTGGCCGCTCCGACTCGTATTCAGAGTGTGTTCGCTCGAATCGATAACGATCTCATTGTCCGCACGCAAGACCTCGAAAATGGTCTGCAATTGCAACGGGATCGGCGCCTCTTGTAAGGACGTGCCCATACCGAGCAAGGCATGCCATGGCGTCATGTAGTAATTGATCCAGGCGCCCGTGTTGAAAGGGACGTCGCCGTCTTGGTCGTTTATGGGCGAAAGAAACGACATCTGTACAAACGGGTCCGAATTGGCCCGCGCTCCGGTTCCATCGGCATTGGCGTGAGCATCATCGCCGCACTGCGTCGCGTGGAAGAGGCGTGTGATCAGCGCCAGGGACAAGTACGCGTCGTCGGTCGACAGCTCGGGATCGAGTCGCAGCCGAGACGCGATGTCTCGAAATCGCTCGGTGAGGTCGAACATGTCAGAAAACACGTGTTCGTCTTTCAGTTCCGGAAGGTGGCGCTTGCGGATGGCATTCATCGACTTGAGGAGCGCCGCGACCATTTGGCTGTGCGCGTGCAGCGTAGGCATCGCTCCATACGGCTCCTCGTGGACGTGCTCGCAGGCGGCGCTGATGAACATGCGGATTGCCGCGACTCGAGTCGAACGATTCAAATTAGTCATCGAATACAGAGACGGAGCTATCTGTGAACGTTCGACAGGTCGTTCCACAGTAGTGTTAGCTCCAGTCGTAGTAAGGCGTGATCGAGGACGTGATTGAAGCGGTGATTGAAGTGGTCATTGAAGCGGTGATCGGATGTCGGATTTTTCGGACGATGACGACGCGCCTCCCCCGTTGCAAGCGGTGCATCACGCCGCCGCCGCGTTGGGGCGTGGTAGGGGGCGTGGTAGGGGTGCCAACAACGGCGGAAACGGCGGAAACGGCGGAAACGACGGCGGCGGGCGTGGACGCGGCCGCGGACGCGGCGCGCCGGCGGCATCGATTCGTCGCAGCTCGCTGTGGTCGATGAACATGAGCAGCGCAGCCCATGCGGCGCAACAAGATGCGCAAATGATGGAATCCTTGTTTGGTGTGGCAAATCCCGCGGTCAATCAACAACCCGAAAGTGCGCCAGGTCCGGGTGGTACGGGTGGTCCGGGTGGTACGGGTGGTCCGGGTGAGTCGGACGAAGACGGCGAGTCGTTGGGCAGCCGAGACAGCACCAACGACAGCACCAACGACAGCGACGAGGACGAAGCGGAGGCCGGTGGCGCTGCCGCAAATCGAGAGGAACGCGACAACGGGTCCATCAGCCTGTCTCAGGCGCGACCAGGCGCGGCGCGGCGTCCCTTTTCGGGGTCGAGTCAGGTGAGTCGACGCGTGCGTCCTCGCTTGGATCCACGTGGCCGCGTCTTGAGCAGCACGATTTTTAGCAACGCGTTTGGCGCAGCCAACGTGGCGACCACGGCGATGCGCGGCGGAAACGATGGCGGCGAGGACGGGCATGGCGACCTTTACAATGATGCACCGGACGAAGCCGACGGGGCCGATGGGGTCGACGGTGGTTCGGAGGCGGACGAATTCGTGGACGAGGAGGAAGACGAGGCCGCAAACGACAACGACGTCGAGCAGTCGCTCTTTCGAGTGGCGGGCGTGCAATGTGTTGGTTGCGCGCTCGAGCCGTCGCGGCTTGCAAAGGTCGACCAATTCGTCTTTGGAAACGCGGCCCAAAAACAGAGCGACGCCTTGTGGCGACTCGCCGAAGGCGTCTACGAGAGCACTGTCGTCAAACCCTGCCGGCGCGAGCGGTCCGTGGCGCCGGCTTGGAACTGGCAGGACATCCGCTCGCACTACTTGGAACACGTCGTAAACGACAAACTCTCCCGACTGCAAACGTGCCGCGAATTGGGCGCAATGCGGCGTATCCTCATCTCCCAGATGGTCGCCGTCAACGACGAGACGGGTGCACAAGAATTGGATAAGAACATCTTAGATCAGTACATGAAGGTCGTCACGACGGAATCGCGGGAACATACGCTGCTCGTAAGCGCCGAAAACGCCCAAAACAAGGCCGCGGCGGCGGGCAACAAGTACGGCTCGTCCATCGTACCCTCGAACAGCGGCCCTGGCGACGACCTGTGAACCCGACAAAAATCACACCCCTGTTTACACGGTACCACCATGTAAAACCCGAGCTCTTTTAGACGCGTCGTTGACGGCGTGAAACGGCGTGTTACCCACACGGTGCGGAGTGATAACGATTTTACACGTTGCGTGTATGTCCCAGTAGGAGCAATACACGCAGTTCGACCTTGTCACCAAACCGTTACACAACATCTTTTTTACTATGTGTACTTAAGGAGTTCACACCTGACCTTGTCACCACCTGCTGTGAACACTCCCCGAAGGGGTCCGGGCGAAGTTATCATCTTC
>Ga0228674_1000946_pt1 | contig 18457 bp, 32 predicted proteins | sample 1D_rmetaG_FD_189054 | JGI IMG/M metagenome (GOLD analysis project Ga0228674, IMG submission 189054) | Seawater microbial communities from Monterey Bay, California, United States - 1D_r | ecosystem: Environmental > Aquatic > Marine > Coastal | place: USA: California | collected 2016-09-26
CACGAGCAGGGCCACGGTTAGCCCTGCATTTTTTCCAAGTTAGCAATATAGTTTGTCATTGAATGATCACTGAAACTATCAACACCGCCTTGCTTTAGGCCCATCCACATACCACGCCAACGATCTTTAGTACGCTGCCATGTTGTGAGTTTACGCTCAAACCCGTGTGCATTCATATAATGTTCTATACCATCGTGTGTGTATCCCATTATGCGCAATGGCACTCGAGTAACTATGTCATTGTTGTTAACCCAACGATGATGCTTAACTCCAAGACTTTTGCAATACTTTCTCCAACCTACACGAGGTGAGCCGTATGTGTATAGTTCTTCTACTGGATTTATATTGTCATACAAATGACAGCGACTAGCCATAATAGTTGCCATGCCGGCTCCTAAACTATGTCCTGTAAACCAAAGTTTCTTATTTGCATTTACTTTGCGATCAATATCTTCTAACACCATTGGCCAAAGTTCGTCTACTTCTGCTTTGAATCCTTGATGCACACGACTTACTGTTTCAGCAACAACAGGAACAGCTTTTAAGTCTGCACTGATATCATTAAACTCAGTTGGTTGCGTTCCGCGACATGCTATTACTAAATCTTCTTTGTTCATAAAGCGATATGCTTGTGCGCCTTCTCTATTGTAGAACTCTACAGTTGTAAAACCTAGTTTACGTACTGATTTTTTTACTTGTTCAACATCGTCGTTGTATGCTATACTAGATAGTTTAGCAAACAATAGGCTACGTTGCATTATTGTCATTTCTGTTATCATTTTGTGCCCCCATTTATAAACATATTTAGTTTCATGTTATGCTAAATACAATAAGAGGTAGAGATAATGAGAAAACGTACACGTAGTATTTTAGAAGAATTGAACAACATTCACACATCATCTCGCGGCGACGAGTTTATTCAAAGTACTGGAACAAATATTATTGAAAGTAGTATAAATCTTATACAAAAAATATACGAAACCTATGACGACAAAACAGCCAGTGAGTTAGAGAGACGTTTTCTAAACAGTATTAGAGCAGGCAACAGCAAAAAGTTTGTCACTGGAGTGACCAAAGTCATTGAAAGTAAAAAATAATGGCATTTGAATTTTTACACGACATACAAGAAGCACGTATGACACGTAGCAGTAGAAACCAGCGTATGTTAACATACACTGATTGCAGAGAACGTGCGTTTCTAATATTATTAATGATGCAAGTGATGCGTCATTATAGATCGCATAGAGGTGCAGCAGCCAACTATGCATACAAAACTGTGATGTATAGAGATTACAGTCGTCATAGAGTTGACAGCAGTGATCTTTACAACTTGTTTTATTTCATTACTGGCGACGATGCAGCTCTTAGCAAACTTAAAGACAAAGAAGCAGCAGAAAAAGAACGCAAAGGTGTTTTGCTTGGTGTTGGTAACTTGAATGGCTATTTAAGAAGCATAGCAAAAAATCAACCACCAGAGTCATCTGATATGGATAAACTATTTCAAGTTGAAAGAGAACTGAAAATACAAATAGCTGACTACAAAACACTACGTAGACGTATTGCATCATTTGGCACAGATACACAGAAAGAACGTCAGTTGACTGTGACACGTTTGTTGTTTGCAGGGCGAGCAAGACTTAGCGACAGTGATTTCTTACAACAGTTTACCAAACTTGCATTAGATAAAAACCTTGAAGATCTTAGTAAAACAGATCCTGAGTATAGTGTAAGCACACCTGATAATGTTTCGCAAGCAGAAGTACTCAACTATAGATTCTTAGTTCCAGTAAATACACTACCTTTTATTGCAAAGTTTATTGAAAACGCTAGAGCAAGAAAAGCTATTGTATCGCAGTTTGTTCAAGCATATCTTCCGCTAATAATAATGTTAGATGATATTGTTAAGGCAGGTCCTGCATATATAGAACAGTTAAAACAACTGCATAAACGGGCAAAAAAGAATACAAAGAGATAAATAATACTATAAACAAGTACACAGAGTAGTGTATTTGCCATAGAGATATTAGGAGAAATAAAATGGCATCATTCACAAGAGTAAACGGACTAGGTCATGCACATGACACACAGTACAACACAGCACAAATCGTAGGTATGGAAATTGACGCAATCGTTAGTCTCGCAGCCAAAGGCGGCGTAGGTTCAACAATCGAAGCGATTGCACAAGAATTTAACCCACTAATGATGAAGTCAGCTGGAACAGCAGGCAAGATTTTGATGGTTGTTGACGGCCACGGCCAGACAGCAGCTTCAATGCAAGAGCGCCTACAAGCACTAGGTACAGTTGATTCAATCGACCTTTCAAGTGCAACAGTTACAGCACGTGACCTAGACGATTATAGCGTAGCATAAGTATTCCTTACCTTAGGAACGTGATTGCTTACACAGGCGTCACACAAAGAAGGGTTCAGTTTTTACTGGACCCTTTTTTTATGGCTGGTAAGTACTAGATGCGTTACTTGCCCGATCATAAGATTACATTTATACACAATCCTAAAACAGCAGGAACTAGTATTAGTCAGTGGCTAGATGATAACTTCAATACAGTAGAAGGTCGCAAGCATGGCAGCTTTAAAGAAGTAGACGAATTCTTTCCAGACACAATATTTAGATTTGGAGTTGTACGCAACCCTTGGGCAAGAATGTTTAGTTGGTACAAGTTTGCAGGCAATGGAGACTTTAAAGATTGGCTGACACAACGCTTAATGTATGGACACAATGATATACCTTCAATGGGTATGACATTCAAACCACAAGTAAGCTGGAGCAGACAACGGTACAACTTGGGTACACCGCAAGCTGACTGGCTAGGAGATGCAATCAACCTTACACTGCGATTTGAAACACTTGAACAAGACTTCAAAGAAGTACAACGTATACTAGGATGTGATAAGCCATTGCCATTTTTAAACGCAACAGACTTGACAGACTACAAAGATTACTATACAATGGAGTTAGCTGAAGAAGTTAAAAACATTTTTATCAAAGATGTTATAAGATATGGATATAAATTTTAATGTTTGAATTATTTACTGTTGTTGATATTACAGAAACCGGAGCCCGACGAGGCGATCCAAGGTTATTGGAGCATCAGCAGCAAAACTATTTAACAGTAATGAACACGATTGGACTTAGAGCTAATCCTACTATTGTTAAAGCACCGCACCTTTATGAAAAAAACATCAAGTTTGGTAAAAACATTTCTGCTAAAAAAGTTTGGAGGATGGTATTTGATATCGAATACGGCGCACACAGTCTTGATATGTTAAAACTAGACTTTCAGTTAGTGCCTTTTATCAAAGAACTTACAGAAAATACGAAACTAAACGATCCAGTATTTCAAACCAATGGCAATGATTTAAATATTGTATTTAAAGAAATGGATAAATAACATTAGTATTCTATATACTTAGGCATTTATTTTAGGTAACGAAAAGGCTATTTCCTGTCGTAAATATATTGGAGAAATGAATGTCGACCACACAGCTCGAAAGAGAATCACTAGAAGCACACGTAGATCTATGTGCCATTCGTTATGAAGCACTAGACGGTCGATTAACTAATGTAGAAAAGAAACTAGACGGTATTGCAGATCAAATGACAGCTGGACAAAACAGCCTAGCAAAAGTAATCATTGGTGCAGCCGGAACAATAGTAGCAGGACTGTTGTCAACAGTTGTTGTTATATTAATGCAAATGAGTTGATACACAATGAAGATTAATGAAATTACACTTGATGAGAAAATGGCCTGGGCAAAGCGTGGCAACAAAGTTGTGCGTAAGTTTAGATGTACCTCAGGTCCTCGTACAGGAAGAATAGTTTCAAAAATAGGTCAATGTTTTGCTGCACCTGACATGAAAAAGCGTGTAAGATTAAAGTTGACAAAAGCAAGACTTGGTGCTAAAATGACACGTAAAGCTAAGAAGACCAAACGTATTAATCCAGCAAGCAAACGAGTAAAGGCAATGAACAGATGAGCAATACTAATACTCCAGACATGCGAGCATACATCGATATACTCAGTGAACAAACGTATGGCGAAAACGCTATGGGCGAAGACCCAGTTAGAGCAGCACAAGATCAACTTAAAGCAGCACAAGAAGGTGTAAAGACAGCGCAAGCAAATATGAAAGCAGCACAAGATGCAGTTAGAGCAGCACAAGATGCAGTATCCAACGCTAGACGTGCAGCATCTGCTCCACAACCAACTGCTCCAGCAGCACCAGCGCCAACAGGGCAACCAGGCGCACCAGCAGCACAACCAACTATGCCGGTTACTCCAGGTACTACACCAGCAGCATGAAAATCAACGAATTAATATCGAGCTTTGAAATCTATACAACCATCGAAGAGGGCAAGTTGTTAGACAAAATCAAAGGCACGGTAACACCAAATCAGTTTACAGAACGAGAAGTAAGGGTTATTGAAGCTCTTATTAAAAAGAGTTTAATATCTAAAAAAATCGAAGATGGAAAAGTGTACTTGGTGAAAAATGGAAAACCTTACTAAACAGTTATCCTACATTATTGATGTAGGAACAAGAAAGAATCCTTTGCCTATGCGTAAAGGAAACAGTATCCGTATAGGTATTGTAGCCATAAGATACAGCACAAACAAAGGATACCTACTATTTGACTGTGAACAAGGCAAGCAAGTGCATCTAGCATCGTCGAAGCCTGGTGCATTAGCTATAGCAAAACTTTACAATGCAAAACAAAACTATAAAGATGCAATAATACATGATCGTAAATACGACAAACATGATACTGATTGTATGTTTTATGAGCATTTGATTGATAGTACATCAGATAACTTTAAACTAGATCTTGCACAAATAAGATTAAGCGTAAGCGAATCTCGTCGAGACAAATCCTACAACATTTTAGAAGGCATCATCTTTGAATAGATGATAAATAAAAGTAATAGCAATCAGGAAAGATTACAATGAACATTAGTGAATTCGCAAAACCAGTAACCTCAAAGGCACTAAATGAAAGCCTAGCCAAGCGTTTTGGTAAAAAAATCAAACTAGAGAACTTCAGTTTGACACAGTTGCAAGATGCAAGAAACAAACTACGCACACAGCTTAGTCAAATAGAAATGAATGAAAACTTCAACTCAGTTGTAAACAGTGAAAACTATCAAAAGAACAAACTGTTCTTGGATGTTCTTAATGCAGAGATCAGTGAGCGTGGTGATATTGAAGCAAACTCATTAGAAGAAACACAAGTCAATGAAGGCGCAGAAGACCAAGCAGAGATTGTTATGGCTGCTAAAGATATGGTTGACCGTGTTACCAACTGGATGGAAGACACAGCAGAAATGCAAACTGAATCAATGCTCGAACTTGCTGATGCTATTAGAGACGAAATGGGCGTTGATCAAAGTCAAGCATTTGTTGGAGGCATCAAGCCAGCACTAGAAGCATTGTACCAAACAATGGAACAAGCACGTGAAAGTCTAAGTCAAGGCGTTGCACTATTAACAGGCGAAGGCCAAGCACCAGCAGCAATGGGCGCAGAAGACCCAGCAGCAATGGATCCAGCAGCTGAACCAGCAATGGAACCAACAGTTGATATGGATGCACCGGCACCAGGTGAAGGTGATGTAGCAGCACCAGCAGCAGGCGGCGAAGAGCCAGCAGGCCGTCCAGCTAGATAATGAAAATATCAGATATCATTAACGAAGGCATCAGTCCTAAACTATACATGGTATTAAAGCAACTTCAAACAAATGGAGTTGCTCGTATTAAGATGGATGATCTTAATAAAAAACTTGCAGGTATGGGACTTGAAGCATTTTCATCTGATACCTTTGCACTACAATACAATGATCCACGCATCAAGAAGTTGATTAAAAACTTCAACGACGATGAAGTAATGTTCAACCAAGACTCAGTTGATGCATTACCACAAGGTTCACCAGACGGAAAAGCAGTTGACCAAATGGCAAAACGTGCAACTGATGTAGGCAACTCATTATAAGGTTGACAAGTGCCTGATCCTATTATAATATAAAGTATGACATTAATAAACCCTAAGTACACGTATGAAAAACTCAAGCGTGTAGAAGTCGACGGCAAGCGTAGATATGCTGCCCCCGGCGGCCCACCTGTAGCAAGTGTAACAACCATCCTCAGCGGCACCAAAGACATGACACATTTGCATGAGTGGCGCAGGCGTGTAGGACATGCTAAAGCACAAGAGATTACAACAGAAGCAGCAGGGGTAGGCACCCGTATGCACAAATACCTTGAAGACTATGTTGACAATGGTGTTTGGACAGAGAGTGCAGGCAGCAATCCTTATGCACAACAAGCATACAAGATGGCGTGTGTAATACGTGACGAAGCAATGGTGCATGTTGATGACATTTGGGGCAGCGAAGTTCCACTTTATGTTCCTGGCATTTATGCTGGCACTACTGATCTAGTAGGACAGTACAAAGGCAATCCTTGCATAATGGATTTTAAACAAACCAACAAGCCTAAAAAGCCTGAATGGGTAGAAGATTATTATCTACAGCTTACAGCGTATGCACTAGGACACAATGAAATACATGGCACAGACATACGTGAAGGGCATATCTTTATGTGCAGTCGCGGCTTGGAGTATCAGCAGTTTGATCTATGGCCAGATGAGTTTGCAGAATGGGAACAAGAATGGTGGAATAGGTGCAGACAGTATTACGAAAAGAATGGCTGATGCTCAAACAAACACTATATCATCATACACACAATGTAACAGGTAAGAAGTATTTAGGTCAAACTACTAGAGATCTGAATGTTTATAAAGGCTCAAGTGTTGACTGGCTTGCTCACTTAGATGAGTATGGTGAAGATTATAGTACTGAAATACTTTTTGAATCTAAGGATAAGAAGAAGTTTGAAGAAGTTTGCAAATATTATAGTAACGAGTTTAATGTTGTAGAAAGTACTGAATACTTTAACAAAACACCCGAACACGGAGGTTCGCTTGGTGGCAATGCTAATCCTAACTACAAAACTGGAAAGTACACAGGACGTTTAGATGATCCTGAACTATACAAACAACTAGATAAGAAAAAACATGCTGACACTTGGGCAACTGTTAGAACACGAACACATCCTAGAATGAACTTCTTTTATCATAAACGCATGGGCAATAAAGAACGTGCTGAATACTATTGGAATATATGGTACAACATGGCTCCAAAGAAAAGCAATAATAGACAAGCACTTTGGTCAACTGATACATTTGAAATGTGGTATGATCGTAAGAGCAATGACTTGGACTTTAGGGCTAAATACTACTAATAACGCATTAGGAGTATAGCATGGCTATTGTACAGATTTCAAGAATCCAGCACCGCCGAGGTAGAAAGAATCAAGGAAGTGGAATACCACAACTTGCTTCAGGCGAAATAGGTTGGGCGATTGATACACAAGAAGTTTACATTGGTAATGGCGCAGTAAGTGAAGGCGCACCAGCAGTTGGTAACACTAAACTACTAACAGAAGCAGACAATCTATTAAGTCTAGCAGGACAGTATGCATATAAAAGAGACGAAATACAAACAGGTGTTGCGTTAGCATCTCCAGTAGAACGTACTCTACAAGCAAAGTTAGATGATCGTGTAAGTGTTAGAGATTTTGGTGCAATGGGCGATGGAACAGACCAAACAGAAAAACTACAACGTGCTATCGATCAGTTGTTTATCAACAGTGCAACCAAAGGATTATACAAAAGTCGTGCAACACTTTATATTCCAGCAGGCGAATATCTTATTAGCTCACCAGGTTTAAGGATACCACCATATGCAAACATCGTTGGTGACGGCATTGACAAAACATTCTTAAACAGTTCAGGCGCAACTCCTCCTGAAAACATCTTCCGCACAGTAAACGAAGAAAGTATTCCAGGTACATATGCTGATGCAAGTACAACAACCTCAGCCAACATGGCTCGTTTTGTACGTATAGAAGGCATGTCAATATTTCACAACAGTAACGGCGGAGCATTGTATCTTGAAAACTGTCAAAATAGTATGTTTACAGATATAAAAATTTCAGCAGGATGGGGAACAGGCGATGGCGTAACCAGCGAAGGTGAGCCTAGCTCAAACCTAGTTGGTATTGTAGTTTCCAACGGTAGCGTAGCAACAGCAACTTCTGATTATAATATATTTAAAAACGTATTCATTAATGGGTTTGCTTGTGCAGTATACAGCGAATACGATATTAATAATAATAAATTCTTAGGTGGCAATGTCAATACTTGTGGTTTAGGATTTGTGCTAGGTGCCGATCCTACTTCAGTGCCACCAGTTGGAAAAACAAATGGTGCTCAGTATACTATGATTGAAGATTATGTATTTGACATTGTTGACAAGCAAGGGTTGTATGTACGCACAGGTAACTTCAATATTAGTCAAAACAACACATATCTAAACGTAGGACGTGATGGCGGCAGTAGTGTAGTTGTAGAACCAGTGATTGAATTCTATCGTACTGCTTCTTCAAATGGCATTGGTGATGCTGGACATATTGATATGGATAATAATAAAAGTATCAATGATTACTTCCAGCGTACGGCTGAACTAACAGTTGATCCACTTTATTTTAGTCAAGACTATTTTCCAGAAGTACATGGGTCAAAACGCATTGAACTATCACAGCCAGTAAGAACCAGTGTTGGTGTAAAACTAATAGCAGAAACGGCTATTAGATTACCATCTGATCAGCAAAGAGGTGTTATTGCATTAGAGTACACTTATCGTGCTGAAGAAAATGCTGGACCAATAATGCAAAGCGGAGTGTTAACTGTAACCTATAACAAATCTAATTCACAAGTTACAATGTCAGATGAACATACATTTACCGGTAACCCAAGTAAAGTAGGCTTGTTGACTTTTAGTGTAAAAGGAAATTCGTTTCAAAATGGTGGAACAGAAATACACTTAGATATTGTAAATCAAATGCTAGATAACCTAAGTCCAGAAACAGACGAGTTAGAGTTCACAATTAAATATATAAATTGATGTTTGATAAAACTTATGTAGATCGTTTAAGACTATGGAAAGACCTTCGTTCAACTTTAGAACAAAGCAAAGATCCGTTTGGCGACACTATCGAGTTTTGGAATAATGCACCATTGAGTAGCATAGCAGCAGATCCGTATGATAAAGATACCTGGCCTACTCCTTGGGAAATGATTGAAGAAAATCGTTACTGTGATTTTACAAAAATATTGGCAATATACTACACTTTACAGTTAACTGATCGCTTTTCTAACAGTCGTTTTGAGATACATATTACACTAGACGAAAAAGAAAGTGTATTAAGATACCTTCTTTTCGTTGACAATCTAACGATAGGGTATTACTATAATAAGAGTATTGATGCAGAAGATTTACCAAGTCTGAAATGTCAAATGCAGCATAACACACTACCAACTTATTACTAAATACCAAATAGACAAAAAGGAAAAGATAATGATTCAAGTTACTAAACGTAACGGGCGCAAAGAGACTCTCGATATTGAAAAGCTACACAAGGTTGTGTTTTATGCATGTGAAGATATTACAGGAGTTAGTCCAAGCGAAGTAGAAATAAAGAGTCAGATTCAGTTCTATAATGGTATAACTAGTAAAGAAATCCAAGAAACACTTATCAAAGCAGCAGCTGATCTTATCAGCGAAGAGACTCCTAACTATCAATATGTTGGTGGCAGACTTGTTAACTATGCGCTACGCAAAGAAGTGTACAATGGATTTGAACCATGTCATGTCAAAGAGTTAGTTGAGCGTAATACAGTAAATGGATTTTATGATAGTGAACTAGGTACAAAATACAGCGACGAAGAGTGGGATAAGATCAATACGTTTATCAAGCACGATAGAGATGAGAACTTAACTTATGTTGCTATGGAACAGTTGCGTGGCAAGTATCTATGTCAGAACAGAGTAAGCGGCGAAATATTTGAAACACCGCAGATGTGCTACATTCTTATCGCAGCAAGTCTTTTTCAAGACTATCCAGTTGATTCCCGCTTGCAATGGGTAAAAGAATATTACGATGCTATTAGTTTACACGACATTAGTTTACCTACTCCTGTGATGGCTGGTGTACGTACACCTCAACGTCAGTTCAGTAGTTGCGTTCTTATTGAAACTGATGATAGTCTTGACAGTATCAATGCTACTGCTGCCTCTGTTGTTAAGTACGTTTCACAAAAAGCAGGCATTGGTATTGGTGGAGGAAGTATCCGTGCTATTGGGTCTCCTATACGTAAAGGCGATGCTTATCACACAGGAATCATTCCATTCTACAAGCACTTCCAAAGTGCAGTAAAGTCATGTAGCCAAGGTGGTGTACGTGGTGGCGCAGCAACTATTTACTATCCGGTATGGCACTTGGAAGTAGAAGACATGCTGGTGCTAAAGAACAACAAAGGCACTGAAGAAAACCGTGTACGACACATGGACTATGGTGTACAGTTCAACAAGTTGATGTATGAAAGACTTATTACAGGCGGCGACATTACACTATTCTCGCCTGCTGATGTACCAGGATTATACGAAGCGTTCTTTGCAGACCAAGACAAGTTCCGTGAGCTATATGAAACAGCAGAGCGCAACACACGACTACGTAAGAAAACAGTTAAAGCCAGTGATTTATTCAGTAGCTTCATGGAAGAGCGTAAGAACACAGGTCGTATTTATTTACAGAATGTAGACAATGCTAACGACCACGGTAGCTTCCTACCAGAGGTTGCGCCTATTAGACAATCAAACTTGTGTGCAGAGATTGACTTACCTACAAAGCCGCTTAAAGATCTAAACGATCCAGAAGGCGAGATTAGCCTGTGTACTCTTAGTGCAATCAACTGGGGTAACATTAAAACACCAACAGACTTTGAACGTGTGTGTCGTTTGGCAGTGCGTGGACTTGATGCACTACTAAGCTATCAGAACTATCCAATCCTAGCAGCACAGTTGAGCACAGAGAAGCGCCGTCCTTTAGGTGTTGGCATTATTAACTTTGCATATTGGTTAGCCAAGCATGACTTAACTTACCAGCACATTGATACAGCAGGACTAGAACTAGTCGACGAGTATGCCGAAGCATGGAGTTACTATCTAATCAAAGCAAGTGCAGACCTAGCAGCAGAGCAAGGTGCACCAAGCGGCAACATGGAAACAAAATACGGACACGGCATCACTCCTAATCAAACATACAAAGCAGACGTAGACGAACTAATCAAGCATAGAGAACGTCAAGACTGGAAAGGCTTGCGTAAACAACTGAAACAAACAGGCATCCGTAACTCAACACTAATGGCACTTATGCCAAGTGAAACAAGTGCGCAGATTGCAAATGCAACCAACGGCATTGAGCCTCCACGTAGTTTGATTAGTGTGAAGCAATCAAAGCATGGCGTACTAAAGCAAGTTGTTCCTGAGTTCAAGCGTTTAAAAAACAAGTATGACCTACTGTGGGATCAACAGTCTCCAGAAGGTTACTTGAAGATTATGGCAGTATTACAGAAGTATATCGATCAAGGCATTAGTATTAACACAAGTTACAATCCAATCTTCTTTGATGACGAAAAGATTCCAATGAGTACAATGCTACAACACATGTTGATGTTTTACAAGTATGGAGGCAAACAGTTGTATTACTTTAACACTAATGATGGGCAAGGCGAACTTGATATTAGTAAGCTAATGGGAGACCATGCTTTACCAGAACTAGAGCAAGCAGTAGTTGATGATGAAGATTGCGAAAGTTGCACAATATAAAACTTGACATGCTATTCGTAGCATGTTATAAACACATGAAGATAACATATTAAGGGAAACACACAGATGAGCGTCTTTGACACAGCAAACAAAGCAGACCATACCAAGGTTACTGCATTTTTAGACCCAACCGGCGGTCCTACAATTCAGCGTTACGATACGCTAAAGTATAAAAGTTTTGACAGCCTAACTGACAAACAGCTAGGATTCTTTTGGCGACCTGAAGAAGTAGACATCTATCAAGATGCAAAGGACTTTAAGGGTCTTAGTGAGCACGAGCGTCACATCTTTACAAGTAACTTAAAACGTCAAATCCTACTAGACAGTGTGCAAGGTCGTGCGCCAGTAGAAGCGTTTGCTCCTATTGTAAGTTTACCCGAGATTGAGAACTGGATCCAAACATGGACGTTCAGTGAAACAATCCATTCACGTTCTTATACACATATTATCCGTAATGTGTACAGCAACCCTAGTAAAATCTTTGACGAGATGATGAACATTGAAGAGATTGTAGATTGTGCTGGTGACATTTCAAAGTACTACGATGACTTGATCGAACAGAGCAGTTGGTATAATCTATTAGGTGAAGGCACACATACAGTTAATGGTAAAAAGATTAAAGTTGATCTTTATGAGCTAAAGAAACTTTTGTGGCTTACACTAATGAGTGTTAATATCCTTGAAGGTGTGCGTTTTTATGTGAGCTTTGCATGTAGCTGGGCGTTTGCAGAGATGAAGCAAATGGAAGGCAATGCTAAGATTATTAAACTTATTGCCCGTGACGAGAACTTGCACCTAGCAAGTACACAGATGCTGTTGAAGATTCTCAAAACAGATGATCCTGTGTTCGAACAGATTGCAAAAGAAACAGAACAAGAATGTATTGATATGTTTGTTGATGCAGTTGATCAAGAGAAAGCATGGGCAGACTATTTGTTCAAAGACGGATCAATGATTGGGTTGAATACACAGTTGTTGAGCGATTATATTGAATGGATTTGCACACGCAGAATGACTAACGTAAATCTTAAAAGCCCATACAGTGTAAAGTCAAATCCTTTGCCGTGGACACAGAAATGGATCTCAGGTGCAGATGTACAAGTTGCTCCGCAAGAAACAGAGATTACAAGTTATGTTAGCGGCGGTACAAAGCAAGATGTTGCAGCAGACACATTCAAAGGCTTTTCGTTATGATAGAAATATATGGCAAAACACAATGCCCGTTCTGTGATAGAGCAAAAGCGTTGTGTGAAAGTCGTCAGTACGAATACAAATACTATCAACTCAACGAAGACTTTACACGTGAACAAGTATTAGAAATGTTCCCAGGAGCTCGCACTTTTCCACAAATCAAAGTAGGTGGCAAAAGCATTGGCGGCTGGGATAAGTTTCCACAGTATTTAGAAGAAACAGGTTACAACGGAACAGGACACTCATTATGATTATTGAAGCACCGTACAAAGCAACAGACACCATTACTATTAGAACTACAGCAGGCGAAGAGATTGTAGGCAGATTTGTAGAAGAAGATGCTACCAGTATCAAAATCACCAAGCCACTAGCACTACAAGCAAGTCAGCAAGGCATTGGACTAGGTCCTTGGGTGTTTACTGTAGATCCTGCCAGCACTATCAAACTAAATAAAAGTGCAATAGTTTTTGTACACAAGACTGAAAAAGATATGGCCAGTCAATATGTGCAAGCAACTACAGGATTAGCAGTAGTTTAGGAGTATAGATGCCAGGATTAGCATACAAGGACGGAAAAAGCAGTGTTGCTTGTACCGACGGTGTTAGAGGAAAAGTATGTCGACGAGCCGGTGATCCTCCAGTACCTGTTGCTTGGAACTGGGATGCTAATACAACACAGTCGAGCAATGTTGGCAGTAGTAATGTTTTTGTTAACAACATAGGCGTTGTTAGAAAAGACGATGTTATGAAAAGTCACCCACATGGAGACCCTTGTACAGCAGGTCCTGTAAACCATTCGCCGCCATTGGATACATATTCGCCAAATGTTTATGCAAATAATAAACAAATAGGGCGCATTGGCGATCACTATGACGGTGACGGTACCTCTCAAACACACGAAATAACCTCTGGTAGTTCTAACGTTTTTGCCAACTAATATGATTAAGGCTTGACAGTTTGTTTACCTTGTGTTAATATAAAACATAACAAAGGCAAATAGAAAGAGGCATGTATGGAAAAGATTATTGTAACAGACTGCGATGGAGTCTTACTTAACTGGGAATATGCGTTTTGTGCTTGGATGACACAACACGGGTATACTGAAATCGAAGATGGTAATAAAGAATACAACATTGGTAAACGATTTGGTATTACTCTAGAAGAAGCTATCAAACAAGTTGTAATATTTAATGAGAGTGCTGCAATGGCATTCCTTCCAGCACTACGTGATGCACGTTATTATGTGAAACGACTACACGAAGAACACGGCTATGTGTTCCATTGTGTTACTAGCATGAGTCTTGATCCTAATGCCAAGAAGCTACGTCAAATGAACTTGGACAAGTTATTTGGTCCAACAGCATTTCCAGTACTAGAGTGTTTGGATACAGGTGCAGACAAAGACGAAGCACTTGAGAAGTATCGTGACACTGGTTACTATTGGATCGAAGACAAGTTTTCAAATGCTGTTGCAGGACAGAAAGTAGGCATGCGACCAATACTTATTGAACACGGATGGAATATGAATGATACTATTCCGGATAACATGAAGAAAGTAGTCAACTGGAAAGAACTATACGAGTACATTATAGGTGTCTGAGTTGAGCGAAATACATGACGCAATGAAAGTTGCATTTGCAACTTACGTTAAAGAATCAGAAAAGTTTGAACAAGAAGGTGTGAAAGTAAGTGCTGTTCGTGCCCGTCAAGCTCTCAATGATTTAAAAACGTTAATAACAGAGCGTAGAAAAGAAATACAAGATCAAAAGTTAAAAACATGAGCGAAAAACAATACCTAAATAACATTGCTGACAAAGTTTCTTTGTATGTACAAGCAAAACAAAACGCTATTGATTTCTTAGTAAAGAAAGAAATAAAAAATCGTAATAGTATTCAAAACTGTTTGATTATGAGTCAAATATGGACTGCTTCTCAGATAGATGATAACATCACGTTGAATGATATTATGATATATCTTGGTAACACTGAGTCAGCAGATGATGATCTTGATATGAAAGAAGTAATACTTGACGATGACATGAAGCATCTTACTCTCAACGAAATATTAGAAGTAGCATTAGAAAACGATGATCGTATTTAATATTGGTCGTGCAACTATCAGTGTCTGTGAAGATACTGCAAGATGTGCAGTAGATAACATACAACATGATGATGTAACATTAGTTGCTGATTTCTGTGATAAAAATAACTATGTAGTAGATGTAATACACGGAGATATCACAGCAGCAGAAAATCTAAAATATTACACAGCAGGTGATATACTTACTCGTAATGACTTCCTCAAAAAACATATTGAAAGTCAATACTGTTGATTATCAAAGCTAGGAACGCATTGCTAAAAAAAGGTCCATACTGTCTTGATTTTAAGAATAGTAAAGATCTTTTTACTATTGATTACTATGATGAGAATGAGTTTTTGTATCAAATAGAGTGCGACATTAATCGTGCTAACCAAATATACAAGCAATCTATATACGAAGGCTTTTATGAACAGTGTTAGCGTCAACATTTCTGCCGAGGTATAAATACCAATATGATAGAGCATAAAGAAGCATATAGATTGTTTTGGATGGTAAAAGGCCATATTCCAGAGAGTGATGCTACAGCATTTCAATCAGCAGATAGCTACTTTAAAAGATTATGGGTCGACGGTTGCAATGGGGCTCCGTTATGTGATTATGAAGAAGGTTTTGAACAAGCATATAATAGGAGATTCCACAATGGAACCAAAAGGAATAATGTCACTGAGTGACGAAGACTTACAATGCCTAGAAAAAATAGTTTCTACAAAGTTTACAGAAGCATGTGACTATGCAAAAACATTTGATACAAAAAACAGATGGCATTCAAATATTAAATCAAATCAGTTGCTTAGAATAATGAATGCTATTAGAGCTACAAAAACAGTACGAAAAATAAAAGACCAACGATGGTAAATTGTTCTTGACAAACCTACAAATATAGTATATAAATAAACTGTTAGCGTTGAAGCAACGTAGACACATACTGGACCCCGGGGCAGTACCGGGCTACTCCACCATAAGCACACTGTTTCTAGGGTCTGACCCGCGAAATCGCCTTTAAGGGTTCTTTGAGCCTCGTGGTTGGCAGTGTGTTTTTGATGGGGTAGAACTAGGATCGACAGGTGTGAAAGTGAAGTGGAGTTAACCGGATGACTGCGTTATTGGTCAACATTTCTAAATGCAAACGCAAATAGAGCGCCAGAAATGGCACTAGCAGCCTAAGGGTATGTGGGGGCGGGTACTGCCTAGCAACAGAAGTGCCACTTTAAACTTTGACACAAAGGACATTTAATGAAATATGTGATTGACATCGACGGAACTATTTGTCAAGAGGTTTACTTTATGGATGGTAGTGGTAAAAAAGACTATGCTAATCATATTCCAATGCCAGAGCGCATTGCACGAGTAAACGCATTATACGATGCAGGACACACAATAAAATATATGACAGCACGTGGCTGTGTAAGCGGTGTAGATTATTACGAACTTACATACAAGCAACTTATGGACTGGGGCGCAAAGCATCACGAACTAAGCGTAGGCGAAAAAGAAAACTACGATGTGTGGATTGACGACAAAGCGTTTTGGAGTGAAAACTTCTTCCGTGAAACAGGAGAGTCATATGAGTGATCCAAGATTTATTGCAGCAATGGATCACAGTGGTGGTTCAACTGGAGGCGTACTAGAACGCTACGGACAAGAATACACAGAAGAAAACAAGATGGAGAAAGTTCATGCTATGCGTCTTAGAATGGTCAACAGTCCTGACTTCAACGATGAAAACATCTGGGGAGCAATCCTCTACCAAGACACAGTCACCCGTGGCATGGTTAACGTCTTGGATGAAAAAGGCATTGACACGTTCCTAAAGATCGACAGTGGATGTGATGAAGATGGAACACTCAAACAGTTTCCAGTAAAGCAGATGTTGGAGTTTGCTACAAACGGCATTGGTCCTAAGATTTATGGTACAAAGATGCGTAGCATTGTTAAAGGTGTCGGCATGGTACATCCTGTACTCAAACAACAGTTTACACTTGCTCGTACTATTTGTGACTACGGTCTTGTACCAATCATTGAGCCTGAAATACCTATCGACAATCCTATTAAAGCTAAAGTTGAATCAGCTCTTATGTTTCACTTGCAAGAGTTCCTAGATGAGTTTCCAGGCAAATGTATTCTCAAACTAACACCACCAGAAGTACCCAACTTGTACCACAATCTTACAGTGTTTCCTAACGTAGAACGTGTTGTATTCCTCAGTGGCGGTTATCCTACTATGGAAGCATGTCGCAGGTTGTCAATGAACGAAAGCATTACAGCAAGTTTTAGTAGAGCACTAAGTGAAGGACTAGCACATTCGCAAACAGATGCAGAGTTCAATGCAAAGATATCACAAAACATCAAGATGATTAAGGAGTCATGTAATGCCATATCACACTAGTGCAAACTTATTTGAAGTAGGTGACTTTATTAGCCATGCAGGAAACAAACTAGCATGGAAGATTGAGTGCGATGCTATACGCCCAGAATGGTGGGACGGACTTGCACGTATGATTATGGATTATCAAACAGAACCTTTTAGCAAAGTAGTTGGTATTCCACGTGGTGGCTTGCCACTACAGTATGCAATGGAAAAGTATGCAACGCCTGGTGACCATCCTTGGATGGTTGTAGATGATGTGTACACAACTGGAACAAGTTTTAGAGAATTCTGTACAAACAATCAAACAATGTTTGCATACAAGTGGTGTGTCTTTGCACGTAAGCCTATTGCTTACGAAGAACCACATGACGTAAGAGCGTTGTTTACTATGCCTGCTACACTTTAACACACCTTACATGGTTGACTTTGGTGTTTTTTTATGCTATATATAGTACACACTAAAAGACACACAGGAGAAAACTATGAAGAATCCAAAACCCATTGGTTGGGCAACCACAATATCAGAAATTGCAAACATTCCACGTGAAATGTGGGAAAGCGTGATGACAGTTGAAAAGTCACCACTACGTAACTTAGACCCTATGGTAGGACACATGATCTTTCAGTGCCTATTCTTTATTTGGTCAGGTATCTTTGCAGTAATGGTAGGAAGTTTTTATGCGTTTGGCATTAGTGCAACATTTCATATCTTGTTAATCAGCGGTATTACAATTACAGCAGTAACATTTCGTCAAGCAGAAAAAAATCCAGAGTCACTTAACAGTTTGTTAAAGTCAGGACGTAAGTACAACGGCCGAGCAAATGGTGGCGAGCATGAGTGATCCAAACGAACCGTATCACAACGACGGCGCCATACTAGCATTTTTAGTTATTGCTTTTACTATGGTAGCACTACCAATCATTATCGGAACATCAATGGGTTGGTTTAACCTGTTTGGAATATTAGGATTGTAAAATGAGTGAACAAACACAATAT
>Ga0228674_1000948_pt1 | contig 18426 bp, 12 predicted proteins | sample 1D_rmetaG_FD_189054 | JGI IMG/M metagenome (GOLD analysis project Ga0228674, IMG submission 189054) | Seawater microbial communities from Monterey Bay, California, United States - 1D_r | ecosystem: Environmental > Aquatic > Marine > Coastal | place: USA: California | collected 2016-09-26
TAAGCGTTTCTTCAAATCCAAAAAAACATTTTACGGTTAAGGTTAATTCTTTCGAGAAACCTTGAATTGTACCACTCATTTTATCTAATTTTATCGTTCTATCTACAAAAGAACACATTGAAAACGAGTTTCCTTCTAATTTTTGTATTATTTCTTTTTCAGAATAATTTTGCGCAGCACAAAATTGGTCTTGTTTTGAGTGGTGGTGGTGCCTCAGCTCTTGCTCATGTGGGAGTGTTAAAGGCACTTGAAGAATACAGTATTCCAATTGATTACATAACGGGTTCATCCGCCGGAGCTCTGGTGGGTAGCCTTTATGCCTGTGGATACAGTCCTGAGGAAATAGAAAGTTTTATTCTATCAGAAGATTTTTTAATTATGTCAAAGGGAGACCTTCGGCCTGAGAATAGGTTATTGATTAGAGAGCCTTCTCATAATGCAGGTACCATTGGGTTTTCATTGGCAAAGGATAGTATTATCCGAAAATCGATTCCATTAAATGTCGTAACTCCAACCTTACTCGATTTTGAAATGCTAAAGATATTAGGTGCTACGGGAGCGAGTTTGGGTAATGATTTTGATCGTTTGTTTGTTCCTTTTCGTTGTGTTGCCTCTGATGTTTATGGTAAAAACAGTGTGGTATTCTCAAATGGCAACCTAAATGAGGTCGTACGAGCGTCAATGACATACCCTCTTTATGTAAACCCAATTAAAATAGATGGTGTCATTTATTTTGACGGAGGGATGTATGATAATTTTCCTTCGGACGTCATGTGCGATGCTTTTGAACCAGATTTTCTAATTGGTAGCAATGTTTCATCAAATATGGAACTGCCTGATGAGAGAGATATGTTTGGCGTATTACGTTCAATGATGACCACACCCACCAGTTATGAACTTCCTTGTGCTGACGGATTGGTTATTGAAGCGATTACAGATATAGGTGTATTTGAATTTGAACGTGCCAAAGAAGCCATTGACGCAGGATATCAAAAAGCCTTGGAATCTATCGATTCGCTCCAAACACGTATAATTAGAAGGGTAGATAAAGTGACACTCGATAACAGAAGAAAAGCCTTTAGGGCATCATTGATACCCCTTAAGATCTCATCCGTGAATGCAATGGATAGAGATAATAAAGAGGTTGTTTTTGCAAAAAGAAGCTTGATGCGTAAGCAAAAGATGGAGGTTTTAGATGCTGACGTTTTTGAAAAAAGATATTTTCGTTTGAATGCAACACCTTCCCTATGGTATATGTATCCGAATTTAACGTTAAAGGAAGATTCGAGTTATCATATCGACCTCAAAATCAATCGTTCAAAAGAATTCACGATTGACGTTGGCGGGCATTTTTCCTCGAGGCCTGTGAATACCGGTTATATAGGTCTCGGTTATCAAAATATGGGTAAAAGTGCATATGTGCTGCATGCCGAGTCTTATTTTGGGAAGTTTTATGGTTCCATTAAAACGGACTTCTCCTTTGACTTACCCACTACATTACCTATTTCAATACTCGGATATTATACGATGAATCGCTGGGACTTCTTCCGCAGTTTTGCTACATTCTTCGAAGATGTAAGGCCTTCTTTTTTAGTACAATTTGAAATGTATGGTGGGTTATCTGCGAGGTTGGCGTATAAAAATAATTCATACTCTGAAATTGATTATCGGGTGTTCAGTTTAGAAGATGATTACTATCAAATTGATGATTTTACAAATTTGGATACCGCAGATTTTACGCGTTTTGAAGGACATTCATTTTCATACAAAATAAAGCAGAATACATTAAATCGTAGACAATTTGCAAGCTCAGGTAGTGCATTTGATTTTACAACCCGTTATGTAAGTGGTTATGAGAATTCTTTTCCTGGTTCTACTTCTCTTTTAACGGATACTATTTCGAAAAGACATAATTGGATAGCATTTAGTACAGAGTTTCAAATTTTCCCAATTGATAAGAGGATATTTCATTTAGGTGTGAATGGAAAGGCAGTATGGAGTACACAGACTTTGTTTGCGAATTACACTGCGTCATTGCTTTCGAGTCCAAGCTTTGATTTAATACCTGATTCTAAGACCTTTTTTCTTCCTGAGTTTAGATCCCCACAATTTATGGGAGTTGGATTGAATTTTATTTTTTCGATAAGCTCGAAATTCGACCTTCGCTTTGATAGCTATATGTATCAACCGATACTGATGCTATCTAAACTAGAAAATGTTTCTTATGTCTATGCGGAGCCCATCAAAGATGCCGAGATTTTGAGCTCAGCATCTTTTATTTTTCACAGTCTTGTCGGTCCAATAAGGGCGACACTTAATTATTTCCCTAAACAAAAAGAACCGTTCTCCTTTCAGGTGAGCTACGGATATATTATTTTTAACAACCGCGCAATACGATAATCAAGTAAGTATGAAAAAAAGAATATGTGGCATTCAACAAATGGGAATTGGTGTTCCGAATGTAGAAGAAGCTTGGTCCTGGTACAGGCGTAATTTTGGTGTTGATGTTCGCATCTTTGAAGAAGCTGCCGAAGCACCACTTATGATTGATTATACCGGAGGGAAAGTTCACTCTCGTACTGCAACGCTTGCTTTAAGTATGGATGGGGGAGGTGGATTTGAAATTTGGCAATTTACTTCTCGCGCAACAGAAAAGGCATCTTTTGAGCTTCAGCTTGGTGACTTTGGGATGATTGCTTGTAAAATCAAATCACGTGATGTAAACGCCTCACATGCGAACATGCTTAAAAATGGAGTAACCTCGTTATCAGAGGTGTCTCAAACTCCTGATAAAAAGGATCATTTTTTTGTTATAGGTCCTAACGGTAATATTTTTGAGGTTATAGAATCGACGGATTGGTTTTCTCACACAAAACATCCATCAAATTGTGGGGGAGTGGCAGGGTCCATTATTGGCGTATCTGACATTGATGAATCCTTAAAGCTTTACAGAGATATCTTAGCTTATGACGAAGTTGTTTATGATCAAACTGATTCATTTGAGGACTTAGATTTTTTTCCTTCAGGAAAGGGTAAATTTAGACGTGTTTTGTTAAAGCATTCTGAAAAAAGAACTGGTCCATTTGCGCCGTTATTGGGTGATTCAACAATAGAATTGGTGCAGTCTTTAGAGCGACAAGATTGTAAGAAAATATTTGAGAATAGATTTTGGGGTGATTGGGGCTTTATTCATCTTTGCTTTGACATTCAAGGCATGAATGCTCTCAAGGCTGAATGCGAAGCAAAAGGTTTTCCATTTACTGTGGATAGCTCAGATACTTTTGATATGGGTGAAGCAGGCGGACGATTTTCCTATGTCGAAGATCCTGATGGAACCTTAATTGAATTTGTAGAAACACACAAAGTTCCAATTCTAAAAAAGATCGGATGGTATATCCATCTAAAAAATAGAAAGCCCGGTAAATCATTGCCTAGAATAATTCTTAAGCTAATGGGGTTAAACAGATACAAGGGTTAACGTCTCAGCGCTTGATATACAATTTTTTGCATGTCAGTTCTAATGTTCATATCTCGAATCTTCCAATTTTCCTGATTTGGATGCACGCGATTTGATAAGAAAATGAAAATAACTTCGTCTTTAGGATCTGCCCAAGCTAATGCTCCCGTAAATCCTGAGTGGCCAAAGCTTGATTGAGAAGCTAGCTTGCTGCATGTGCCACCACCATTTTCTCTTGGTCGGTCAAAACCGATACCCCTTCTATTATTTTCATATTGTTTTTTTGTAAAACGGGTACGAATACTTTCTGTGAAAAATTGATTACCAGCATAACTTCCGTTTTTTATAAACAATTGCATTATTGAAGCTAGGTCCGCTGCATTACTAAAAATACCCGCATGACCACCAACTCCGCCTAACATAGCGGCTCCTGGATCATGAACATAGCCATGAATGAGTTGTTTTCTGAATTTTTGATCATGTTCTGTCGGAATGATACGGTCTTTTTCAAAGTAATTTAATGGCGTGTATCTTATATTTTGAAGTCCCATGGGTTCATATATTTTACGATGAAGAAATACATCTTGACCTTCACCTAAAATAGATTCAAAGACCTTTTGAGTAAAATAATAGCAAAGGTCAGAATACTTGTACTTCTTTGCACCCAAAGGATTACTTAAAATTTTGTCATACATGTATTGGGTGTAGTTTTTGTGAATGAAAATATTTTCAGCAACAGGTATTGCGTATAATGAGTCTGTTGTATCTCTATACACTTCAGGATTTAGTATTCCTTCTTTTAATGTTTTAATGTAAAATGGAATCCATGATTTTAAACCTGCTTGATGCGCCATCATTTCTCGAATAACAATATTTTCGTACTCAGTTCCTTGGGTCAATTCAGGAATGTATTTTCCAAGAGTTTTATCGACGTGAAAAAGATTGAAATGCTCTAAATACATCGCGATAAGGGTGCTTCCTGCAATTTTTGTAATAGATGCAATATCATAAACATCATTATTTTTCACTTTAAGTGCATCGCTTTCATAGGTATGATGACCAAAACTTTTTTCATAGACAATGTTTCCTTTTATCGAAACTAAAACTTGACATCCCGGAAATGCGCCTTCTTCAATTCCATGTTGAGCGATGCTGTCAATTCCTTTAAAATCTTCCGGATTAAGACCTATGAAGTTCGGGTTTGTGTAACGCAATCTTCCATTAGTTTCAATTTCCTTTTGTTTTATTTTTTTAGAACCAAGTATCCATTTTATCCCAGCACTAATTGTATTCGGAGGACTATTTTTTCTTGCGCCCATAATTAATTGTGCAGCTTCTTGCTGCGCATAAATACTTGTATCATTACAATATATTATCGAATTGCAATTTGATAAAGGCAAATTCAATATGTGCCTGGCATTATACTGTTCTTTCAACCCAAATACAACAACAATTATTTTTTCGTTTGGAATTTTTTTGAGACGCTTAAAAAATTGATCGAGCTGTATTGTGGCTATTGAATCATTTTCTGTTGCCATGTACGATATAATATGAACATCATTATGCTTAAGGTTTTTTAATAACAGAAGACTGTCTTTTGAAACTGTAGAAACCTTTGAGAATTTATTTAGCATTTCCCCAAATACATTAGTATTCTTCCCGTAAGATGTTAGAATCACCTTTCTATTTAACTGGTCAAGAGGAAGCAGTTCATCATTGTTTTTTAAAATATAGAGTAAGGAATCTTTTTCTATTTCAGAGGTGTTTTGAGCGCTCGAATAATTCAACAATAAAAGGTTCAAGATGAGAAAAGGAAGTGTGTATTTCATATCGTTCAATTCATGACGAAACTAAATATTTTTCTTTTCAAAAATCGGTAAGTTCATGTTTAGTTCTTAACAAGTTTATTGCATATCAATACGAATAGGTAAATACATACGGGAATGTACCTTGCGCCCTTCAAATTCGCCGGGAATCCATTTTGGCATGGACTGGATCATTCGTTTTACCTCTCTGACGACACTTTTGTCATGCTTTCCATGGACAATGATTTTATTTATTGCTCCCAAATCATCTACAACAAATTCAACATGAATTAGAAGCTCACCAGCTCCAAACAAATCCATTCTATTTAAATCTAAATTGTGGACTATGTATTTTGTCATTTCGGATATGCCGCCAAAAAATTGAGCCTCTTGATCCGGGAAATCTACAATATCTGGTATTACAGGAACGACTTTATAAACCACGGTACTATCAAAATCTATTGGACTCGGTAGAATATTTACGGTACTTGTTGAATCGGGCTTATTTTTTGAAATTTTAATTTTCGTGGTAGGCTTGCTTTTGAGGTCAATTTTTTTTGTGTTGTTTTTCTGTTTGTCCTTTATTTTAAGTTTTTTGATTTTAGCAGGTTTTTTTAATTTCTTTTGAACTCTTGGTTCAAATTTCACATTGGTTGATTTTACTTTATTCAGTTCTTTTTTAATTGTGTCTTTTTCTGAATAGCTAAATGCTGCAAATAAAATTGCGGAGGTGAATAATAATCCATTCGATAGAAAGGAGAAGTGGTGCTTGTTTTTGGATTCCATAGTTTTGTTTTTTTACGATAAAACAAAACCTATGCCATTCAGAAAAGTGTTAATATGACACTTACTTAATATACGAAATTTTAAGCTCATTAGGTAATTAATTTACGAACAATACAAAACATCATTGTTAGTAAAAAGCACTATCAAACTTGGCGAATTCTGAGTGCGAACACTAATTTTGTAACAGAAATATAAGCGTAGCTTAAAAAACATTTTATGGATTTATTCGGAAATTTTGGTTCCTCCGCAGACCTTGGAAGCTCTATAGGTTTGAAAACAACAGGAAATCAATTTTGGAATTTAACACCCGCAGAATTAGTAGAGGACACTATATTACAGGGTCAAGGTCTGCTCACGGATACAGGAGCCTTAGCAATAGATACAGGAGAGTTTACCGGTCGTTCACCACAAGACAGATTTATAGTTGAAGATGCTATTACCAAAGACGCAGTTTGGTGGGGAGGTATTAACAAAGGAATTAGTGAGGCACATTTCGATACCATTTATGATCGAATGAAGGCCTATTTGGCTGGTCGGGATGTATATGTAAGGGACGCAATTGCTTGTGCGGACAATGACTTTAAAATGAATATTAGAGTTGTTACTGAATATGCTTGGTCAAATATGTTTGCTTACAATATGTTTCTTCGACCTGAAGCACATGAGTTAGATAATTTCTTACCTGACTGGCATATCATATGCGCGCCAGGGTTCATGGCAGATCCTGATATCGACGGTACGCGTCAGCATAACTTTGCTGTTTTGAATTTTTCGAAAAAAATGATTTTAATCGGTGGTACTGGCTACACTGGTGAAATAAAGAAAGGAATTTTTTCAGTTTTAAATTTTGTACTTCCTCACGATAGAAATGTATTATCCATGCACTGCTCGGCAAATATTGGAGATGGAGGTGATACAGCAATATTTTTTGGTTTGTCAGGCACAGGTAAGACAACGCTATCTTCAGATCCTAAAAGAGCCTTAATTGGTGATGATGAGCATGGTTGGAGCAACGAGACGGTTTTTAATTTTGAAGGCGGTTGTTACGCTAAAACAATTGATTTGTCGCGTGATAAAGAACCTCAAATTTATGATGCTATAAAATTTGGTGCTTTATTAGAAAACATAGGTTTTGAAAATGAAAGCTCTACTCCGGATTATACGGATGGCTCCATTACCGAAAATACACGTGTGTCTTACCCTATATCACATATTCAAAATGTTGTTAACCCTTCAAAAGGTGGTGCCCCAAAAAACATTTTCTTTTTGACTGCTGATGCTTTTGGAGTTTTACCTCCGATTTCTAAGTTAACAACGGAGCAGGCAATGTATCATTTCATGTCAGGTTATACAGCGAAAGTAGCCGGAACTGAAGTGGGAATTACAGAACCGACAACTACTTTTTCTGCATGCTTCGGTGCTGCATTTTTACCTTTGCATCCCGCAAAATATGCGAAACTGTTAGGTGAAAAGCTGTCAAATTCTGATACTAAAGTCTGGTTGATCAATACAGGATGGTCAGGCGGAAGTTATGGTGTTGGAAGTCGCATGAAGCTAGGATACACAAGAGCAATGATCACTGCCGCTTTAGAAGGGGATTTAGACGATTGTAGTTATGCTACCTTACCAGTATTTGACCTTGCCTATCCAATAAGCTGTCCAAATGTTCCTGATGAACTGTTAAACCCGAAGCAAACTTGGCAAGACCCGGTAGCTTACGACGAGACAGCTGCGAAATTAGCCATGAAGTTTGTAGATAATTTTGAGACTTTTAAGGAAGAAACAGATGCATCTATTTTAGCTGCTGCGCCAAGAGTTTTGGTCTGAGAAACATTTAGTTCTTTAAATAATTTAAGCCCTCAATAGAGGGCTTTTTTATTTAGTGCAAAAAGAGCTTTAATGATTATAAAATTTAAGGCATAAAAAAAGCCCTCGAGTGAGGGCTTTCAAATATGTTTGAGATATGATTATCTCTTTGCGAATGTTTCGTCAGAAACACTTATTTTCTTTCTTCCTTTTTTTCTTCGGTTAGCTAATACCCGTCTACCATTTTTGGTAGCCATACGGCTTCTAAAACCGTGCTTATTTCTTCTTTTTCTTAACGAAGGTTGAAACGTTCTTTTCATTTCTTGTAATTCAAATTAATGTTCATTTGAGGACTGCAAAGATAGATATTTTTTAGAGAATACAAATCATAGAGATAAAAATATTTAAAAAAAAGTAATACTCGCTGAAAGCGCTATTTTTGTATGTGATTAAAAAGTAACATAGACAAACGCTATATGCAGGAAATAAAGGGAAAGCCGAGGAAGACAACATTGATGTATTTCATTCGCCCCTATTTAGGTTGGTACCTAATCGGTTGGGTGTTTTTGATATTGTCATCTTCTGCAGGATTAATTTTCCCATATTTAATGGGGAAATTGTTAGGTTCTACAACTTCTATGTCCACAACATCATCTGAAAGTATAGGTCTATTAACAATGGATAATGCAACGGATGTCGCTTTTGCATTATTCGTGTTGTTTGCTTTTCAGGCATTGTTCTCTTTTGTAAGGGTAGTTATCTTTAACAATGTTACAGAGAATACACTTCGTGATCTTCGAAATAATGCTTTTAAAAAAATGGTCTTTATGCCTATGGCTTTTTTCGATACCAACAAGGTGGGAGAGCTTACAAGTCGAGTTTCTTCAGATATAACTCAAATTCAGGAAACACTTAGAACAACTATTGCAGAATTTTTTCGCCAAGTAATTATTATTTTGGGTGGTGTTGCATTTCTTTTTATGATTTCCTGGAAGCTTGCCTTAATTATGTTAGGTACTGTACCTGTAATGGCAGTTTTAGCCGTTTTTTTTGGTAGGTTTATTCGAAGGCTCAGCAAACAAGCACAAGATTATGCTGCGGAATCAAACTCCATTATTGAAGAAACACTATCAGGCATTTCTAATGTCAAAGCATTTACATTTGAGAAATTTGCAATTGGTAATTATGACCGTAAGACTCAAGAAATTCGAAATCTAAATGTGAAAAGTGGTATTTGGCGAGGGCTGTTCGTTTCCTTTATTATTTTCTGTTTATTCGGTGCAATTGTATTTATTGTTTGGCAAGGATTATTAATGACACAAGGAAATAATCCAGAGCTTTCCAATGAAGGGTTTTATCAATTTGTATTATTCACAATTATGATGGGAGCGAGTGTTGGTTCGCTGCCTGATTTATACTCAAATATTCAGAAAACCATTGGGGCCACAGAGAATTTAATGGAGATTTTAAACGATGTAGAAGAGACACAAATGCATTCAGGGACATTAAATCAGGGTTTAGACGGCTCTATTCTTTTTAAGGATGTCAATTTTAGATACGCGCAACGCGATGATGTTCAGGTTCTAAAAAATGTGTCTTTTTCGATAGCCCAAAATGATAAAATTGCTTTAGTAGGTTCTAGCGGATCAGGTAAAACGACCATTGCTAGTTTGATGCTCAATTTTTATTCAGTTTCTGCTGGTGAAATTATAATGAATGGGGCGTCGATTTCTGATTATGACATAAACTATTTGAGATCGCATATGGCTTATGTGCCTCAAGATGTGCTTCTGTTTTCAGGTAGTATTTTTGAAAATATCCATTTCGGTGATCCAAATGCTTCAAAAGATGAAGTGATTGAGGCTGCAAAAAAAGCCAATGCTTGGGAGTTCATTTCATCATTTCCGAGTGGTCTAGATACTGAAGTAGGGGATAGAGGAATTCAACTTTCTGGTGGTCAAAAGCAGCGCATTGCTATTGCTAGGGCAATTCTCAAGAATCCGACGATTTTGATACTCGATGAAGCTACATCAGCCCTTGATTCAGTATCTGAAAAACTTGTTCAAGAAGCCCTTGATGTTCTTATGAAGGACAGAACCTCAATTGTTATAGCGCATAGACTTTCAACAATTAAAAAAGCGGATATGATTCTTGTTCTCGATAACGGGGTCGTTTCTGAATCTGGAAAGCACAAGGATTTGATGGCGGCAAAAGGGGCTTATGCTCGGCTCGTTGAAATGCAACAGCTAGACACCTGATAGGACGAATGATATTACTTAATTTTATACAAAACGTATTATGAAAAGACTGTCTCTTTTATTTTTTCTTATTCTGTCTGGTGGATTATTCGGTCAAGACAAACCAACTATCGAATTGCTTCTCGGGCATTCGGTGGGTTCTGAATTTTCTAGACATCATCAGGTGCTTTCTTATTATGAAGGATTGCATAATTTTTTTCCCGAAGAGACAACGATTTTTAAATATGGCGAAACCAATGAAGGTCGTGATTTGATATTATTTTTTTTAGGCAGTAAATCTGTGATTTCAAATCTTGATCAAATTCAAAAGAAACATCTTAATCGAGATACAAGTCTTAGTATTCCTATTGTATGGCTCAGCTATAATGTTCATGGTAATGAAAGTTCAGCGACTGAGGCCTCAATGGAAACTGCTTTTAAACTTTTGACAGAGCATTCGGATTGGCTTAACGAGGCTCTGGTTATTATTGACCCCTGTCTTAATCCAGATGGAAGAGATCGCTATGTTAATTTCTATAAACAATATGAGAACACTCAAGAGAATATGGACCCCTCGTCTATAGAGCATAGAGAGCCATGGCCAGGAGGTAGATTTAATCATTATTTATTTGATTTGAATCGCGATTGGGCTTGGCTAACCCAAGTAGAAAGTCAGCAAAGAATTAAAGTGTATAACAAGTGGATGCCTCATGTACATGTCGACTTTCATGAGCAGGGATATAATGAACCATACTACTTTCCCCCAGCAGCAGAACCTTATCACGATATCATAACAGATTGGCAGAGGGAATTTCAAGAACGTATAGGTAAAAATCATGCAAAGTATTTTGATGAAAAGGGCTGGTTGTATTTTTCCAAAGAAATTTTCGATTTGTTGTATCCGAGCTATGGGGATACTTACCCAATGTATAATGGTGCAATCGGCATGACATATGAACAAGCTGGCAGCGGAAGGGCGGGTAAGAGTGTCAGAACGACGAATGGTGATACTTTGACTTTAAGAGATCGCGTAATGCATCATGTCACGACAGGTCTTTCTACTGTAGAGGTAAGTGTTTTAAACAAAAAAGACCTCGTTCAGGAGTATTTTGATTTTAATCAGAAAAGAGATTATAAATTCAATCATTACATTTTGAGAGGGAACCAACAAAGACTCAAAAAGCTGAAAGACCTGCTTTTTAAACATGATATCGATTTTACTCAAATTAAAACTTCAAAATCAATAAAAGCTTGGTCTTTTAACACAGGAATTATGGAGGAATTGTCGTTAGCTCAAGGTGATGCATTGGTTGTTTCTACAAGTCAAATTAAGGGCCCAATGGTTCAGGTTTTGTTTGAACCGAAAACTGTGATTTCAGACTCCTTAACTTATGACATAACTGCCTGGTCCTTACCGTATGCTTATGGTTTGGAAGCATATGGTTTTAATGGTGACTTGGAACTTATGAGCCCTATTATACCAAAAATCAATCAGGCTGTTCTGTCTAATTGTTATGCATACTTGTGTACATGGGATGCCATGAATTCCGCTTCTTTTTTACAATCAATTCTTACTCAAAATATTACGGTAAAGGTTGCGGAAAAAGCATTTATGATTGATGGAAAGGACTTTCCAGTTGGAACCCTTGTAATACCCAGAGGGTTGAATCAAGCAACTTCAGATTTTGACCAGGTTCTTAAAAGTGCAGCCTTAGAAGCAGGCGTGCTCATTATGCCAGTAGCGTCCGGTTATGTTTCAAAAGGAAAGGATTTTGGTTCGTCATCCTACAAGGAGATTAACCTTCCAAAGGTCGGTATATTATCTGGAGGAGATTTATCACCGTTAAATACAGGCGAAATTTGGCACTTTCTTGAACGCGAGTTAAATATGCCATTTCGTATGTTTAGAATTACAGAATTAAATAGACGCGCGAATATTAGGGATTTGGATGTTATTGTATTGCCGGAGGGAGAGCTATCTACCCCTCAACTTGAAAAGCTTAAGGAATGGATTGACAATGGTGGAAGATTGCTGGTGTTTGGCGATGGAGCCTACAATTTCACACAAGATTTTGAGGTGTCCGTAAAAGATATTGAATCTGATTATTCAGCAAGTGAGCGGGAAGAACTGAGCTCATTAATAACGGGTGCGATATTTAAATGTGAGCTGATTGAGAAACCGAATCCTTTGCTTTATGGTTACACATCATATTATTCATTGCGGCAGTCTGCTTCCAATTTTAGTTTGAATAATGGTGAGTCTGTACTTTCATTATCTGCAAACCCACAAGCGGTTTCTGGATTTGTTGGTTATAAGGCAAAAGAGCATCAAAGTAGTGCAATGATACTCGGGAAAGAGGATTATGGAAAAGGGTCTATTATTTATTTCTGTGACAACCCATTGTTTCGAGGCTTTTGGGAGCATGGAAAGCTACTTGTAGCAAATGCAATATATTTTGGCTACGACTAATATTAAAATTGCACTTGTCGCATGTGTTAAACAAAAGCAAGGTTCACCATGTCAAGCAAAAGACATGTATGTTTCTGAGGACTTTAAGGCTTGGATGAAATATGCTAAAGCTTGGGGTGCAGATAAAATATTTATTTTATCGGGTAAGTATGGCTTATTAGAATTAACAAAGGAAATTAAGCCCTATGATTTCAATTTGAATGTTCAATCAAAATCTTTCAGGAGTGCATGGGCAGAAAATGTTTTAACGAAGTTGGCAAAAGAAGCATCCTTCGAAAGTGATCACTTTTTGATCCTTTCAAATCGTCTATATGCCGAAGATCTGAGTCCTAATTTTAAACATTTTGAAATGCCCTTGGATATTACTTAGCTTAAAGTAATCCTTTGACCTTCAAGAATTCTTCTAGTGAATCAATGTCGGCATAAAGAACATCTCTTGCTTTACTACCTTGAAATGGACCAATAATACCTAAAGACTCCAATTGGTCGACAATTCTTCCAGCACGATTATAACCTAGTTTTAGTTTTCTTTGGAGTAAACTTGCTGAGCCCTGTTGATTAATAACAACAATCCTTGCTGCATCTACAAACATAGCATCCATTTCATCCATATCCATATCACCTTTGCTTTCGCTTCCTTCCGGAACATACTCAGGTAAAATAAGTGCGTCAGGGTAGGCTCTTTGGTCTCCAATAAAGCTGCATATTTCTTCTACTTCAGGAGTATCTACAAATCCACATTGCAGTCTAATCATTTCTTGTCCTGTAGAGATAAGCATGTCACCACGGCCAATAAGTTGATCAGCGCCAGAACCATCTAGAATTGTTCGTGAATCAATTTTAGACAATACTCTAAAAGCAATTCTTGCAGGGAAGTTCGCTTTAATCATTCCAGTAATAACATTTACTGATGGTCTTTGTGTTGCTACAATAAGATGGATACCTATGGCACGGGCGAGCTGGGCTATTCTGGCTATAGGATGTTCAACTTCCTTCCCTGCTGTCATAATGAGATCCGCAAACTCATCAATAAGAACAACAATGTAAGGTAGATATTTATGGCCTTTTTCTGGATTAAGCTTGCGCTTAACGAATTTCTCATTGTATTCTTTTATCGTTCTAACCTGTGCATCTTTAAGCAGCTCGTAGCGCTCATCCATCTCAATACAGAGAGAGTTTAGGGTGTTTACCACTTTTGATGTATCTGTAATTATGGCCTCTTCTTCACCAGGTAATTTCGCAAGGAAATGTCGTTCAATTTTGTTGTATAAGGTGAGCTCGACTTTTTTAGGATCAACCAAGACAAATTTAACCTGCGAGGGGTGTTTTTTATAAAGGATTGAAATTAAAATTGCATTTAGTCCAACTGATTTTCCTTGCCCTGTTGCACCGGCCACAAGCAAGTGAGGCATTTTAGTAAGGTCAAATACAAAGGTTTCATTAGTAATGGTTTTGCCCATAACCACAGAAAGCTGACCGTCATGGTTTTGAAACTTTTCTGATGCAATTAAAGAACGCATACTTACCATATCAGGACTTGAATTTGGAACCTCTATACCGATTGTTCCTTTCCCAGGGATAGGTGCAATAATTCGAATACCAAGTGCACTGAGGCTCAAAGCAATATCGTCTTCAAGATTTTTGATTTTTGAAATTCGTACACCCGGTGCAGGAACGATTTCATATAACGTTACAGTCGGCCCGACGGTGGCTTTGATTTTAGCAATATCAATTTTATAGTTGGATAAGGTTTCTATAATCCGATCCTTATTTGTTTCAAGTTCTTCTTTGTTAACAGATACACTGCCAGAGCCATAGTCTTGTAAAAGTTCAACAGAAGGTAAAAGGTAACCCTCTAAGTCTGCAGTTGGATCAAATTCACCATGTTCTTCCACTAATTTTTCTGCCAAGGTTTGTTCTCCTAGTTCACTTTCATCAACCATTGCCTCTTCCTCTGCAATTTCAATTTCAAACGAGTCTTCCTCATTATTTTCAGAATCAGCGTTTTTAGCAGAAGTTTCTGTCGAAAGTTCTTGGCCTTTATCCTCCTCGTTTTGTTTTTCATTTTCGTCCATATCAATGGGCGGTGTAGACTCATTATTTGAAGCTTCATTTTCTTCGGAAAAATCTACAGGTTTAGAAACAATGTCTTCTGTAATGTCTTCTTCAGTTATCGGATTAATCACAAGCATATTGTCATTATCAACCTCTATAGCATCTTGAGATTGAGAGGTATTGAGGTTCTTTTCTTTTTTAGGAAAAAAATAGTTGAATAATGCCCTATAATCTGGGTTAAATAATAGTGTTATTATGATATATAAAACAACGATATTAAAGCTTAGAGCACCAATTGTCCCAAAGGTTTGTAATAGCCAATGATTTACATAATAACCAAAGGTACCTCCAAGAATGTGAATTTCATTTGAGAAAAAAGCAAGAAAAACGGAGCTCCATAACATAAATGCAATAGTCGTTGAAAATGCCTTACCCGAATGAACCAGTGCTTTTTTGAAAAGGATCTTAAAGCCCAATAAAAACATAAGGAAGCAAATACCCATAGAAGCAATACCAAAAAGGTGAAAAAATAATAAGTGCGACATCCAAGCACCAAATTTCCCAAGTTTATTATTGATTTCAACTTCTGGTTGATTAAAAATAAAGTCGATAAAAGAGGTATTTACAAGCTTATCCTGATCCTCTTGCCAAGTAAAAAGATAGGAAAGGCATGCAATAAACAAGAAAATAGAAAACATCAATAGAAAAGAACCTATAATTGTCGCTACTTTATTCAAATCAATTTTTGACATGAATGACTTGCTTTTTTTAGATTTACTCGATTTTTTCGTGCTACTCGATTTTTTAGTAGTGCGTTTTTTAGTTTTCGTATGATCTACGGGTATGAATTCGTTTTCCTCCATTAATTTTGAACTATCCTACGAATATAACTTTATGTCCTTCAAGTTTTGATGGACACGCTCTTATGTTTGAACAACCTTCTGTTCATTATAAAACCAAATCCACACGGTTCGTTACTATTAATTTTGAATAAGATTGAGGAAATCTTTGAGTGGAATCAATTTATAGTCATTTGGTATTTGAAATATTGCAAGGGGTGGATCATATGCTTTCAAAGAAACTAAAGTATAGAGATAGAGTCCTTTCTCGGATACAACATAATATTGGATGGGTAATTTGTCTAACGAGGGATATGCCTGATTATATTTAGCTGGTATTTTTTTATTGTACCAAATATAAAGGTCGTTTCTCAACATAGTGTGCGACAAGAGCATAGGTGAACCTTTTATACCCGCTATTTTCTTCTTTGGAAAACATTTTTTTTTCAAGGTGTATTTATTTTTTTTGTTCACTTGTGCGTCTTCATTTTCCGACATTTGTATGGCAAAGCCCATAGAATCCATATTTAAAAGAAGTATTTTTTTATCAAGTCGCAGGTGCTCAATACTTTCTTGAATGCCATTTACGGAGCTAAAATGTACGCGCTTCACAAGTGAGTCTTTAGCGTAAATAATCATCTTTTCTTCAACTTTCTCGCTCCCTAATGCAAAATCGTTTTCAAGCTTGTCATTACTGATTTTAGTTATACTGTAGGTTAATTCTCCTGAAAAAGCATCTTCTTTTTGACTTAAAGCCATGTTTAATTGGATACCTATGAAGCAATAAGCTATAATTAATTGGAGTTTTAAACTGTTCATAAGTTGAAATTAATCAACTATGACGAGGTAGCGAAGCGTTCAGCTATTTATTCTAAACACGAATAATTAAGCCTCATCATAGAAGTGTTTAAAGTATAAGTATTTTAGCTATTTTCGTTTCCGATAAATAGAAAGTAAACTATGCATCTCAATGTAAAAAATGAAGTTGGTAAACTACAAACTGTCGTTCTGGGTATTGCCAAAGATTTTGGAGGTACCCCTGAAGCTAGTGCATGTTACGATCCAAAATCACTTGAAAATGTACTAAAAGGCACGTATCCAAATGAGAGTGACCTCGTAAAGGAGATGAGCAACTTTTGCGAAATTCTAAAGCGATACGATGTAAACGTTTTAAGACCTCAAAATATTTCTGGATTGAATCAGATATATGCACGAGACATCGCCTTTGTTATTGATTCCAAATTGTGCATTCCAAATATCATTGAAGACCGCTCAGATGAGCTTCTGGCGCTCCAAAGTCTCATAGATAGGTTTGACCAAGACTCGGTCATTAAAATGCCAGAATCTGCGCGAATTGAAGGTGGAGATGTTTTGTTAACTGACGAATTTATTCTAATTGGTTATTCTGAAGATGAAGACTTTGAAAAATATAAAGTTGCAAGAACAAATAAGGAAGGAGTCGCATTTATAAAAGCACAATTTCCGGATAGAACAGTTGTTGCTTTCGAATTAAATAAATCAGATGCAGAACCAATTGGAAGTGCGCTTCATTTGGATTGCTGTTTTCAACCAATTGGAAGAAATGGGGCCATCATTTGTGAAGCTGGATTTAAAAACATTGAAGACATTGAAATATTAGAAAAGATGTTTTTGAAAGAAAATATTATTAGGATCAACGCAGATGAAATGTATCACATGAATTCAAATCTTTTTTCGATTTCGGAGGATGTAATTGTTTCCCAACCTAATTTTCGTGTGCTAAATGAAAAGCTCCGTAAACAAGGACTAACGGTTGAAGAAGTCCCATATAGCGAAGTTTCCAAAATGGGCGGACTTTTTAGATGCTCAACAATGCCATTAAAACGACTATGAAACAACTTACATCGAACCTATTAATGATTGAACCTGTGGCCTTCAGATATAACGAAGAAACTGCAAAGAACAATTATTATCAAAAACATTTAGATTCTATTTCTTCAGATGAAGTGAAGGCGCGAGCTTTAGCTGAGTTCAATAGCTTCGTTGACAAACTCGAAAATAAAGGGGTTAACGTACATGTCATAAAAGATACGATCGAACCCGATACGCCCGATTCTATATTTCCTAACAATTGGGTTTCCTTTCACCAAGATGGTAGAGTAGCATTGTATCCCATGTGTGCAGAAAATAGAAGATTAGAACGTAGAACTGATATTCTTGAAAAGCTAAGAGAAAAATTTAAAATCACCTCTATTGTTGATTTCTCACATTATGAATCGGAGGACTTGTTCTTGGAAGGAACAGGAAGTATGATTCTTGATAGAGAAAATAAAATCTGTTATGCCGCCATTTCAATTCGTACAGACGAAAACATTGCAATCGAGTTTTGCCACGAATTTGATTATCGGCTCGTCTCATTTACCGCTAACCAAACACATGAAGGCGAGCGCCTAGCAATTTATCATACCAATGTTATGATGTGTGTAGCAGATAAGTATGCTGTTGTGTGTTTAGATACTATTGACGATCCTGAGGAACGAAGAAGATTAGAACAAGCATTATTAGACTCTGGTAAAGCAATTATCGAAATTACAGAGGCACAAAAAGGTCTGTTTGCTGGTAATATGCTGCAGGTTATGGGTCATGAGCCACTTTTGGTCATGTCGACCTCTGCCTTTAATAGTTTGACAGTGCATCAGGTAGAAAAAATCCAAGCTTATAATCCTATCCTTCATAGCAGTCTAGATACTATTGAAGCTTGTGGAGGCGGCAGCGCACGTTGTATGATGGCCGAGGTGTTTTTGCCAACAAATCAATAGGATTAATCAACAATAGATAGTTTTTTGAGGAATATATCTTTAGACGTACTCAATTGCAGGTTATAATTTCCTGGACTCAAATTATGATGGATAGCTAAAGGGTATTCTACTTCATCGAAACCTAAAAGTTTAGTAAAGACATTTTTTCCAGATAGATTGAATATTTTAATTTC
>Ga0228674_1000949_pt1 | contig 18414 bp, 10 predicted proteins | sample 1D_rmetaG_FD_189054 | JGI IMG/M metagenome (GOLD analysis project Ga0228674, IMG submission 189054) | Seawater microbial communities from Monterey Bay, California, United States - 1D_r | ecosystem: Environmental > Aquatic > Marine > Coastal | place: USA: California | collected 2016-09-26
ATATCGTCCAGCTCCAGGGTGGCATCGATCCAGACGCCATGCAGGTGGCCGGCGTTGTATGCGGCCTGATCGGCAACGTAGATCCTGATTTCTTCGCTCACGGCTTTCGCTCCTTCGTCTTCAGGGTTCTGCGCTTGCGCTGCGCATGAACCCCTGCCGACTAGGGAGACTAAGGCGGTCGTGAAAAAATCAGGAAAAATCGCGGAGGCTCCAGCCAGCGCAGCGGCCGGGTGGAAACCGTCTATTTTTCTTGATTTTGAGGGGGCAATAACCCCCGCTTTCAGTGATCAGTGATGTAGTTGACTGGTCTCTTTATCATTACAGCAGCATCAGATAAACGAATGCTGCACTGATAAAAGAGAGACTGCCGACGGTGAACCAACAAAGGGTATAGGCCCGGCGTGCGCAATGCCCGCACTCATAAACATCGCTAGCCACCGTACCTCCGCATTCTGCGCATCGCTTTAGTTTCTCGGACATTTGGAATCAAACACTAGCCGCGTGGAGTAGGCATCGTTGACGAGGTAATTAAGGTGCTTTTAAAACTGAAAATTAGTCTCATATAGTGAGGCGGTACTGCTTATCCTTGCCCAGAAAAGCATCTGTAGATGCTCCTCTTGGTTGCGATAGAAGCGCGCTCAGGGCGCTTTCAATTTTGACAGATTATCTTTAGTTGTTCTTATGCGCCGTATGGTGTTCGCGAAAAGCTTGGTTGATATTCTGTCGTAGCTGCTCATCGTCCCAAGGCTTGGTGAGGAACTTGTAGATAGCGCCCTGATTGATTGCATCGGTAACCGATTTGAGGTCCGTATAGCCTGAAAGCACGATTCGGATAGTGTCTGGGTATAGATCTTTAACCAAACTTAGAAACTCGGTGCCGCTCATTTCCGGCATGCGTTGGTCAGAGAGGATCACCTGCACATCATGTTTGGCCAATAGCTCAAAGGCGTCTTGGGCACGGGTTGCCATGAGAATCTTATAGCCGTCGCGGCGAAGGAGGCGGGCGAGGGCGCGCAGGATATTCTCCTCGTCGTCGAGCAGCAGCAAGGTCTGCTCCTGTTCCTTGCCGGCCAGCTGGCCCGGTTCCAGGGTCAGCATGCGTGCGCGCAGGAAGTCCTGCAGCTCGGCGAAGGGCATGGGTTTGGCGAAGTAGTAGCCCTGGAACTCGTCGCACTGGCTCTTCTTCAGGAAGGCGAACTGCGGCTCGGTTTCCACCCCTTCGGCGATCACCTTCAGGCGCAGGTGGTGGGCCATGGAGATGATGCCCTGGGTGATCGCCGCGTCGTGGCGGTCGCTGATGATCTCCTGGACGAAGGAGCGGTCGATCTTGACCTTGTCGATGGGCAGGCGCTTGAGGTAGTTGAGGCTGGAGAAGCCGGTGCCGAAATCGTCGATGGCGATCTTCACGCCCAGGCGCTTGAGCTGGTGCAGGGTCTCGATGGCCCGCTCGGCATTGTGCAGCAGCACGGTTTCGGTGATTTCCAGCTCCAGCAGGTCGGCATCCAGGCCGTACTTGCTGAGCATGGCGCTGATGCTGTCGACGAAGTTGCTGCGCTGGAAGTGCACCGGGGAGATGTTCACCGCCATGCTCGGCCCGGTCATGCCCTGTTCGCACAGTTCCTTGATCTGCCGGCAGGCGGTGTCCAGTACCCACTGGCTGAGCGGGATGATCTGCCCGGTGTCTTCGGCGATGGGCACGAACAGCGCCGGCGAGATGAAGCCCCTGCTCGGGTGTTCCCAGCGCAGCAGGGCCTCGAGGCCGACTACCCGGCCGCTGCGGCCGTCGATCTGGGGTTGGTAGTAGAGGGTGAAATCCCGGTTCTCGATGGCTTTCTGCAGTTCGTTGCGCAGCACCACCCGCTCGCCGACGCGCTGGTTGAGGTCGTTGGTGAACCACTGGTAGTTGTTGCGCCCTTCCTGCTTGGCCTTGTACATGGCCAGGTCGGCCTGCTGGATCAACTGCATGGGCTGGTCCAGCAGGCCGTCGCTGAGGGTGATGCCGATGCTCGCGGTGACGTGCAGGTCGATGCCCTCGACGCGATAGGGCCGGGCGATGTCGGCCAGCAGGCGTTCGGCCACCTGCAGCACGTCTTCCTCGCGCGCCAGGTCCGGCAGCAGCACGATGAACTCGTCGCCGCCCATGCGCGCCACCGTGTCGCCGGGGCGCACCTGGGCGCTCATGCGCCGTGCCACTTCGAGCAGAATCTGGTCGCCGAAATGGTGGCCCATGGAGTCGTTGATCGGCTTGAAACCGTCCAGGTCGATGAACATCACCGCCAGGCTGCGCTGGTAGCGCCGGGAAATCTGGCAGCCCTGGCGCAGGCGGTCTTCCAGCAGGGTCCGGTTGGGCAGGCCGGTGAGCACGTCGTGGCTGGCGTTGAAGCTCAGCTCGTCCTGGTAGCGCATCTCTTCGCTGATGTCGTTCTGTACGCCGACGAAGTGGGTCAGTTCGCCGCGCTCGTCGAGCACCGGGGAGATGTACAGGTCGTTCCAGAACGGGCTGCCGTCCTTGCGGTAGTTGCGCAGCACCACATGGGCTTCGCTGGAGTGCGCCAGGCCGTGGCGGATGACGTCCAGCGCGGCCTGGTCGCGCTCGCCGCTCTGCAGCAGGCGGCAGTTGTGGCCGATGACCTCGTGCGCGCTGTAGCCGGTGATGCGCTCGAAGGCCGGGTTGACGTAGATGATCGGCTGGTCGAACTCCTGCGCGTCGACTATCACCACGCCGTTGTAGCTGGCTTCCAGACTGCGTTTGAGCAGGCGCAACTGCTTCTCCGACTCCTTGCGTTCGCCGATGTCGCGCAGCGACAGCAGGCGCACCTGCTGGCCTTCCCAGTCGGTCTCGGAGAGCTGGATTTCCACCTCCAGCTCGTCGCCGGCCGGCGTCTGCAGGCTCCACTCGAAGAGGTCTTCGCTAATGTGCGGCAGGTCGAAGCGCAGTTGCAGCAGTTGCGCCTGGCTGGCGTCGAACAGCTGCTCGGCGGCCGGGTTGGCGTAGCGCAGGGCGCCTTCGCCGTCGACCACCAGCAGAGCATCGCGGGTGTCGTCGAGCAGCTTGCGAAACGATTGCTCGCGCCGCGTGGCCTGCTCGCGCGCGCGCTGTTTCTCGGTGACGTCGATGGCCAGCACCAGGCAGCAGGGTTGTTCGTCGAACTCGAAGTCATGCACCAGCACCTCGGCCATGACCTCGTGGCCGGCCTTGTGCAGGTAGCGCCACAATCCGGCCTCCGGGTTGGCGATCGACACACTGCGCAGGTTGGAGTTGAAGTAGTCGAGGAAGCGCTGCTGCTCTTCGGGGCTGCGGATATCCAGCGCACTCATCGCCAGGAACTCTTCCTGCGAGTAGCCGAAGAAGCGCGTCGCGGCCAGGTTTACGGCGCGAAAGCGCAGGTTTTCCTTGTTGAACACCCACATCGGCTCAGGATTGGACTCGAACAGCAGGCGGTAGCGCTGCTCGCTTTCCGCCAGGCGCGCGGTGGCCTGGCCGCGGTCGATGGCGTAACGAATGCTGCGCAGCAACTGGGTGCTGTCGAAGTCGCCCTTGACCAGGTAGTCCGCGGCCCCCAGGGCGATGGCGCTGGCGTCCAGGCGCGCGTCGCCCTGGCCGGTGAGCAGGATGATCGGTCGGCTGGTGCCGGCCTGACGCGCCTGCTCGATCAGCTCCAGGCCCGATTCGGCGCCGAGTCGGTAGTCCACCAGGTAGAGATCGTGGTCCTGCGCGAGAATGCTGGCCAGGCCCTGTTGGTAATCGGCGCACCAGTCCAGTTGCAGCGGCGCGTCCGTCGCCAGGCGCAGCAAGTCGCGGGTGATGACGAAGTCGTCTTCGTCGTCGTCGATCAGCAGTAGGCGCCAGTGGTTTTCGAGTCGGGTCATACGGGCTTGCCATCTACGGGGAGTTCGACGATTTCCAGCCAGTAGCGGCCGAGGGTCTTCACTACCTCGAGCAGGCCGGTATAGGTCACCGGCTTGGTGATGAACGAATTGCCGCCCATGTCGTAGCTGCGCAGGATGTCTTCCTCGGCCGACGAGGTGGTCAGCACCACCACCGGGATGCCGCGCAGCAGCGCATCGGATTTGATCGCGTGCAGCGCCTCGCGGCCGTCCATGCGCGGCATGTTGAGGTCGAGCAGGATCAGGCCGGGCAGCGGGTAGCGTTCCTCGTCGTCGTAGGGCGCGCGCCGCCGCAAGTAGTCGAGCAGCGCCTCGCCGTCATGCACGAAGTGTAGCGTGTTGCTGATGTGGCACTCGGCGAACGCCTCTCGCGTCATCAGGCAGTCGTCCTGGTCGTCGTCGGCGATCAGGATGTGTACGGGGGGCTGTGCGTTCATGGCGTGGGTTTGTCCATAGGCGGGAAACTGATGCGAAAGGTGCTGCCGACACCGTGGGTGCTGCTGGCGGTGATGTTGGCGCCGTGGCGCTCGATGATCTTCTTGACGATGGCCAGGCCGATGCCGGTGCCGGCGTAGGCTTCGCGGCCATGCAGGCGCTGGAAGGGATTGAAGATGCGGTCCAGGTACTTCTCGTCGAAGCCGATGCCGTTGTCGGCGATGCACAGTACCCAGGAGCCGTCGCCCGGGTGTTCGGCATAGATGCGGATCAGTGGCTTTTCCCCGGCTTGCTGGAATTTCAGGGCATTGCTCAGCAGGTTCTGCAGCACCCGGCGCAACTGGCTGGCGTCGCCCCGCACCGGCGGCAAGGGCTCGCGCTGAACCTGCGCGCCACTCTGTTCCAGGGCGGTTTCCAGGTCCTGCAGCACCTCGTCGAGCAACGGGTCGAGTTCGAGCTTCTGCAGCGGCTGGCCGCGGGTATTGACCCGCGAGTAGTCGAGCAGGTCGATGATCAGCGCCTGCATGCGCGCCGCCGCCGAGGTCATGCGCTGCAGGTAGTCGCGGCCGTCGTCGTCGAGGTCGTCGCTGCACTTGGCGAGGCGCTCGGAGAAGGCCTGGATCTTGCGCAGCGGTTCCTGCAGGTCGTGCGAGGCGACGAAGGCGAACTCCTCCAGCTCGCGGTTGCTGCGCTTCAGTTCGAGCAGGGTGCGCTGCAGCTGCTCCTGGGTCGCGCGGCGTTCGCTGATGTTCTGGAAGTACACCGCCAGGCCCTCCTCGGAGGGGTAGGCATGCAGCTCGAACCAGCTCTGGAAGGGTTCGTAGAAGCTCTCGAAGTGACAGGCCAGGTTGTCGCGCCGGGCCTGGCGGTAGCGCTGGCCGATCTCGCTGTCGTAGGAACCGGGGAAGGCTGTCCACACACACTGGCCCAGGGTGGTGGCGGCGCTGATGTTCAGCTGCCGCTCGGCCTCGGGGTTGATGTAGGTGAAGCGCCAATCGCTGTCGAGGGTGTAGAAGGCATCGCTGATGCTTTCCAGGGTGGTCGTGAGGAGCTCGGCCAGGCGCTGCGCCTGCTTCAGCGCCTGCTTGCGCTCGCTGATGTCTTGCAGGGCGCCGGAGATGCGCACGATCTGTCCATTGTCGTCGCGCACCGCCTGGCCGGCCACCTGCACGTACAGATGCCTGCCATGGGCGTCGAGCATCTCCACGTCGAGGTCGAAACCGATGCCCTGCTCGATGCAATCCTCGACCGCCAGGGTCATCCGTTCGCGATAGGCCGGCAGGTAAAGCTGCAGGCCTTCGGCCAGGTTGGGCAGGGTGCCGATCGGGAAGCCGAGCAGGCTGTGCATCTCCTGCGACCAGAGCACCTGGCGGCTGGGCAGCTCGATCGACCAGCCACCGAGCTTGGCGATGCTGCCGGCCATGCTCAGCAGCAGGCTATTCTGGCGCACCTGCTCGGCCACCGCACGCTGCAGGCTGATGTCGCGGGCGGCGCAGTAGATCACCTGGTCGTCGTCCAGTGCCGCGCTGAGTTGCAGCCAGAGCTGCTGGCCACTGGCGTCGTGCACGCGGATCTCCAGGTTCTTGACCACTGCCCCGCGTTGCAGTTGCTCGATGGCGTTCTGCACCAGGGGACGATCCTCGGGGTGGATCAGCTCCAGGTAGGGCTGGCCGACCAGCGCGCTCGCCGTATGCCGCAGGGTGCTGGCGAAGGCCGGGTTGACCTGGATGAACTGGCCCTGCTGGCCGATCATGCAGAACATGTCCAGCGACAGATTGAAGAACTGATTGCGTTCGCGCAGCGCCTGATCGGCCTGGCGCAGTGCGGTGATGTCGCGCAGTACGATGACCCAGCCGCCATTGTCCGCGCCGCCGCTCATCGGCCGGGCATCGTAGAGCAGGGTGCGCGGGCGCTCGCCATGCAGGACGAGTTCGCCGTGCACGGCCTCGTCGTCCGTCGTCGGCAGCGGCCATTGGCTCGGCTGCAGTGGTAGCACCTGGGCCAGCGGCTGTCCGCTGAGGTCCTGCTCGCCCTGCTGCAGCAAGGCCTGGGCCGCCGGGTTGAGAAAGTTCAGGCGGCCCTGCGCATCCACCGCCAGCAGGCCCTCGCCCATGCTGTCGGTGATCGCCGAGGTGAACTCCAGCTGCTGCTGCAAGCGCCGGTCGCCGGCCAGCACTTCGTTGAACAGGCGACTGTTTTCCAGCACCGACACGGCCATCTGGGCGAACTGCTGGGCAATCACCTGGTCGTCCTCTTCGAACTCCCCTTGGTATTTGTCCGACAACTGCAACAGGCCGAGGTTGCGTCCGTTCTTGTCGAGCAGCGGCACGGCCAGCCAGCCGCGCATCGGCGGGTGCTCCGCGGCATGCCGGCCGAAGCCACGCCAGCGCGGGTGGCGCTCGAGTTCGGCCTGGCTCAGGCGCAGCGGCTGGTTGTCCTGGCAGATCAGCGCATAGATGCCGCTGCCGTCCGGGCGGGTCGTGTAGGCGCGCCAGGCGGCGTACTTGTCCGACAATGACACGCCGTTGATCGACTGGGCCCAGTCGTCGCCGGCGGTCAGGCTGAGCACCGCCTGGTGTGCGCCGACGACCAGACGTGCCTGTTCCACCAGGTAGTCGACCAGCGCCTGGTGGTCGAGCAGTTTGGCGGTGGCGATTGCCGCCGCACTCAGGCCGCGCAGCTGCTCGGCCTTGTGTTCGGCTCGCTCCAGGGCCTGCTGCAGGGCTGCGGTCATGTGTTCGCGTTCGCTGATGTCCTTGGCGATGGCGAAGATGCCGACGATCTGCCCGTCGACCATGATCGGCAGGTTGGTCATGTCCAGCGCCAGTTGCTGCCCGTCCGGGCCGAGAATATGGGTCTCGTAGCGCTGCGGGATGCCGGTGCAGGCGGCGGCGAAGTGCTGCTCGGTGCGCGCGCGATCGGTCTTGGCGATCATCCCGGCGAAGTGCTCGCCGACGATCAGCGCCTCGCCCAGGCCGGTCAGCTGTACGCCGGCACCGTTGAGGCTGAGGAAGCGGCCTTGCAGGTCGAAGGAGAACACCGGGTCCGGGTTGAAGGTGAACAGCGAGCGAAAGCGTTGCTCGCTCTCCTGCAGGCGCTGGCGGTCGCGGCTGCGGGTGATGGCGATGGCCGCCAACTGCGCGGCATTGGCCAATTGCTGGATCTGCTCGTCGCGCGGTGTGCCGGGCCGGCGCTGGTAGATGGCGAAGGTGCCGAGCACCTGGCCCTGGTGGGAAATCAGCGGGAACGACCAGCAGGCCCTGAGCCCGTGCGGGTGGGCCAGTTCGCGGTAGTCGCGCCACAGCGGGTCGCGTTCGATGTCCTCGACCGCCACCAGTTGCCGGCGGAAGGCGGCGGTGCCGCAGCTGCCGGCGTTCGGCCCGATGGCGACGCCGTCGATGCCGCGGTTGTAGGCCTCCGGCAGGCTGGGGGCGGCGCCGGTATGCAGGTGCTGGCCGTCCTCGTCGAGCAGCAGCACCGAGCACAACGCCTCGGACTGCTGGATTTCCACCATCTGGCAGATCGCCTCGAGCACCTCGCGCAACGGGCGGTCGGTGGAAATCATGCTGAGGATATCGCGCTGGCTTTCCGCATAGGCCTCGTTCTGCACCAGTGCGGTGATGTCGTGGGCCACGGCGAACAGGGTCTGTTCCTCAGCCGACCAGTCGGCCGACCAGAGCACGTGTAGCACCTGGCCGTCGCGGTGGCGGTAGCGGTTGCGGAAGGTACGGGTAGGTTGTCCTGCCATGATGGCTGCGGCTTCCGCCTCGGTCTCCGGCTGATCCTCGGGCAGCACCAGTTCCAGGTAGCGGCGGCCGATAAGCTCTTCGGCCTTGTAGCCGAACAGCTTCTCGCAGGAGGGGCTAACCTCGCGAAAGCGGCCTTCTCCGTCGATAGAACAGAGCACGTCGAGGGTGAACTGCATGATGCGCTGGTTGAGTTTCTGCGCACGTATCTGCTCGGCAAGACTGAACTGCAACTGATCGTTGAGCCGCGCCAGGCGCTGCGAGCGCTCGTTGGCCAGCCAGGCTAGGCGCTGGCTGAGCACAAGTAGGAAGCTCAGTGTGAGGCCGAACAGCATTACCAGAGCCGGTAGGTAACCGGCGCTGTTGAGTGCCTGCGGTCGATTGATGATCGACACCAGGCGCCAGCCTGCGCTCTCGGCAATGGGCACCATACGCTCGCCTACCGGCGTGTTGAAACGGTTGTAATGGGCCTGGTTGGAGTCGTAGAGCGGTTGGTCATTCTCGTAGGCGCGCACGATGAAACCGCTCAGCTGCGGGCCGAGCACCTGCGCCACGACGTCGCGCACGTCGAGGCTGGCGACCACCAGGTGGGGCGGCTCGCCGGGCAGCGTCAGCGGTGTGGCGATCAGCGCGTTGAGTCCGCCGGCCTCGCCGTAGGCGCGCACCCGGCTGAGGTGGGCGTGGCCATCCTCGAACACGTGCTGCAGCCAGGCCTGGTTGTCGGCATCGGCGAGAAAATTGTGTAGCCATTGTGTTTCTTTGCTGCCGCGCGTCTCCAACCCCTGCGGTTGCAGCTGGCGGTCGACCACGGCTACCAACCCCAGACTGGGAAAGTCGCGCAGGTAGCTGCCGGCCTCCTGCTGCCAGAGGCGCGGTGAAGGTAGCGCGCCGATAGCCTGCCAGCGTTCGCTCATGCGCTGGATCAACGCCTGTTGTTCGTCCAGGGTGCGGCTGGTGGCCGTCTGCACCTTGGACAGCAGCAGGTCGCTCTCGCGGCTCAGCGCCTCGATGGCCTGCAGGCTGAGCAGGTACCAGCCGGCGCAAGTCAGCAGCACGCCGAACAGCCCGGCGGTCTGGCTCAGGCGGTCGAGCTGGCCGCGCTGTCCGATGGGTAGCCAGCTGTGCAGCACCGCTGCCAGACCCAGCAGTAGGGTGAAGAGGTTGGCGACATGAGTCGATGAGTACTTGAAACCGAGGTCAAGTAAGCCGGGGCTCAGCTGCTGGCCGGCCAGTTGAGCGAGCAGTGCCAGCAACAGCACCGTCACCCCGATCAACTGCGCCAGGCGCCGCGCCGGCTTGGGCCCGAATCCCAAGCATATGGCTACGGCAGTCGCCAATAGAACCAGCGCTGGGCCGCTGCGCATGCGCAGGAAACCGCTGACCAGTGACGAGCCTTGATCCGAACCGCCGGCCAGATAGTTGTGCACGATGGTGTAGAGTGTCAGGCCGGCAAGCAGCATCGCGCATAGCAACAGGCTGCGCCAGGCGCGGCGAATGGCGGTCAGCAGCAGCGAGCCGGCGAGCAGCGCCAGCAACGCGCTGTCCGGCAGCAGCACTACGCTGTGCCGGCTCGGCTGGTCGACTGTGAGAAAGCCGAGCAGACTGACCAAACCCAGGCCAAGCAGGGCGAAGGCCAGCACATGCAGGTAGGCTTCGGCGATCAGGTAGCGCGTTTTCATGCCTAATCCTGTAGGGTCTGTGGGCCGAGCAGGCGCAGCACTTCTTCCACTGTGGTCAGGCCTTGAGCAATCTTCTCACGAGCGTCGTCGAGTAGGGTGGTCATACCCTGTTCGCGGGCGATCGCCTGCAACTGCATGGCGCCGGCGCCCTGGGCGATGGCGTCGCGCAGACGGTCGCTCATGGTCAGCACCTCGTGGATGCCGACGCGGCCCTTGTAGCCCTGATTGCACTGGTTGCAGCCCTTGCCCTGAAAGAAGCGCATGCCGGGCTCGAGAAACTCCGCACCGAGGCTCTGCAGGCGCTCGCGCGGCGGCTGTACTGGCTCGCGGCACAGGCTGCAGATGCGCCGCACCAGGCGCTGAGCGATGATCGCCTCCAGTGCTGAGGCCAGTACATAGGGTTTGAGGCCCAGGTCGAAGAGGCGTGCGATGGTCGCCGCCGCCGAGTTGGTGTGCAGGGTGGAGAACACCAGGTGGCCGGTCAGCGCGGCATGGAAGGCCACCTCGGCGGTTTCGCCATCACGGATTTCGCCAAGTAGAATTACGTCAGGGTCCTGGCGCAGAATGGCGCGCAGTACGCTGGCGAAGTTCAGGCCTATACGCTCGCGTACCGGCACCTGGCCGGCCAGGTCGACGTGGAACTCTACCGGGTCCTCGATGGTGACGTAATTTTTCTCCGGCGAGGCTTCGTGCTGTAGCAGGGCGAACAGCGTGGTGGTCTTGCCGCTGCCGGTGGGGCCGGTGGCGAGGATGATGCCCTGCGGCTTGCCCACCACATGCAGCAGGCGCCGCAGGTTGTGTGGCGACAGGCCGAGGTCTTCCAGCGACTGCGCCGCCGACTGGCGTTCGAGCACGCGCATCACCACCTTCTCGCCGTTGATGGTGGGCAGGGTGGAGATGCGCAGGTCGACGATGCGCATCGGCGTCTTCACCGTGATGCGCCCGTCCTGCGGGCGCCGGCGTTCGGTGATGTCCAGCTCGGCCATGACCTTGATCCGCGACACCAGCGACATCAGCAGCGCGCTGGGGATCTGGATCTTGTCCTGCAGCACGCCGTCGATGCGGTAGCGCACCGCCACGTGCTTGGTGCGCGGATGGATGTGGATGTCGCTGGCGCCCAGGCGCAGCGCTTCGAGTATCACCGCGTTGACCAGGCGAATGGCCGGCGGGTCCTCCGAGCTGCCGAGCAGCTGTTCGAGGCTCTCGTTGCCGCTGTCGTCGTCGAGGACGATCTCGATGCCTTCGTAGGGGTCGCTGCTGCCCACCACGGTGGTCAGGTCTTCCAGCTGGTTGCCGGGTGCGCCGAACAGTTCGTGCAGCTGGTCCTGCAGCTGGTCCAGGCGACATAGCAGCGGGTGGATGCTCAGCCCGGTCATGAAGCCCAGTTCGTCAATCAGGCCCTGATCCAGCGGGTCGGCCATGGCCAGGCGCAGGCGCTTGTCCACCACGCGCAGCGGCAACACCAGCTGGCGGGTGCAGATGGCCTGTGGCACCAGGGCCAGCAGCGGGGCGTCGACCTGGAACTCGCGCAGGTCGACTTCTTCGAACATCAGGTCCTTGCGCAGCAGCTCGTAGACCTTATCGCCGTCCAGCCACTCGTGCTGCATCAGCTGGCGCAGCACCGGGGTCTTGTGGGTCTGCATCTCCTTGTGCAGCTGCTGGATCTGCTGGGCGTTGAGCAGGCCCTTCTTGTGCAGGAGGATGGCCAGCTGGCTGCGGTTGGTGACGCTAAGCTTGGCCAGGGTCTCCAGGTCGCGGTGCTGCTTCTGGTTCTCCTGCTCCAGGCTGCGGTTGCGCTGCTGCAGGCTGTACTGCTCCAGGGCCAGGGCGATGGTCAGGCGCAGGTCGTCGTCGTTCCACGGCTTGAGGATGAAGCGGTATACCGCGCCGCCCTTGATTGAGCCCATCACCGCCTCGGTGTTGGCGTGGCCGGTGAGCATGATGCGGATGGTCTCGGGCCAGCGCTCGCGCACCTGGGCGAGCAGCTCGCTGCCGTTCATCTGCGGCATCATGAAGTCGCTGATGATCAGGTGCACTGGCTGGTTGGCGAGGATTTTCAGGGCCTCGACGCCGTTACGGGCGAAGTGCAGTTCATAGTTCTCGCGCTGGAACACACGGCGCAATGCGGCGAGTACGTTAGGTTCGTCGTCCACCAACAGCATTCGATAGGGCGCTGCCGGCTCCTGCTCCTGCTCCTGCTCCTGCGGCGCGGCGTTCGGCTCCTGGCCGACGAACAGCGATGAATAGCGTTTGCCCACGGCGACTCCTCAAAGGCTCAGAAAACGCAGGGTGACCCGGGTGCCGGCGCCAGGCTTGCTGCGCACCAGTATCTCGCCCTGGTGAGCGACCATGATGTCGCGTGCCACGGTCAGGCCCAGGCCGGTGCCGGAGCCGACCGGGCGCGTGGTGAAGAAGGGGTCGAACAGGCGCGCCTGGTCCTCGGCGGTAATGCCGCAGCCGTTGTCTTCCACCAGCACCTCCACCGCGCCCTGCTCACCTAGGCGGCTGGTGACGCGGATGCGCCCCTGTCCGGTAATGGCCTTGGCAGCGTTGTCCAGCACGTTGTACAGCGCCTGGGAAATCTTCGCCGGGTAGCCGGCCAGCTCGGGTAGCTCGGCCAGCTTCAGTTCGATGTCGAGCGCCTGGTTACTCTCGGCCCGCAGCAGGTGGCAGGTGCTGGCGATCAGTGCGTTGAGGTCGCAGGGGACAAAATCCTCCTGGTCGATATTGGCGAAGGTCTTGAGGTCGGTGACGATGGCGGCGATGCGCTGGGTACCGACTTCGGACTCCTGCAGCAACGCGCGGAAATCCTCGAGGATCAGTGCGGTGGCGTGGTCGCTGGGCAGCTTCTCGCCGAGTTCGTTGAGGTAGTCGCCGGCCACCCTTAGATTGCTGGCGATGAAGCCGACGGGGTTGTTGATCTCGTGAGCAACGCCAGCAGCGAGCTGGCCGACGGCGCGCAGGCGTGCACTTTCATAGAGCTGCTGCTGGGTCCGTTCGATGACCTTGACCTGCTCCTCGACGCGTCGTTGCAGCTGTGCGGAAAGCGCCTTGTAGCGCGCCTCGGACGCCTGCAGGGCGGCATGCTGGCGCTGCAGCTCTTCGAAGCTGGCTTCGCTGGCGTCGTGGTGCAAGTTGGCGGCCAGGCGGTACTTGCCGACGTAGAACAGCACGAACTCCAGCAGACGCGCGGCGGCCGCCTGCAGTTGCGGCTGGCTCGGGCAGCTGAGCCAGCCGAGGGTTTCCAGGTTGAACTCCACCGCCTCGGCGCCGGGCCTGGGTTGTTCGTCCAGTTGCAGGGTGTGACCGCTCAGCGCTTGCAGCAGGTGCAGCAGTTGTTGCTGGCGCTCGTCCGGCAGCAGTTCGGCCAGGCGCGGATCGTCTTCGAAGCTACGCATCGGCATCCCCCTGCGCCGCGCTGAGCAGGCGCACGAAACTGGTCGCGTCGATACCCTCGGTCTCGGCCAGGCGGTATTCGCGGTCGAGCTGCGGGTAGAGGTGGACGAGCAATTGGCGGAAACTCTCGACCACGCCCTGGCCGTGGAGCGCCGAGGCCATGCTCAGCGGCGCCCAGGGCGTCTGCGCCCAGCGCGCCTGCAGCTCGGCCTCGGCCACCGCGTCGGCCACGTCGCGCTTGTTGAACTGCACCACCAGCGGCAGCCGTTCGATGTCCATGCCCAGCTTCTGCAAGTTGTCGGCCAGGTTGTCGAAGGCGTTGGCATTGTTGTCCTGCTGCGCCGGCTGCGAGTCGGCAACGAAGATCACCCCGTCGGCGCGCGACAGCACGGCTTTACGCGTGCTGTCGTGCTGCACCTGGCCGGGTACGGTGTAGAGCTTCAGGCGCAGGTCGAGGCCGGCGGCGCCGCGCAGGCCGATGGGCAGCACGTCGAAGAACAGGGTGCGGTCGTCGCGGGTCTCCAGCACCATCAGCTCGCCCTTGCGCTGCGGCCGCAGCAGGGTGTGCAACTGCATCAGGTTGGTGGTCTTGCCGCTCAGCGCCGGGCCGTAATAGACCACCTTGAGGCTGAGCTTGCGTGTGTGGGGCTGGTAGTCAGCCATGGCTCGACTCGCCGCCGTCGAGCAGCACCGCGCCCTGTGCGTCGCGGCGCACGCGGGTGATGCCCGGGTGCTCGGCCTCGAGGCGGCGCAGCTCCTGTTCCTGGCGCTGCAGCGTGCTCTGCTGGCTGCGCACCTGGGCCAGCAGGCGCTGGTTCTCGTCGCGCAGCAGGTAGAGGTCGATGGCCGCCTTCAGCGCGGTCTCGATCTCGTAGTCCTCCCAGGGCTTGGACAGGAAGCGGTAGATCTCCGCGCGGTTGATCGCCTGCATCATCGAGTGCCGGTCGCCGTGGGCGCTGAGCACCATGCGCATGGCGTTGGGCTGGCGCTGCTTGGCGAACTGCAGGTAGGTGATGCCGTCCAGGTTGGGCATCTTGTAGTCGGACACGATCACCGCATACTCGTGCTCGGTGAGTGCCTGTAAGGCCTGCTGGCCGTCGCTGAAGGCGTGCACTTCCCAATGATGCGGACGTAGCACCCGCTGCAGCGCGCTGAGGATGTGCGGTTCGTCGTCCAGCAGTTGGATCTTGATCATGACGCGTCTCCCGGTTGTGTCCCGTCGGGCTTGCGCACGAACAGGGTGTAGCGCCCCCCTTCGGAGGCCTCGAAGGCGATCAGTTTGTGGATCAGCGCCCGCGTCAGCGGCTTGCCCTCGTTCAGTAACAGCATGCCGTTTTCGGCGTGCAGGTTGCGCGCCAGCAGCATGCCCGGCTCCAGCCGCCGGGTGTCCACCGCGAGGATACTGGCGTCGGCCAGCACCAGATCCGGCGCCAGGCTGGTGCACAGTTCGATGAAGGCGTCGCACAGCTCGGGGTCGTATAGGCGCCCGGCGTATTTCTTGATCAGCAGTAGCGCTTCGTCGCGGTTGAGTCGGCGCTCCAGCACCAGGCCGCGTTGCAGCTCGATGAAGTCCACCGCCAGCTTGAGCAGGCGTGCGCCGAAGGGAATGGCGACGCCTTCCAGACGGTCGGGAAAGCCGTTGCCGTCCCAGCGCTCCTGGTGATGACGGATCAGGCGGCCGGCGTCCTGCACCGGCTCCAGGGTCATCAGCAGGTTTTCGCCGACCACCGGGTACTGCCGGTAGCGCGCGCGTTCCTCCTTGTACAGGGTGTCGGAGGGGCGGCCGAGCAGTTGGTCGTCCCAGGTCAGCTTGCCGATGTTGTACAGCGCCGCGGCCATGGCCAGGTCGTTGCTGCTGCGCTCGTCGAGCCGGTGGTGCTCGGCGTAAGCCTTGACCAGGGCGATCACCTGGGTGTTGGTCTGGCGCTCCTTGCTCAGGCGCTGGCCCACCAGGTTGGCGAACACCTCGGTGGCGGTGACGTAGCTCTTGCGCAGCTCGGCATAGGCCAGGTCGAGCATGTCAGCGGTCTGTTCCAACTCGGCAGTGCGGTCGCGCACGCGCTGGTCGAGGGTAGCGTTGAGTTCCTGCAGGCGCTCATTTTGCTCGCGGGTGAGGGCTTCCAGACGCAGGCGCTCGCGCTCGGAATGCTGGAAAGCCAGGGCCTGGCGAATGATCAAGCGCAGCTCGTCGTCGTCCCAGGGTTTACTGATATAGCGGTAGATCTGCCCCTCGTTGATCGCCTTGACCGTGGTGGTGATGTCCGCGTAGCCGGTGAGCAGGATGCGCAGGCACTGCGGCCAGCGTTGCTGCACCTCGGCCAGCAGCGTGGCGCCGTCCATGCCGGGCATGCGCGCGTCGGAGATCACCAGGTCCACCGGCTGCTGCTCGAGCAGGGCCAGTGCCGCCTCGCCGCTGCCGGCGGTGAGCAGGCGATAGGGTTCGTTGCGCAGCACGCGGCGCAGGCTGTTGAGGATATTGTCCTCGTCGTCCACCAACAGCAGGGTGGCGAGCGAAGCAGGCGTGGCGTTGGTCATGCTGGCGGTGCGTCCTGTTGCGGCGCGGGGGCGGGTTGCCGCACGGGCAGCCAGACCCGGAAGCGCGTGCCGAGTCCCGGTGTGCTGTCGACCTCGATGCGGCCGTTGTGTTTCTGCACGATGCTGTAAGACAGCGCCAGACCCAGGCCGGTGCCCTTGCCCACAGGCTTGGTGGTGAAGAAGGGCTCGAAGATGCGGTTCAGGGTCTTGGCGTCGATGCCCTTGCCGGTGTCCTCCACTTCGATCCAGGCCCAGTCGTCGGCGCTGCCGGTGCGCAGGGTGATGCGGCCGAACTGCTCGATGGCGTGGGCGGCGTTGACCAGCAGATTCATCACTACCTGGTTGATCTGCGAGGGAATGCACTCCACCTCCGGTAGCTCCCCGTTCTCCCTGATCACTTCGGCCTTGTACTTGAGCTCGTTGTTGACCACGTTGAGCGTGGTATCGAGGCCGCGGTGCAGGTCGGCGGGGCGAAATTCCTCTTCCTCGATATGAGAGAAGTCCTTGAGCGCGCTGATGATGCGCTTGACCCTGTCAATACCGTCTTCTGACTCTACGACCAGGGCTTCAACGTCGCTGCGGATGTAGTCGTACTCCAGGTCGCGCTTGAGCTGGCGCAGCTCGTCCAGATCGGCGACGCTGTCCCCGCATTGGCGATCTTCAGCAGGTCACGGACGTAACCGTCGAGGGTCTTGAGGTTGGAGAACACGTAGCCGATGGGGTTGTTGATCTCGTGCGCCACCCCGGCGGCCAGCTGGCCGATGGCCGCCAACTTCTCCGACTGCAGCAACTGGCTGTTGGCGGTTTCCAGCTTGCGCAGCAGTTGTTCCTGCTCGCCCTGTTTATGGTTGAGCGCCTTCAGCGCGGTCTCCAGGTGCTCGCTGGTCTTGGCGACGGCACTGATGTCGTACATCAGCAGACCGAAGCAGCGTTCGCCGTTCGCCGCCTCGAAGGGAAAGAACAGGGTGCTCTGCAACTGCCGCTCGTGTTCGTCGCTGTCGCTGCTGAGCTTGACCAGCGGCAGGTTGTCCGGCCAGTGGCTGTAGACGTGCTTGGCGCGCTTGCGGGACAGTTGCACCGCCTTGACGAAGTGCTCGCCGTTGGCTTCGGGGAAGACCTCGACGAAGGGGTTTCCCCGTGCTTGCTCCAGCGGCCTGTCACTACGCTCGCTGATAAAGCGATTCCAAGTTATCACCCTGAGCTCTTCGTCCAGAATGATGACGCCTATCTCGATCTGCTCGACCAGCTCATGGAAAAGGCTTCTTGGATTGTTGTCCATGGTGACTCCAGCCTGGCTGATATTGTCGGGGTGTCGATTGCTGGGATGCATTGGGGGGGGATGGCGATTTGGCATGCCTCGCTGTCGCACACTGCTGTAAGGTTAGCCCAATGAAAGAGCGGTGCTAGCAGCCCAACTATCGTCGGCCACCGAGAGGTACGACTGGCATACCGTTTGGTGGCGTGTATCTACAGGTGCTTGCAAAAGCGCTACGGCTGTGGCTTCGAGTTACTGAAAGCGCTTTTCAGAAGAGGGTAGAGTTCAAGAGGCCATGCAAGCGGATGGAAAGTTACTCGTTATATTTTTAGGGTATTCATAAGTGAGTGAGTAGTGCAATTAACTAGGAGCGGAAATAAGGTTTTGACGGAGCACTGCTATTGAGGCGGGGTATGTGTTTGGTTCGTAGTAAAAGCAGACAATGCCGGTGATCCTGCTGCAAATTCGTTGCCATTGGGTATTGCTGTCTATGGATGAGGGGCAGGGCATTGTCGGCCATCGGTAATAGTGTTGTCGATTAAACCTGGCTGATCTTCCCCGTCATGGTGTATTGAATCTCTCGGATGCTACTGGTGGCATGCTCCTTCCATGGTAGGTCATGATTGGACAGCCAAACTATCTGTTCGCCAGCTTCGAGTCTGGCATCTTTCAAGAATGCTCAGTTTCCACCCATGTAACTAGAGTATCTATTCTTCCAGAAACCCTGTGGTTTATGAGTTTCATGGGGGCTGGTTGATTGATAGTTGAGTTTTTGGGCCTGGCAGTAGTGGCTAGATGCCAGGTTGCGTAGTGGGGCGCAGTGTCAACTGCGCACTGAGCTGCTGTAAGGCTACTGGTGGTCGGTCTGGCGTGGATATAGGTACTGATACCTATGTGGGGATCAGGAGGCTGGTGTTAAAAGGGCTTTTGATTTTGGTGGTGATCCGCTGGGTCTGCTGTGCCCAGTCTAATCCAGCCCTCCAGCAGGTCGCGAAGAGAGGCGGCATCCATCTTTTTCATTACGCGGGCGCGATGTATGTCAATGGTTTTTTTGCTGTTGTGAAGGTGGCTGGCAATCTCTTGGCTGGTCATTCCCGTTAGCAAGAGCTCCATTACGGAGCGTTCGCTGGGCGTTAAGGACGATACGCGCCTTTGGTAATCGGCAATTAGTATGTTTTTGGCGAAAAAGGCCTGGGCCGGCTCTAGGAGTTTGCTTAATTTGCTCAGTAGTTGTTCGTTGTCGAATGGCTTTTCTATCAGGTCTACTGCGCCGGCTTTAATCAGTTTGATTGCGGTGGCGATGGTTGCATGGCCGGTGAGTATTAACACGACCAGGTTGAGTCGGGCCTTGATTATTTCGTGGAGAACTTGCTCGCCGCTGAGGCCAGGCATGGCAAGGTCGAGAATCACGCAGCCGGGGCTGTGGTCATATTTTTCGATAAAATCTGTCCCGCTTGAGTAGAGCTTTACATCGTAGCCG
>Ga0228674_1000950_pt1 | contig 18384 bp, 4 predicted proteins | sample 1D_rmetaG_FD_189054 | JGI IMG/M metagenome (GOLD analysis project Ga0228674, IMG submission 189054) | Seawater microbial communities from Monterey Bay, California, United States - 1D_r | ecosystem: Environmental > Aquatic > Marine > Coastal | place: USA: California | collected 2016-09-26
AGGAGGTAAATCTAGCGTATAGGTGACAATGACGGAATCCGTATTCTGGCATAAATTTGTGTCTGTTCCAACAACGTAGTAAACTTCTGTTGAATTGGGGAAAAACTCAACACCATTAATCACACCATTATCCCATTGGTAATTATTGGCTCCTGTAGCCGTTAGCGTAATTGATTGTTCAAAACACAAAGTAGTGTCAATCCCCGCTTCAACATCCGGTAAAGGATGAACAGTAATTGTAAAGGTCTCAGATGCTCCGTCACATTGATTTGCCACCGGAGTTACAGTTATGGTTCCAATTAAATCTCCAGTTCCCGTATTTGTTGTCTGAAAAGATGGAATATCACCCTGAGCAGCTCCATTTAACCCAATCGCCGAATTGGAATTAGACCAATTGTAGACATTACTTGGCATATTACCATTGAATATGACAGGAGAAGAAAATTCCTCAGAGCAATATTCATAATCTGAAATAGGCTCTATAATCGGTAAAGGATTGACAACTATTTCAAGCGTATCATTAATTCCTGGACAACCATTGACATCGGGTGTTACAACGATCATTGCAGTTTGTATTGTCGTTCCAAGATTTTCAGCGGTAAAGCTAATGATAGAGTCATTCCCTGCGTTTGCTAAACCAATAGAACTATTGAAATTTTCCCAGGTGTAAGTTGCAATAGGATTTGTTCCTGTAAAGTTAATTTGTGGAACTACCTCACCAGAACAAACAGTATCATTGACTGTATTTACGGTAGATATTGGATTTACCGTTATGCTCGTAGTCATAGTAGTACCAAAGCATCCATTTAAACTAGGCGTAACGGTAATATCAGTTTGCTGTACATCTAAGCTGATATTTGTTGCAGTAAAAGGTAGGATATTTCCATTTCCATTGGATACCAATCCAATGGAAACATTTGCGTGCGTCCATCCGTAATTTGTTGAATCAGGCAAATTACCGTCAAAAATAATTCCATCTGTCATTTCGTTTGCGCAAATATTTTGATCCGGAACCTGATCTACAGTTGGTATTGGTTTTACCACTATCTGAACAATTTGAGCGGTCCCTTCACATCCATTCAGCTCAGGTTGAACGGTAATCGTAGCCAGTTGATTCTCAAGGCTTGTATTTGAAACCACAAATGGCGCTATATTACCAAGACCATTTTCACTAAGACCAATAGAGGAGTTACTGTTTGTCCAGGAATATTGAGTTCCTGGATTGTTACTGTCAAAAGTATATTCAGTTGTTGTCTCGCCATGGCAATACTCATCTACTCCCGGAGCAATAATGACCGTTGAAATCGGATTTACGATAATCAATGCTGTATCGGCAACTCCAACGCATTCATTGAAAGTTGGTGTTACACTAATTGTCGCTACTTGAGGGTTTAATCCTAAATTTTCAACAATGAATGGAGTTATGTTTCCATTCCCACTTGGATCTAAATTGATGGATACATTGTCGTTTGTCCACTCATAAGTGGTACCTATTAAGTCCTCACTGAAATCAATTTCTTGGGTCAACTGTCCAGAACAAAGTGTTTGGGTCTCAGGAGCAATGACAACCGCAGGCGTTGGCTTCACGGTTATTGTAAATGTTTGAGGCTCGCCTTCACAACCATTAAAATCAGGCACTACTGTGATTGTTGCAGTTTGATCGACAAGACTTGTGTTTTCTGATACAAATGCAGCTATATCACCGGTGGATTGTCCAGAAAGACCGATAGACGTGTTTGTATTTGTCCAGTTGAAGATTGTTCCTGGAACAGGTCCTGTAAATACTACGGGGTCCGTGTCAATTCCTGCACACAATATCTGATCCACAGGATCAAAAACAACCGGAACTGGATCAACCGTAGTAATCGTAAATTGTTCAGAAGTTCCTGTACAACCATTTAATTCAGGAGTAACAGTAATTGTAGCCTGAATAACCGTATTACCTGTATTCTGTGCAATAAAAGCTGGAATAGTTCCAACACCTTCATCAATAAGCCCAATTGCCACATTGTCATTGACCCATTCATAATTTGTGACGTCAGGCAAGTTACCTGTAAAGACTACAGAATCAGATTCTGTATTGACACAAAGTGATTGGTTAGGTATCGGTCCAACAAGAGTTGGTATTGGTTTAACCATTATAGTGAATACCTCTGGAGTGCCTTCACATCCGTTGATTGACGGAATTACAGTAATCGTTGCTGTTTGCTCCACGGCAGTTGTATTTTCAACAACAAAAGAACCTATATTGCCAAAACCGTTTTCTGGTAATCCTATGGATATATTTGTATTTGTCCAAGTATATGTTGCTGCAGACCCAAAATCACCATCAAAAACAACTGGTATCGTTGCAAAATCTGCACACAAGACTTGACTAGGGATTGGGAATACGGTTGGCGTTGGATTCACAGTAATTGAAAACTCTTCAGATGCCCCAACACAACCATTGTGACTAGGAGTTACTGTAAAAGTACCTGTCTCAGATACTAGGCTCGTGTTGGTACCTATAAATGAAGGTATATCGTTAAACCCTGGGCTTCCTATACCTATAGATATATTTGTATTCGACCACTCATAAACCGCACTCAGTATATTACCTGAAAAATCAACAGGTGTTGTTGACTCGTTATGACAAACTGTTTGAGACAAAGGTAGTACCGAAACAGTTGGGACTGGCTTAACAGTAATTGTGAATTGAGATTCTAAACCATCGCATCCAGGAAGCTCTGGAGTAACAGTTATTGTAGCTATTTGATCTACTGTACCCGAATTTACAGATATAAAATTGACAATATCTCCGATCCCATTTGGACCTAAACCAATTGAAGTATTGTTATTCGTCCAAGTATAATTTGCATTAGGCACATTACCCTCAAAAATGATTCCTGGAAACTCCTCATTTGAACATAAAATTGTATCAAGAATTTCATTAACCTCCAGAACAGGGTTGATAATGAAATCAAATGAAATCTCAGGTCCTGCACAACCATTAAAAGTAGGTACTATGGAAATTGTTGCCGTATCCATTTGAGTACCGTTATTAATCGTCGTAAAAGAAGGAATATCTCCAGAGCCGTTAATACCGAGACCAATACCTGGATTATCATTAGTCCAATTATAAGAGGTTCCAACAACATTAGAGGTGAAAATAACTGCGGAACTATTATTATTTACACAAATAGTTTGATCTGTTGGGATAACCATGTCAGGCGAAGGATCTACGTTAATTGTAAATGTTTGAGATGCACCATCACAACCATTTAATTCAGGCACAACAGTCACCGTAGATTGAATTGGATTGTTTGTCGTATTCGTTGCAATGAATGATGAAATATCTCCTGTCCCTGATGCAGGCAAACCGATTCCTGGATTCGTATTGGTCCAATTATAAATTATTGACGCATCACTTCCTGTGAAAATAATTCCTGCAGTTGGTGCTCCATCACATTCATCAATGGCACCCGGATCATTAACGGTTGAGGAAGGATTAACTGTAATTTCAAATACTGCTGGTACACCAGGGCATCCATTGGTCAAAGGAGTCACGGTAACAACTCCTGTTTGAACTATTGCTGTACTATTTTCAGCTGGGAAAGTTGTAATGTCTGATGAACCGATCAAGGCTAAACCTATTTCATTATTGGTATTTGTCCATTCATAAGAAATTCCACCAAAGCTTGAGCTAAAGAATATATCTGCTGTATTTTCTCCAACGCATAAGATTTGATTCGTTGGCGTATCCATTGTCACGACCGGACTCACATTGATTGTTACTACCTGATTATTATTAGTACAACCTGAAACGAGTGCAGTTGCAGAAACTAAATAATCAACACTTTGAGCGTTAAGTGAGTTGTTTACCAAAACATCTGTAATTCCAGAAGAGTTTTGAGTCGTCAATGATTCGCCTGTTACGTCGGCGTTATCATTTTGCGCCAACCAACTAAAAGTAGCGGAAACATCACTGGTTATTGAATAGTTTACAGGAACTCCCGAACATACCTCGACATTGGCATTAGAAGAAATAAAAGGCGATGGGTTTATAGTAATAAATAAGGTATCAGATGCCGCTTCACAGGGTCCAGCAGGGTTATTTGTAGTTAAAATCAATTCCAAACTTCCAATTGCAATATCTGTTGCGGAAGGAATGTAAACGGCATTAAGATCATTAGCATTTGGTACAAAAATTCCTGTTCCGCCAGACCATGAACCAGAAACCGCAGAACCACCAACGGCCCCATTTAACAGCACATCTTCACCCTCGCATATCGTTTGAGGAGCACCTGCAGAAACAATTGCTGATGATGTAAAAGAAACCAATACATCTGCAGATTCAGGGCCACAAGGACCAACAGGGTCTTCCGAAGTCAAAGTGAGAATTACAGATCCCGCCGCCAGTTCTGCAGCGGTCGGTGTATACGTTGTATTCAAGTCAGCTGGATTTGAGAAAGTTCCAGAACCTCCGGACCAAATACCTGTTATAACCGCTCCGGAAACACTTCCGTTTAGTTGTGCATCTGCTCCAGCACACACTGTAAAATCTGAACCAGCATCAACAACTGCCACTCCACTAATTGAAATTTCAACATCACTTGACACAGATGGACAAGGTCCTACAGGATCATTCGTAGTCATTGTTAGGGTTACGAAACCAGAGTTTTGATCATTTGCACCTGGAATATAGGTTGCATTTAAGGTATTTGCATCTGGAGTGAAGTTTCCATCACCAGAAGTTGTCCATATAACCGATGTAGCAGAACCACCTATCGTTCCTCCTAAATCGGCATTTTGTGCTGAACAAATAGATTGAGGAACCCCAGCATCAGCAACAGCAAAATCAAATAAATTTATCGTCATCTCACTAGAAACGGTTCCGCAAACTCCCGAAGGATCATCTGTTGTTAATGTAAGTAATACAGACCCAGATGCAATATCTGCAGCCGAAGGATCATATTGTCCATTTAATGTTAGTTCATTTGGTGTGAAACTTCCACTTCCAGCTGAAGACCAAGTACCTTGAGAGGCACTTCCACCAATAATTCCGGAAAGATTCACTGTTTGATCCGAACAAACATCTTGATTTAAACCTGCACTTGCCGTTGGCAATTCGATAAATGTAATTACTAGACTTGAACTTTCTGCTGAACATGGACCAATTGGATCATCCGTAGTCAAAGTTAGCGTAACACTTCCATTAGCTAAATCCGCAGCATCCGGCGTATATGTGGCATTTAAATTTGTAATGTTATCAAACACACCCCCACCTGTCGTGCTCCATGAAGCAGAGGAAGCTGCACCTCCAAAAGTACCGTTTAAAAACACCTGATTGTTTGAACAGACATCTTCATCGTTTCCGGCAAAAACAGTGGGTAATTGGTTAATTTGAATTTCAACATCTTCCGTTGCCGCAGGACAAGGACCTGTTCCATCTGGATCGTTTGTTGTAACGTCTAGTGTTAGTCCTCCGTTTGTATTTTCAATAGCTGATGGTGTATAACCCGGAGTTAGCTCGTTTGGACTTAAGTTAAATATACCTGCTCCATTCGACCAAGTCACAGAGGTGGCAGCTCCACCAATAGTTGACACAAGGGGAATTTCATCATTAATACATGCTTCAATTGGTGAATTGACAGTTATTGTTGCTGCCTCATTTACTGCTAAAGTCAATGCACTAGAAACCGATGGGCAAGCGCCAATAGGATCATCCGTTGATAAAGTCAGCGTAACTGAACCAGCTAACATGTCTGCATTTGAAGGCGTATATACAGCTATCAAGCTATTTACGTTATTAAAAGAACCCGAACCATCTGATGTCCAAGTTGCGGATGATGCCAATCCTCCTATTGTTGCGTTTAACGAAATATCAGAATTTGAACAGACGACTGTATCTGAGCCGGCAGAAACAGTTGCAGCCGCATCTATTTGAAGAATGACTTGTTCAACTACTGCAAGGCATGGACCTGTTCCATCAGGATCATCAGTAGTAACTTCTAGTGCTATCGGACTTGAATTGTTTTCCGAAACTGTTGGTAAATACGTTGGCGATAAGGCATTAACATTTGGCGTAAATAAACCATTTCCATTGGACCAAGTAACACTTGTTGCGGAACCACCAATTGAAGCATTCAAAAGAAACTCATCTCCCACACATTCAGTAAGTGGAGAATCTGCGATCAAGGTAGCTGCTTCATTTATTGTTAAATTCATTGAACTTGATTCTGCACCACAAGCACCTGAAGGATCATCTGTTGTTAGGGTTAGGATTACAGTTCCTAGGGTTAAATCAGTTGGACTCGGCGTATAAACAGCACCAAGACTATTTACATTATTGAATGTACCTGAACCATTCCCTGACCAAGTTGCCGTGCTAGCTGTCCCCCCTATTGATCCATTTAAAGCGATGGATGAGTTAGAACATACGACCTCGTTAGAACCTGCTGAAACAGTTGCTGGAAAGGTAAAAGTATAAGTAACTTGAGCTGAGGCCTCTTGACAAGGGCCAACTGGATCATCAGTAGTCAATGTCAATGTGACGGAGCCATTGGCAATTTCTGTTGCCGTTGGTGTGTATATAGCATCAAGTTGAGAATTATTAGGAAAAAATGAACCTAAACCACCAGACCACGTTGCAAATGAGGCCGCACCACCAATCGATCCATTCAACGTAATACCTTGATCAGAGCAAGCCTCTTGATCTGTTCCTGCATCAACAATAACGTCCGTTGCAATATTAATGGTAACATTATCAAATGCAGCATCACACGGACCTGCACCATCGGGATCATTTGTTGTTGCGGTAAGGATCAAAGTTCCAGCTGTAATCTCAGCTGCACTCGGTGAATAATCAATATTTAAAGAAAAAGCATTTGGTGTATATGTCCCTGCTCCACCTGACCACGTTAAGGAAGTAGCACTTCCCCCAATTGTTGCAGAAACTGGAACCGCAGAATTGTCACATGTACCTGCATTCGTCGATGGAATATCTATTGAGGCAGCGGAACTAAAGGATAATTCCATTTGATCTGAGGATGCAAAACAAGGCCCAACGGGATCATCAGTTGTTAGGGTTAAAAATATTGGTCCTGAAATTAAATCTGAAGCACTTGGTGTATATTCGGCATTCAATGCTGATGCATTTGGCGAAAACACGCCTGTTCCGGAAGTTGTCCACGTTGCACTTGTTGCAGAGCCTCCAATTGATCCATCCAAAATATATGAATTATCAGAACAAATTACTGCATCATCTCCAGCAGAAACTATAACCGTATCCAACAAATTAATCGTAACATCCTCAGATACAAGAGTACATGGACCTAAGCCATCCGGATCCGAGACTGTTGCGGTAACAGTAGCAATTCCAGCTAGGTTATCCGAATTAGATGGTAAATAGGTTGGGGTTAAGTTCGTATTATCTGGCGTAAAGACTCCTGCTGTTGCACTGGACCATGAAACACCAGTTGCAGTGCCTCCTATTGTTGCGGTTAGAGAAACATCAGTACCTATACAGGACTCTACCGGTGTAATAACATTTAGAGTGGCAGCATTACTAAATGAAAGTGTCATCGAACTTGAGCTTTGGTCGCATGGACCTCCCGGGTCATCTGTTGAAATAGTTAATATCACAGATCCAGCTAATATATCCGCAGGACTCGGAGTATACGTTGTAATGGGTGCTGAAGGAAAATTGAAAACACCTGTTCCGGAAGTGTTCCATTCACTATCCGTAGCAGAACCACCTATACTTCCTTGAGTTGTGAATATATCATTCGAACAAATGGTAACATCTGAACCTGCGTTAACGATGACAGCTGGATTAATGGTTACAGTAATGTCTGAGTCATTTGCTGGACATGGACCAATAGGGTCATCCGTTGTCAATGTTAATATTACATTACCCGAGGTGATATCATCAATCGAAGGAGTATATACAGCATTTAGGTCTGATGTATTAGGACTAAAAGTACCTGTACCTGATGATGACCATTGTGCAGAACTAGCATCTCCACCGAAGGAACCATTTAAATTCACCGCATCGCCCTCACAGATAACATCAGTTGGTCCACCCGCATCTGCGCTAGTCGTGTTTTTAATTGTAATTTGAAAAGACTCTGTAGGACCAACACAACCGGTTGCGTTAACAGAAGGAATCACATCAATATTTGCAATATTGTCTAATAATCCTGTTGTTGCTGCTATGAAAGAAGCAATATTGCCATTACCATTAGCACCTAATCCAATAGATGGATTATTATTGGCCCAAGTGAATGTTGTATTTGGCACAGGACTAGTAAAATTAACCGGAGTCGTATTTTCGCCTTCACAATATTCAAAGTCACCTGGATTTGAAGCACTTGGAATAGGGTGAATCGTGATAGTTTGTGTTGCAGGAATATTTCCATTACACGTTCCGCTAGAAATAAATAAAATAGGAGTCAAATTTTGACTTGAAGTTCCAGTGTTACAATATTGATGCGTTATCGTTTCTGTGGTATTAATTGTCAAATTTTCAAATGAACCATCACCAAATAAAAGGGTAGCTTCTGCTACGTCACTTGTTGTTACATCAATATTTGCCTCATAACACGAGCACCCTTCTAGTACTGAGTTTGTTACTTCAATTGAACCAAACGGTCCTCCAATATCAATTGTTTCAACAACTGCAGAATCGGAACAACCACCTGTTAAAGAAGAAACAACAAGAGAAACTTCAAAAGTACCTGGCAATGAATATATTGTTGATGGGTTGGCCTCTGTAGAAGTTTCTCCATTCCCGAAATACCACTGGTAACTTGAAGGGTCCACATTATTTCCTGACAAGTTATTAAATGTTACAACCGACGGTGGATTAAAACATGTTGCAACATTAGGTGTACCTATCGCTGCTGCGAATACATCGAAAACACTTATCGCGATTGTCGTATCATCTGAACAACCCAAATTATCAGTTTCAGTAAGGGTTATTGTGTTATTTCCCTGATCATTGAATAAAAACGGAGGCGGAATAACATCAGTATTGTCAGTATTAACATAGGTAGAGGGGGAAACATTAGTATTGGCTACCCACGAATATGTAGCATCGGAAAAGGTAGAATTTGCAACGGACGTAACTGTTACAGTTTGGTCATCACAAATAAAATCTCGGTTAACCTCAAAGGACGCATTTGGTTGACGTACCAAAATTGTTTCTGTAGTTGTTTTACTACAATTAGTGGCATCTGTTACTGTTAGTGATATAGTATATTCTTGTCCTATTCCATCTGCTCCTACATTGAAGACATGTGATGGATTTGCATCATTACCTGCCAAGTCTATAATCCCATCATTATCAAAATCCCATTCTCTAGATACGATCGTTGAAAGTGGAGAGGCTGAGGCATCAATTAAATTAAAGGTTTCTCCGGCACAAACCGTATCCGGGATAGAAAAACCACCTGTTATACCTAGCACAACAATATTGTGAACCACTGTATCATAGCATTGTATTCCTGGGCCAGTTGGCGGATTTCGTCGAATCGCACGCATTGCAATTTCATAAGTACCTGGTGCATAGCTTTGGCCTCCTGATGCGGTTGATGCATTTTCAGAGAAAAAATGTTCCTCTGGACTACCCGTAAACTCACCATTGGTTTGCCAAGTATATCCATTGACTGTATTCCAGTCCCATTGCGTATAATTTGGATTAGTAGCAGCACCCTGAGGGATGGGAGTTTGATTAATAAACCACAAAGAAGAACCTAAACAAACAGAGTCTGTAAATGTAGTACCTGCACTAGTAGTGTAGGACCCATAGTCTGCAAGATTGTTCGGAAAGGCATAAATATTTTGTGAGGCAATACTTGGAGGGCATCCAGTAGCGGGGTCTTCTAAAGTCAACGTAACAACAAAGGGAGAAGAAGTTGTCGGCGAAAAATCACTAAACTCATATGTTGGATTTGCATCACCTGTCAATGGCAAGGTGGGTGGATCGTCAAAATCCCAAGTGTAAGTCGTAGAAGGAGAAGTACCTTGGCTTGTACTTAAATATGTTCTTGTTTTTTGATCATCGCATTCTACAGCACTAACATCAAAAGAAGCAATCGGTCCTAATACCTCGACCGCTAGTTGGGAACTAATACCTGAACAACCTAGAACATCTCCAACTGTTGTATACGGAATGATGGTAACATTAAAAGTTCCTAAAGTTGTGTATGTATGGCAAATTGTAGCATTTTGATCTGCGAGTTGGGTTGGACTTCCGTCACCAAAGTCCCATTCTACAGTATCAGCACCATTACCTGTATAGTCAAAACAAAAATTATTTCCATCTAAACATTGAGGCGTAGGTGTGGTGGTTATAAAGCTTGAGGTAGGTGGAAAACCATTTCCAACAACGATAGTATTAGGAAATTCTGTTTCACGTATACACCCATTACCATTCGTATTCGTCATCGTAATATCGTAGATACCTGCAGCGTTATAAGTTACAGAAATTGGACCTTGTCCAACACCATTATTGGGCGTCCCTCCTGGAAAATCCCAAACAATATTTCCTAATGAGGTAGAGGAGTATTCTGTAGTCACAGGTGAATTACATGCATTTGTGATTGTAGAAGTATAATTGTTTGACGGTACATTATTTACCGTAACAGTGGCACTAAATGGAGCACTCTCACATCCACCATCTGTATATGTAACGGAATAACTCGTCGTTGAATTTGGACTGACAGTAATCGAATTATTTGTTCCACCTTGAGACCACAAATAAGAACCTGTACCAGTTGATGCTGAAGCCGTAAGCGTCACATTATCTAAACCAGCACACATGATTCCATCATCACTAAACAATCCTGATGTTTCGGTAAAAGAAATTCCTGTAATCGAAGGTGGAGCAACCTCCGTAACCTCAGCACTTACAGGATCACTTGCGCACGTCCCTATGGCGTAGGTAACCGTGTAAGTCCCTGGTGAATTAACCGTTATAGTTTGTGATGACCCCGATGGCAACCAAGAATAAGTACCTCCGCCTTGAGACGGATTTGCAGTTAAGTTGGTAGATTGGCCTGTACAAAGAACAGCATCATCAACTGTAACAACAGGAAGCGACTGAATCGTTAAGACTACCGTTTGGGTATTTATGCAGCCCCCTGGAGAAGTTGTTGTGACCTCATAACTCACTGCTTCATTGGTTAATGAAGATGAAGTTAAGACTTCTGAAATAGTTCCTACACCATTTGACGGTGTCTCGATTATATTTGCATTAGGCAGCCGAATCCAACTAAACGTTGATCCAGGAATTGAACTCGTCGGGGTGTAATTAAAATTTGTACCACTACAAATTGTATTCGGATTTAAAGGACTAGTAAGTGACGGAACATCTGTCACCACGATATCGGCTAAATCTAGGGACGCGATACAGTTATTTGAGTTTTCAATAGATATATTTACGGGATAAGTACCAGAGGAATTGTAGGTGTGTTGAAAATTCGCCGTGGTGTAGGCCGTACCATCTGTAAATGACTGATAACTAATTATGGTTCCTGATCCAGGTGTTGAATTGCTCGTAAAATCAACTACCGCTGGGGCGCAGTATGGAGCTGCGGTTAAAGTGTAGTCGATTGTTGGCACGTTAAACACCTCCAAAAAAGAGGTTTCTGTCGTCGAACTCGACCCAACACCATCAGATACGGTTAAGGTAACATCGTACTGACCTGCGTTGTCCAATACAAATGCTACAGGATTCACATTATATGTAGAGGTCGCTCCTCCTTGTTCAGTGATACTCCATGTATATGATGACAAGGTATTGTCATCTGCTGTTAGGGTAAAAAGATTACCCGGACATTGACTATTAACTGAAGCCGAAAAGTCAGAATTCTGGCTGTAAACGTTAAAGACCCCTATGAAAAGGAGAAAACTAAAAGACGAAAGTTTAAACATAATCGTTTTAATAAGATCAAAATTTATTTGAACAACATACTCTTAACAACAGCAATCACAAACATTTGAAGAATAACTTGCAAGGTATTCTTTAAAACAAAATTAGGCATTAAAAAAGACCTAATTGTGTTACTTTAACGAGAGTTTTTAATAAAAGTTGCTTTATTTAAATGGTGCTAATGATTTGTTAATTTTACAGTGAAAGATTTGGAAGATATAAGATTACATTTGAACGAATTGCTCTCGGAAGTGTCTGTATTTCCGGAAAGGGATTTGCTTGTCAATATTAGTGATCTTAAATGCATTAAGTATAATCACGAAACTATTCCAATCGACACCCGAGTTAAATCCATTTTAAGAGAAGCTCAAATTTTTGAAAAAAAAACAGGCGTATCCTGTTTGTGTGTAACCTACGGGACTTTTTCAACTACACATAATAACACACCCATTGAGGCACCAATATTTATTCAACACATCGAGTCTTCAATAAGTAAAAATTCTAATACCGTCGAATTTACTGAATTGGGTGAAAAGGAATTAAATCCATTTCTTAAGAAATATTTCGATAAAAGTTTAGATGAAAATCAAATAACGAATATTGAATCCTTCAAAACTAAACTAGGGATACCAGCCATATCCATAAACGAAAGTGTCTCTTACATCGGCAACTTCGATCCGAAAAGATATGCATTCATTCGAGAATTAAAATCTTTACTAACAAGTGAAATTTATTCCAATGCAATTATTGAGGCTTACGGAAACAATTCTGAGGTTAATGTTCCCATAAAAAATAATCTTGAGACCCTCTTCCCAATTGATAGTGCTCAAAATAAAATCTATAGAGAAATACAAAATCAATCCATAGTACTTCAGGGACCTCCAGGAACTGGAAAATCACAGCTACTGTCTAATTTTATAGGCACCTCCTTGTCCTTTAAAAATAAAAGCTTGATTGTTTCAGAGAAGCAGGCAGCAATTGATGTTCTTCTGAACAAAATAAAAGCAAAAAATCTTGATGCCCTTTGCTTTAAAATCCCCTCAAAACATGCAAATAGGGCCTTTATAACTTCCTTAAAGGAAAGTTGGTCAGTATTAGAAGACAATCCATCCTTAATTCAACAAAAAACATTTGAAGATCTAAAATCATTTGAAAAGAAATATAAATCGTTAATTCAAGTAGCACAAAACGAAAACGGTTCCCTCCAAGACCTTCTTAAAATTTTGGATTTAGATATTGATTCAAGTTACAATTCAAAAGGGAATAATTTAGATTTCAACAGCCTAAAGTGGCTTGAAAAAAGAAGCCTTTCTCATTTCAAAGGTTTATCCGAGGTATTAAAACATTTAAAACCTGAATGTTTCAAAAAAGAATTCAGCTTTATTAAAAATATTGCAGATGAAAACCTCAAAGACCTCCCTAAGAATATTGAAACATGGGAACAACTTAAAGCGCTGCAAGAAGCAAGTCTTTTGCACCAAACAATGGACACAAGATTATACAAGAAATACAATAGCTGTATTCAAGATGAAGGCGCGCTATTCTTCGCGCTTCAAAAAAAATATAAAAAAACATTTGAAAAGGTAGAGCAATTAAAAATACAGCAAGAGCATTGGAAAATAAATCCTACGAACGCAGAATTAGATTTTCTTGAGTCTATTTTTAAAAGAAAGAATGGTTTAGCATTAAGAAAATGGTTTGTTTGGAGGAAGTTTACTAGAACACCTCAATTAAATGCGCTATTGCAAATCAAAAATTATCGAAATTATATTAAATGCCAGGATGAGCTTAAGCGCATTTCAAAACAATTTAAAAAAATTGGAATCAATGACTTTCATAAAGAAGAAGCACAGATTTTAAGCTTGCTAAAAGTCACAGATTTTAAAAAGCTAAAAACATTTCAGGAGCAAGATAAAAATCAATATAATCTGCACCAATACAAATTAATTTATACCTGTTATCAAAATCTAAAACAATATTTTTCTTTCGAAAATCAAGATCAACTCAGGCCTTTTCTTTCTTTAATTATTTCAAAGCAAGTTTTATTGACTAAAAACTGGTTAAAAATAAAGGTAATTCCCTCAGAGGTTCTACCATTTTGGGACGACAATATGGAATTCATGAAACGTCAAATACAGTCCAATTTGAAAATGAAAATCATTAATTCAAATATTACACTCAGAGGAATATCGAATAGTGAAATCATTAAAGAGCTCGGCTCAATAAATCGCAGTTTTGGATTAAATGCAACTATTTACAGTCAAAATATACTAAATAAGTGGAGTGAGAAATTCAACGAACTTGACCTCATTACCAAAATTGAATTAAGAAAACTCAACGATTCACAAAAAGATCTTCGAAAAAAACTCAAAAAAGGTAAATCTATTCTTACTAAAGAATTCGCAAAAAAAAGAAGCCATAAACCTATTCGGGAACTATTAGAATCCGATGCGGCGCTCTGGATCGATGTATTAAAACCTGTTTGGCTAGGTAATCCCTCCCTACTCGCAGACCATGTACCTATGAAAAGAGAAATGTACGATTTCGTTATTTCAGACGAATCAAGTCAACTTCTTTTAAGCCATTCTATTGGAGCCCTGCAACGAGGCGTCCGAAGTATCATTTGCGGAGACCCTGAACAGATGGCTCCTGGATCTTACTTCAAAAAGAAACAAGAAACTGAAATGAGCTTATTGCATCACGCTTATTATCATTTGCCTAAAGTGTTTTTATCCAATCACTACAGAAGTCTCCACCCTAAACTTATCACATTTTCCAACGAGCACTTTTACAACAATCGACTTTTGACCTTTCAAAAAGTTACACAAAAACAAAATCCTATATTTCATCATTTTATAGAGAACGGAATATATCAGGATCGTCAAAATATAGAAGAAGCAAAAGCCGTGGCGACTCAAGTTTCAAAAGCAATAAAAACATCTCTCAAAATAGGTGTTGTTGCATTTTCAGAGGTTCAACTTGCGCTTATTTTATCCTATTTAAATCCACAAGAAGCTTTTACTTTAAGAACTAAAATTGATGAGAACAAGGCCTTTACGCATGCCTTAGAAAACGTTCAAGGTGACGAGTGCGACCTTCTGATTATCAGTATGGGATATGGATACAATGAAAATGGCAAATTTGAAATGAGATTTGGTCCAATAAATAATTTTGGAGGTCACAAGAGGCTTAATGTTTTATTTTCGAGGGCTAAACAGCAAATACATTTTTACTCATCCGTTAAAGTAGATGATTTTTCAAAAACAAACAATAAAGGCATTCTCCACCTGATAAAATGGTTTGATTTTATGGCTGAAGATATTCAAAACACAGCTGTAAATGAATCGATTACAATTGAAGAAATCATAGAAAAATCAAAAGGATTTCATGACCTGTTGACTTTTTATAATATTTTCTCCGAACGGGGATATAAAATCACTTAGACTTCTCAGGCACTGGATCATGACCATGCCCGCCTCCAGGTCTACATGAAAGAATTCGTTTAATACTCATATACAATCCTCTCAAGAGTCCCCACTCTTTTAAAGCCTGTATTGTATAAGTAGAGCATGATGGGGTGTAACGACATGTTGAAGGAAATAATGGCGAAATTATCAGTTGATAAACTCGAACAAGCAAGACAAATGGACTAATGAGGATTTTTTTCATTGTTCTGTATGCAAATGTAACTGTTTTCACATTCTATTGTTGTTAACATTGAGTTTGCAACATTATTATCTGACAAAAGAAATACTAACTTTCTATCATGAAATTATACATTACCATTTTATCAATTACATTACTTTCACAATTCACGATTTCACAAGACATGATGCACGCTTCGTGGGAACACGAAAAGCTGTGGATTGCAAAAAATAATGAATCGAATCTCATCATTGAGAGTGAGCAAATGTATACTGAAAGATGGGACATGCTTCCTCAAGCAACATTTTGGAAAAAAATAATGACATTATCAAATGACTCTTGTATCGTAAACGTTGCGAGTTCTAGGCAAATATTACAGAGTATTCCTTCAAAAGATTGGTATGCACTCAATAAAATGGAAAAATCGAAATTTCGAGAATCAATGCGAATTAAGCACAAAATAAAAGAAGGAGAGAAAATATATGTCACTTCGGGGAAATGTGATTTTTATAAATTTGATCTTGTCTACCCTACCTTAAAAGAAGGAATTACCGTTTTTGATGAAATGTGTGTCGATCCGTGGTATGCACAATCTATTCTACTTATTGAAAGTCCAGGTCAGATGAAAAAATCAATATCAGGTGCTTATGGTGCATTCCAACTAATGCCAGGTGTTGCAAGGGCACAAGGTCTAATTGTAAACAAAACACTGGATGAACGTAAAATCTTTGACAAATCAGCAACTGCAGCAGCAAAACTAATCAAAAACGTATGTATCCCACAGGCAAAAAAAATACTCTTATCGCACAATCTTGAATACAAAGAAAGTGACCTTTGGTTTAGGTTTCTTGTATTACATATCTATCATGCCGGAGCCGGAAATGTAGCTGCAGTATTGAACCTTATTCAACCCAAAGAAGGAAGCCAAGAATTGATTAAAGCAATGTGGCAAAACAAGGCTGCTGGCTTTGGGAATTGTTCACAAAACTACAGTCAATTAGCAATCGCTTCTCAACTTATATTAAGAGATCTAGTATATAACAATTGTGAAGAAGTAGTAAGTTATACTTCGCGATGATTCGGAACAAATAATATTGATAGTGAATTGACACAGTGTCGTGTATTATTCGAGGTCAACATCTCACCACGAAATACATGACCAAGGTGGCCATTGCAGTGATTACATAAAATTTCTACACGACGTCCGTCAGCATCTAAAATTTGTTTAACATTTCCTGTTATTTCAGCATCGAAACTGGGCCATCCACAACCTGATTCAAATTTAGCATCACTCGAATAAAGTGGGTGCTCACATCTTTTGCATACGTATAATCCTTTTTCTTTAAAGTCATTATAAGCTCCGCTGAAAGGATATTCAGTTCCTTTATCTTCGATTATATTACGCTCATTTTCATTGAGCGTATTCCAGTTTTCTTTGGTCTTAGCCATTTTTATACTTGAGCGTTCCGTTTTGAATAACCAATGATGAATCAAAATTGTTTTCAAACAAACTACCTGTGCCTAAACCTTGAGGAATTGAAGGATTTAAAAAACCAACCATTCTTGCAATAACCTCTAAACCGATCGCCGATTCCAAAGCAGAAGTAACCCACCAGCCGATACCCATTTTCTCCGCCAATGAAATCCATTCTAAAGTTCCAACTATACCTCCATGCAAGCTAGGTTTTAGAATTATAAACTGCGGACTTATTTTTTCGAGAAGATTGACTTTATCCCTTAAAATATTAATCCCAATAAGTTCCTCATCCAATGCAATTGAGATAGGGGCACTTTTACATATGGAACTCATTAAATCGGACTGCCCAGGCATTATTGGCTGCTCAATAGAGTGAACACCTAGTACTTTTAGCTTGGCCAATACCTCATGAATATTATAACGGTTAAAAGCACCGTTGGCATCAACTCTAATTTCAATGGCAGAACCAAATGCTTTTCTTACCTCCGAAAGTAGTTCGTATTCTTTATAAAAATCGAGAGCACCTATTTTAAATTTAAGTACTGAAAATCCTTCCTCAATCTTTTGTTGGACTCTTGTTTTCATTTCATCTATAGAACCCATCCAAATCAATCCATTTATAGGAATAGCAGCTTTACCTTCAGAGAACTGACTATGAAAAGAATCTTCCCCTCTAAATCTCGCTAATTGATAGAAGAGTCCTTCTACACCAAAAAGAATGGATGGATAATCACGGAGCTCCTCTTTAAAGAAATTCAAGAGCTGCTCAGCTTTTAACTTATTAAAAAGCATATTGAAAGTTTCACAGACCCAATTAACCTTCTCCTCATATTGACTATCAGATGTGTAATCCATATTTAAACCAGGAATAACAGAACATTCGCCTATTATGCTTTCTACTTCTTTACACCTCAAAATCCAGGAAGGTTTTTTTTGAAGGACGCCCCTACTCGTGCCCGCAGGAAACAAAAAACGTAGCTCTATTTTCTCATAAAATATGTTCATTTAAGTCATCCATTTTTCATACCACATTTGAAACATTAGGAAATACCACATCTTCACGTCATATTCTTTTTTACCCGAAAGGAATTGATGCTTGATATCACCTACAATAGCCCAATCAAAAAGTTTTTGAGACTTTATGAGGTCTTCATTAATATATTGATCCACGAGATGTTTTAAATCATTTTGAAGCCATTCTGCAATGGGAATAGCAAATCCCATTTTAGGTCTATCCATCATATCCTTTGGAATGTAATCATGGAGTATCTCTTTTAGGATATACTTTTTTTCTCCTTTATAATATTTGAATTCATTAGGTAGCTGAGCCGCCCATTCAATTAAGCGA
>Ga0228674_1000951_pt1 | contig 18362 bp, 22 predicted proteins | sample 1D_rmetaG_FD_189054 | JGI IMG/M metagenome (GOLD analysis project Ga0228674, IMG submission 189054) | Seawater microbial communities from Monterey Bay, California, United States - 1D_r | ecosystem: Environmental > Aquatic > Marine > Coastal | place: USA: California | collected 2016-09-26
TGCCTATAACACTTGCAGCAGTTGCAGTTAAAGTTTCACCTACTTTTGCAGTTCCACTTATAGTAGGTACTCCACTTATCACAGGAACACTTCCTGCAATGTTTGCTATATCATTTGAATCTTGGTTAGCACTTCCTAAACTATTTGTAGCAGTAACCATACAATCAATATCAGTAGCATAATCATCAGCCACTAATGTATAAGTGCTTGATGTCGCTCCACTAATATCACTTGCATCTCTTCTCCATTGATAGGTAAATGTAATTGTAGCAATACCTTGCCAACTACCATTAGTAGTAGATAGTGTTTGACCTACTTGTCCTGTTCCACTTGCTACAGGTGCAACCAAATTATAAGGAGAACCAAGTATAGGGCTAATAGCATTTGAAGAAATACTTGTAGAACCTACATCATCAGTAGCAGTAACCACACAATTGATGCTTGTATTATCATCTGCCTCTACTAATACATAGGTTGAAGATGTAGCACCACTTATATTAACATTATCTCTTCGCCATTGATATGCAAAGGTTATTGTTCCTGTTCCTGTCCAAGTACCTGTAGTGCTTGTTAAAGTTTCTCCTCTCTCAGCAGTTCCAGAAATAATAGGTGGTGTTAAGTTTATTGGTAAATTTGAGTCTTCATCGGTAAAGTAAACACTACCAACACCTTGCGCTCTTACTGAGCCATCACAACACTCTATAGAGTAGGTTGAGGTTTCCCAACATAGACAACCTCTTCTACCGCCTTTAGGAGAGGTGCGTGAGGGTATGTAGTTCTTCTCGTTCATTTTTATGAAACTAAATCTTCATATACAGAACCCCAACCAATAGTGTTATCAGTAACTCCGTTTCCCCAATATGTAGAACTATATATGCTTCCGTAGTTCATTGCCTTCTATTTTTTTTACAAGCCTCTTGAGCTTCTTTAAGTTAACCTCTTTGACTTTGTAGCGTTTCTTAGAGTTGCCATCCATTGAAGACTGCATCTTTGTCTGGGTGTACATCATCGTTATTATTCGTATTATATTCAGGATAAGTAGAATTGTTGAAAGCCATAAAGTCAATGAACCTACGGGTGTAGTGTTCTGCAATGTCTCTATGTTTGTTGGTCAAGAAGTCTACTTCGTTCTTCTCCATTGCTATGCTATTCTCAGCAGTATGCTTATACGCACCACCGTTACCTATCGTATAGGCAGCGTGAGGTAAATACTCAACCATAGCCCAATGTATTAACATCGGTTGTACATAGTCATCCAATAGCGTAGCATAAGCAGCAGGTACACTATCTGCTATAATATCATTACGCAACTTATCGTACAACTTAGTGCCTAAGTAGTTTTGTATGTGTATCTCTTGAGCGATCTCAATGAATTGTAGGAACTTGTCGCTATCTACATTACCAGAGAGTACGCTATTGCGTACAATGTCATCTCTCTTTATAAATAATACTTTTGCCATTATCCTTTGTAATTAGGGTGATGCCCTTGTCTTGGCATATCTATTGGTGCTACTGCAACCTCTTTAGGGTTCTTAGGTAGCTTAAATCCTGCTCTTACCGCTTGGTTAACATTAACATATCTCGTACCTCGTAGCGCATCGCCACCGTAAGGTTCTCCGTTCTTCTTCAACTTCTTCTTGTAGATTCTACGCTCCCATCTATGGTAGCAGTTTACACCACCCTTATACTTAAATAGAGAGTAGTTTCTACCCTTGTGTCCAAAGCTCTTATTTACACCTCTTGCACTCATCATACCAATATCCTCTTTGCGGTACAATTTCCCTTGAGATAGCATAGTCTTACAGAAAGTACGAGAACTGCCTTTAGCGGTCTTCTTAGTACCCTTCACATACTTGTATCTCACCTTATAGATGTCTCCATCTTGAGTGCTATCTTGTTTTGCTGATAATTCAGTAAGTCCGTTGAGGTAGTTCTCTACATCAAAGTCTTCAGGTTCATCATCACCTACAATTTCTGCATCAACGAGTTCATAGCCTTCTGGCTCTTCCTCACCCAAGTCAGCCAATGCATCTAACATCTCGTGGGCTAACTTGTCATCAAGAAAAGGGCGGCTATCCTCGCTTAGTTCTTCTTCAGCTTTAATAGGTACGCAATTAGGCACTTTCTTACCATCTTTCATCTTCATACCTATCTGCTCATAACCCTCCGTACAAGGATCATCTGCATCTTTTAAATCTTCCTTACATCCACAATCCTCAACCTTACTAAGTTCTTCTCTTTGCTCCTCAGTAATATCTGCTTGGAGTTCTAAAGGTTGTAATGTCTTGAAGAAGAGGTTAAGGCTTATTTGATTGTAAGCAAGGATATCATCTATAGCATCTAAAATCATCTCTTGGAATGGTCGTATAACCGTGTTGTGAAAAAGTAGACTTGCAGTCTTCAACTCATCAGCATTGTTACCTAAACCACTTTGGTCTTTAATACCCATAAGCATAGGAGAAGTAACCCTATGTGCTACCATCAACTTACGCATACTCTCATCTGCTAAGAATTGGTATTGCTCACTCGCATCCGATAGTTGTACAGGCTCAATACTTGCAGCCATCTCCTTATTATCGTTAAACGCAAGGATAAACTTACCGCTATTGGAAGTACCGCTAAACTTTTGGATGATTCTACGCTCTATAAGTTCTCTCTCCTCCTCAGTAGGTACTCCGTTGTTGAAGTTAATCAACATAGAAGGGCTTAGACCGTTCTTAATGTTGTTGATGTGGTAGTTTGCTACCTCCTCCTCTAATTCAGCATAAGAAATACCTCCTTGATAGTCTACAGGAGAATAGTAATAGAACCCAGAACGATAAGGCTTGATACAATAGATTTCTAAAGCATCTCCCTTCTCTCCGTGACCAAAGGCAGGTATTCTTGTTGGCTCATACCCTCTCTTACGAATCTTTGTCCAATCCTTAGAGTAGTAGTACCCACATACCTCACCATCTTCATTCATCTTCTCAAAGCGTAGTGTCTCTATAGGCATATGTGCTACCTGTACGATCTTACTCTTATCCTTATTGTAAATAATCTGGAACGCTGCTTGACCTAATGCTTTTAAGTCAAAGGTTACCTTACGCAAACAAGAACGCTTGAATAGGCTCATCATTTGAGCATACGCCTCTGGCTTACGAGAGGCATCAGTCGCAGATAATCCCTTGCCGTACATAAGCTCGGTCATACCATTGATGATAGCATTGTTTGTCGCACTACCATTGTACCTATCAATAAGGTATTGGAAGTAGTTGTTGTCTTCGCCATACGCTACCCACTCCTTACGATTGTCTTCAACTACCGCAGGGGTTGTATGTGAGGCGAGGTTAACGATTCGTATATTACTCATCGGTAAATGTATTGATTATCATTATCAGTATCCTCATAGTGAGTGAACTCACCATTATTGATACTAAACTTCTCTAAGTCCGTTTGGTTAGTGCAGAACACTTTACCTCTATATATCTCGTTAGTTCCTGTGATTCTAATGGTATAGTATCTATCCTGCTCAAATGTATAGGTAGGTGTGATATGCAAGTAATTAGCCTCTTGCGTAGCCGTTAAGGATTCTGTAGAAGATGTGTTTGTCTCCTCATCAGTAATCTTTACCGACACGCTTGTATCAAACGCTCTTGGCACAAAGTATATCTTCTTATCTGTTGTGGTTACAATATGCATAATAGGTTAACCACTAATAGAGGTAAGTGTTATGAAAAAGAAAAGGGTAGCCCCGAAGAACTACCCTATCCCAAAACCAAAACACCTATGTCGTAGGTCTTACAAAGATACTACTTTTTTAGTCTAAATCAATAACAACAGATGCAGAACCCATACCTGCAAATGGGTTACCATCTGTAGCACCTGCAAGGAAGTTTGCAGCAGTACGCTCCATAGCGTTAAATGTAATAGAGTATCCACTCATATCACCCATAGCAGCACCAGAGGCTATAGAACCTCCTGTAACATCTGCTCCGTGTTCACGACCTACCAAGTAAGCATTTCCGTTATAATCCTCAACAACAATGTGAGGTCTTCCGTATGCCAATAACTTGATTTCGTGGTTATCTTCCTTGCTCAATTGAGGTAAAGAAAGAGTAACCGCTTGGTCAAAGAATACTGTTCCATTTTCACGAGATGCGTTAATCGTTTGCTCTACACTTGATGTGCCTTTCAGCTCATACTTGTAGGCATCAAATGTTCCTGTCATATCTGTTACCTCGTTTGAATTGTCGGCAACGGTTACCGTTCCTAAGTCTCCGAAGTCTACAAAGTAAACTGCTTTTAGACCACCTACCGATTCTCTACAAGGTAAAGCACGACCTTTTGTTAAATCACAAGCCATATTATTCTTTTATTAAAAAAGGGCAGACAAGCATTAGCCTACCTGCCCTAATTATTAACTAAACTAAACTACTTCTTAAGTGTATAATACAATATCACCAACGATACCGTACTGAACACCCGAAGTGAATCGCATTACTACACGAACATTTTGAGAACCATCAAGATCAGCCATATCAATTAGCTTCACTTCGTTGTGGTCGCTCAACAATCCTGTACCGAAGAAGATGTTAGACTTCTGTGCAGCTACCATATGGTCATCTGGCATACCAGAACATACAAACAACTTCACACCATCAAACGCTAAGTCACCACCATTGTACCAAGTAGTACCTCCGTTGTTAACACCATTAGCACCAAGACCATTAGCACCGAATCCACCTAAAGCACGAACATAAGCACGAGCAATGTTTTGTGATACATAAATGTACAAGTCCTCTTTTCCGTAAACTGAAGTAGGAATTGCATCTACTACACGAGCAATTTGAGCGATAACATTACTATCAGTAATTGCAACACCTGTAAGGTCTTGTCCTGCGGGAAGGTCAGTATCTGCATCCAACAAAGTAACTAAACCATCAAACTCACCTGCATTAGAATCATCGCCTTGCCAGATTGTTTCTTCAGTCTTTTCTGCTACTTTAGATGCAATGTGACCGATTAAGAAATCGCTAAACGAAGGAGGCAATGTATCAAAGGCAGAGTAGCCCATTTGTACTGCTTCCCAATCGCTATGGAAATCTTTCTTACAAAGCTCTAAGTTTACTTGTAACTCTTTTGGAGTTAATACACGCTCTGTTAATGTAACTGTGCTTTGATCAGCGAAGTCACAAGCAGCGTCTTTTACCAATGCGTTAGTAGAAAGAGTTTTCATTACTTCTTTATACTTGACATTTGGCTTAACGGTGATACCACCACCTTCAATGGTATCAGCACTCAATAATGCAGCGGAGATGTACTTCCCTGCAAACTCACCTGCGTAAGTTGTAGTAATTGATGTTGCCATTTTTTATCTTCTTTTAAAAATGATTATTCAAAATTTATACTATGTTAACTAACTAATGTTGTAGGTGTTAGTTTTCTGCAAAAAAAAAGGAGAGCAATGCCCTCCCTTATAGTATTGTAGTGGTTGAATGTGTTAAAGCATTTTCTTAAGCATTTCATTCCAACCGTTCAATGCGTTTTGATTTTCAAACATTTCGTTAATCAATTTAATTGCTTGGCTATAACCATCTATGTCTTTTGGATTTATTCCTAATTCTTTAGCTGAAACCTCTATTTTATTTAAGATTTTATCGCTTTCAGTTTTTAAGTTTCCTGCTTGTCTTATTGCTCCTCTTGTAATTCCTTCAGCATCATTGACTACTTTCATTACTTCTTTAAATTGAGTTTCCGCTTTTGCACCCCATTTAAATCCATCTTCTTGTAGACTAATTATTCTTTTTGCATCGGATATTAACTCTTTTAAGTCACCAACGGCATTTAACTCAACCTTTTGCTCTTCGCTCAACTCAACTTCTTGAGGAGTTTCTACTTCCTGTGCTTTTGCAGAAAGCTCTGCCCATATCTTTTCTACTTGCTTCATTTTTTTGTTGTGTTTTTAGATACTATCTCTCCCTGCTTGTTTTAGAAGTTTTATTACTTCTCTAATATTTTTACGTTTAAGTTTTAACAAGTCTTGTGCTTTTTTCACTGTACCTAACAAATCTCTACCACCTAATTCTTCTATTGCTCTTGAAATTTCTCTTGCTTCTTGTTCCTTTTCCTCTATCTGTTGTAATTTCTTATATAGATTTTGTTCTTCTTTTTGCGCAAGTCTTGCTACCCTTGACAGTTCATCAAAAGGGTCTGCTTTAGTGCTTTGCGCCCAAGATAACAAATCATCAAGTTTACTCAACTCAACCTTTTGAGGTTTAGCAGATAATTCAGCCCATACTTTTTGTACCTGCTTCATTATCCTAATTTGTCAAAGATTCTACTTAGTGTGTCCTTTCTTGCTCCTTCAGCAAACTTGTGCATCTGTGGGGTCTTAGTCTCTGGGTTGTGCTTGATAGGCTTCGCAGCAGGTTCATCAGTAGACATCTCTACCTCTTCTGCCTTTGGCTCTTCAACTACCTCTTCGCTCATCTCCTCTTCTTTAGGTGACATCATAGACTTGATCTCATCAATCATACCTTTGAGTTCATCCATAGCAGCAGTAAGTTCTTCCTTAGTAGCGTAAGCCATCTCTTCTTCTTTCTCTTCTTCTGCTTGTTCTACCTCTTCTTCTTGAGCAGGTTCTTCAGCAGGTGCTTCTTCTGGTGCTTCTTCTTCTTTAGCCTCATTGATTTCAGCGATAACACCTTCTTCAGCTACAACGAGGATACGACCATCTTCCATTTCGTACTCACCGATAGGTAGAGCGATACGCTCATCTTCAGTAACGATGAATACCTCTTGGTTGGGTTCAAAGGCTTCGGCTTCTATTACCGTGCCGTTCTCTAATTTCATAGACTCCAACTTCACCTCATCTTGTAGGTTAAGCAGTTCCATAATCTTGCTTAATGTTTCTTGTGATTTCATATTATAAGTTTCCTGAAATTTTCTGTATATTCTTAATAGCAGTCTGTGCTGTTTTAAGACCACCTAAAGCACCTTTTTTTGCTCTTGTTGAGTCAGAAATAGCAAATGATACTTCTCTTGGTGGTTGCATACCAACTTCTGCAAACCCTTCAACTGCATATTCCGCTTTGGCTTCTAATGCATCTGCTGCTTCTTTAAGGTCAACTAAATGATTATAAAGTCTCTTGATGTCATTGATGATTTCATTAGACTTTGTTACTGCGTTACTATTGTGCTTCTTCAATTCTTTACTTAATGAATTGAGTTCACCTACTATGTCACGAAGTTCTACTTTCTCCACCTTCTCGGTAGTTTGCTCTTCGGCTAATTTAGCCATCACCTTATTTAGCGATATTCTTTTCATTATTATAGGTTTTGAGTTCGTTTAGATGCGTTAACTACACTATCATTCATTTTACGGAATGTGCTAATACGCTTCTCAACACTACCTAATTCGCTTGTTGAGTTGATACCAAGTTCTTTTAGAGCCTTCTTATATTCCTCAACATCTGTTTGCAAGTTGTTAAGTTCGTTTTCAAGTCCAACAGACTTTTTGTTCGCTTCTTGCGAGGCTGCTTCAAACTCATTTCTTACTCTCTCAATCTTTTGAGAGAGGCTAATGCTTTCTTTCTCAATAGCAGAAATCTCACGAAGGAGATTTATTTCTTGAGGTTGTGCAGATAACTCCTGCCAGATTTTTTCTACTCTTTGCATAGTATGTTAACTATTAGTGTTTGTTATTGTTAGATTTTATCAAGAGACTTCAACTTACTCTCTGCCCATCTCTTAGCACTCTTACCTCCCCATAGAAGATAACTAATGTATCCGCAAGACTTCGTGTCACCCTCATCGTAATACTCCTCTGCTCTACTAAGGTAACTATACATCCTCTTTATAGTCTCTACACTTATAGCTTCGCCCTTCGCTAACTGCTGCGCTCTAACCTTACCTACCTGTGTAGCACACTTATTGTTGACCTTCTTATTCAACTCTATACCCCTTTTAGCATTGTTGCGTACCGAAGTGGGGTAATCCTTGTAAGTCTCTAATTCAGTACGCTTACCCTTTTTTGTGCGAAGGTCTTTCTTGATGATAGCACGAATAGCATTTAACTGCTCCTCTGCTTTGTCTTCTTGTGGATCTTGCTTAGATGCCTCTACCTTGTCTACAAAGTAACCCTCAATGCTAAAGCCTTTGACCTTACCACTCTTCACATAGTCATTCCAAACCTCATCATTATGAACCTTCATTGATACCATCCAAGTGCCTACAGGTAAGTTCATACCATATAGCTTACTCTTGTCTTGCTCACCTTCTATGATCCAACTCTCTACAACACTAAGTCCTGTAATGTCTATTTGGTGTTCTAAGGTTGCCTTATTCTGGTTACCATTGATAAAGAATAACTCACTTGCCTTTCTTACCGTGTCTTGTGAGAAGTAGATGTAATACTCATCATCACCACTCCTACGATAGATAGGTTTGTTAGGTACAAGTGCTGCTCCCAAGAGCAAACGCTTGTCTTCATCCATTGTCTTTAATTCTACTCGCTCTTGCTCTTTAAGTGCAACGAAGTCTTCTTCTATTGCAGGAGCTTCTACGATGCTGATTGCTTGGATACCTGCTTGTAGGCTTTCTTCATCCAATAATAGTTCTACTATTCGCATTGTTAAAAGGTTGATTGCTTAATTCTGTTTCTATCTAATTCTTGTTGTGAGGTAACATCGCTACCTACTACATATGCTTTTACAGGATTCTGTTGTAGTGATTGTAGTATTGCATTAGTGCCTGTACTACCCACTACATTAAACTGAGGAGGCATACTACCTCCACCACCACCACCATCTGGTATGTTAGTATCTACACTACCACCTCCGCTAAATTGTTGTCTTGCTATGGTGGCTATCTGTGCTGCACCTGTAACTCCTACGAGTGCTGCGTTTGCAAATCTAAAGGACTGCGTAGGTGTAGGGTCAGTAGTCTCTGCTAATGCTTTAGAAATACCTTGTGCCGTGCTTATAACTGCGTTGGCTATCCCTGCAACCTTGTTAATCATAAAGGCTCTCTTCTGTGCCTTCTCATTCTCACCTGCAAAGGCTTGTACAAGACCATTGATAGCACTTATAGCATCCATAGACATCTGCACCTTTGCATCTTGTACATCTCTCTCAAACTGCTTACGCTTACGAGCTTCTTCTGCCTCTTGTGTAGTACGCTGAGCATTGAGTACATTTATCTCATTGGTAGCATCTCGGAACGCTTGAGTGTCTGTTTTATATAGTTTTTGTTGGTCTTTTAATTGTCTTAGTCTCTTCTCATAGATAGACTTACTAAGAGACTCCTCAAAAGCCATCTTAGCTTCTGCATTTGTTTGAGCATCTATGAATGCTTGACCTTCTATCTCGTAAACTTCTAATTCATTCTCTTTACGACTTTTCTCAATATCTAACAACTCTCGTTGTAAAGACATCTCATTCATCAACTGCTCACTACGGAATCCTGCTACCTGTGCTTGTACACCTGCAAGTTCTGTTTCTGCTTGTTTCTTAGCATTAATAAATTCTACATTGTCTTTTGCTAACGCAAGGTCTTGGTTAGCTTTATCTAATGCTACTTGAGCCACTCTAAGCATCTCTTCCTCTTGCTTTCTTAGTACCTCGCCTAACTCCTCATTCGCCTTGATACGCTCATCCATACCCAAGCGTTCATCATCTCGTACTTGTCTAAGTTTCTCCGCTTGTAAGTCGTACTTCTCAATAAGACCTTGAGACAATACATCTGCTAACTCAGCTTTTTTGTTTAGTTCAGTCATTGCTACACCTGCCTTGACCGTTTTAGTAGTGTAGTCAGCAACGGCAGTAGCTACCTTCTTAGTAGTATCTACCACCTTATCAAAAGAACCATCAACACCTGTAATCACATCTAATGATTCCTTACCTGCGTTCTTGACATCTTCTAACGCTCCTGCAAAGTCACCACTAAACACCTTCTTAACTGCACTCGCTAAGAACCCTAATGTGTCAAGATATGACTCAAATCTTTCTTGTATGTTTTTCTTAAATGCATCAGCAAAATCTTTTAAGGCTTGTTTAGGGTCTTCAAAGATTGCCTTGAAATAATTGACAATAGAACTACCCCCACTACCAGAAATCCATTTGGTAAAGTCGCTAAAGGCTATCTGCAAAGTATTGAAAGAGGTATTGAAGAAGTCTACTACTTGCTGATTATTGTCAAACAATTCTTTAAGGATGTTTAAAGCCTCAATCACAAGACCAATACCTGCGGCTTTCATAGCCATCCCTAAACCTTTAAAGCCTGTAGATAATGCCTTAACACCTTTCTTAGACTCTTGCGCACTCTTACCGATATCTTCAGCACTATCAGCAATATCATTAACTGCTTCAGCAGTCTTGTCGGCTTGTTTTTGAGAGGCTTTTAACGCATCAATAAGTTCATCTAACTTTCTCTCAAGACCAGAAAGGTCTGCACCTATTACTATGTTCTTCTCTATCGCCATTTGCCTAATGCTTCTTTAAAAGTACGAGGGTATTGATACTTGCCTTTAGCAGTCCTAATATCCTCATCTCTTTCGTTAGTCTCCTTGAGAGCCTTAATAAGATAACCTAATTGACTATACATCGTTGAGTAGTTCCATTTCAGCCTCACCTGTAGTTAGGTTCAACTTTAATTGATTGATAATGTAGTTTCTTTCGTTAATGGTCAACTTGTCGTTGATCTTCAAAGCCAACATTATACCTAAAGGTAACTGCGCCTTGTAGCTAAATACCCTTCTGCTCGTATCGTACAAGTCAGTAATGTAATCCTTCCAATAGGTATTATACAATCCTTGACTAAAGCCTTGCAGTAAGTAAGGGTCTACCTCAGTACTAAAGTTCAAGGTCTTGGTAACATTCGCAGCAGTAATAGCGTTGACATTACTTGCAAACCAGAATGAACTCTTAGCGTTCTCACCATTACCCATATCAATATAAGCATACCTCTCATCATCACTACTTACGGTTATAGTACCTGATGCATAGAAGATATAAGGATTACCAATGTAAGGCTCTAACTCTCTTGTGATGGTTTTGCCTACATTGATTTCACTTAGACCATTATCCAAGTCATCTAATCTTTCAAAGAGCATATGGTCAAAGCCCACTTCAACATCAAACTCTTCGCCATCAAATGTGAAGTCGGCTCGTAAATCACCATAGCCGATATCATTCTGTAGTCTATATTGTTCACCTAAGATTGCCTCTGTTTCGTTATACTTGTAACTGATTCTACGATAGAGTTGTGGTTTATTGATATTGACCTCTTCCGTATCCACATATTCTGTAATCTCTCTTGTAGTGCCTTCTGCATACCAATCATCTAAGGGTTCTATGTCGTATTGTCCGTTTCCTGTGGGAACGATAACCAAGTTGAAAGCTCTAACAAGGCTACCTATAAAGTCACTAACCTTCTGCTCTGGCATTTGCTCCGATAAGGTTACTATACCTGCCGTAGTCATTGCAGTAGTTATACTTGTAGCTGCTAATAAAGTTACTGCTCCTGTGTCAGCATACCAATTTGCAGTTACACCAACCGTTACGGCAGTATTGTCACCCGAAGGTGCTAACCTCATCTCAACATAATCCCCTACTGAAAGAGTTGGCAAGACAACAAAAACATTAGATACATTACCTGAGTGTTCTCTGTAAGAGAATCGTTCACCATTGATAAATACATCTATTCTATAATTGGTAGAGGCAGTAGCAGTACAAGTGTATGCTATTAAAGCAGGATTATCAGTTGCCGTTACAGGAAATCTATGTAAGGTATCATCAAATGGTGTACCTCCTCCAGAAACTAATTCTATCAGTTCTCCATCTACAGATAATGGTTGGTCTTTAAACATATACCCTGCTCTCCTATGACACCACATAAACAATTTGCCAAAGTCAGCACTATCAAAGAAGTCACTATTGAAAGTGATACTATACTTGCTCTCTATAGCATCCAATATCTTCTGCAACTTTATAGCAGGTTTTAAATCATAGTAGAACACACCGTGTTCTGGGTGACCATTATGATACCATATATTGTTAGCACCACTATCACTACTCGTACTATCGTATATCCAATTTGCTACAGGAGAGATAAGAGGGTAGATAATAGAACTACTCGTACCACTCACATAACCATCTAACCCTGCCTCTATATTGGTATCGTTATAGGTATGGTCATACGCACTCAAATCAAGGTCAGTAAGTTGGTCTTCTCCGAACTTATCCTTGAGAGATGTTACATTGCTAAAGAACCCTACACTATACGCATAAGGTTGCCCTTGCTTTACTTGTACGCTCTCCAACTCTAATACACCTGCTCTAAATAGATTGTGGTTAACCTCTATAAATGCATCTACCCTTACACTCGCATTAAAGCTACCAGAGATATCTACATTGTAGTAATGCTTAAATATCTTGTTGTTCTGTACTGATGCAGGGATAGTAAAACTTTGAGTGAAGTCACCAAAGACCTTAGAGATATCCTTAATGTTTTGTACACTTAGGTTAATCTCTATGTTCTCATTTTGGAATAGGTCAGCTCTTTGACCATCAATGTAGAGTTCTACTTTATACATATCTTGTATCGTATGCTTCTTCTACTTCTATTGTGTAGTTGATCGTTCTATCGTTTATAGACTTCTGTAAGGTTACTGAGTTGGTCACTACATTTACAGGCAACCCATTGAGCAATATCTTCTCACTCATCATAAGGTCTTTGATAGCCTCTCTATAGTCTTCAGTTACCCAACCTGTGTTAAGTGTTGTAGTCACCCTACCGTTGGTATTAAACTGCTGATAGACATTATCTGTAGTATCGTAGGTAAACCCACTTGATGATGATGTGCCTATAGACTTTCTAAAGCGTTCCGAAGTCACACTAAAGTTATCTTGACTTGCTTTGTAGAAGTGGATGAAATCCCAAGTACCATAACGATTGATGTACTGAATAGTATTGATAGTGTATTTAGGCTCACACTCTTTTATTACCGTGATAGTATCAAATACTGAACCTTGCGTATTTAACTCTAATACCCACTCACTTTGATTTACAGGTCTATCGCTACTTGCTCCTGTATACGCATCACTTGTAAGCCAATTGTTTAACCCTAACTCACCTATAGGTATTCTAAGTATCCTATCTTCTGGTTGCACATCAGCATAGTATCCTGTGATGTCAAATTGATGAGTAGTTGCACCTCCTATGCGATAGATTACATTCTCAATAACCTCATTAGCATACTTACCTTGAAACAAAGGCATCATCTCATAGCCATTATCTTTTACATATACCGTTGAGGTATTGTTAAGGTAGGCAGAAGGGAACTCAAAGTTAGTACCCTCACTAAAGAGATGGTAACCATTAGATGCAGGGAAGATATCTGTGCTTCCTGTTGCATTAGTAACCGAAGGTGGGTCTGATTTATCATAATAATTGATATCATAATCTACTTGTACCCATACGATGTTATTGTTCTTCTCGCCTGTAGGAGATGTTCTCGTTTGGTTAGTATCGTATACTGCTCCTATCTCTTCTCGTACCATAGGTGCTATATCAAAGGACACATCAGTTCCTGCAAACACATCTCTAAATAAAGTGTAGTCAGCAGTAGATGGTCTACTATTTCTACTCCCTGCCCATACATATATCTCTAAGGTGATATCGGTTATAGAACTCGCAAGGGCAGAATAGTTTGCCGTTACATATATAGGGCTTCTCGCTCCTACTAATTGGTCTGGTGCTATTACACTCATATTATAAGTCTCGTAATATGTTATCTAAATCATCATCTAAGCCTCTTAAAAGCTCAAGGGGTAACTTCTCAAACTCTAACGCAAATGGTGCAGTAAAGAAGTTGCTCTTAGGTATACCCTTTCTGTATATGCTTCGTGATACCAAAAAGGTAGCACTATCTATATTGGCTTTTGTCTTAGGTATAAACTTTCCCGTCTTGAAGTCTCGTAGCTTAAACTTATTGTTGGTTACCATCCTTCTTATAGCACCCATATTAGGGTACTTGTTGGTAAAGCCAAATCTTGATCCTCCTTGTACTTTGTACTTAACACCATCAACACCCTCATCAATGTATTGACCGTAGTCTAACATCTCAAAGAACATCTCGTAGTTAAAGCCACTTTGAAACTGCCCTTTAGTGTTTCTATTCTGCTTGACTAATAGGTTGAAGTCTATGCTATCCTTTAGGTCACCTGAGAATACTTGTCTCCTTCTACGCTTCTTACCATCGTTAAAGGTAATCGTGCGAGTAGCACCAAGATTTAACTTCGCAGCTTTCACAACCCTGTTACCAAACTGCTCAAGCACTTGCTTCATATGTTTAGTGCTTATGGACAAGTGGTAATGGTATTAGCAATGTCTATAGACAAGGTTAGATTCCAACCTACCAATAGGTTCTCAAACCTATCTTCAAAAGGCTCACAAGTAGGTTGTCCGTTGAGTTGGTATTTGTCTTGCATCAAGTCACCTCTTTTGAGATGTGATACAAGATCGTTAGCTACCAGAAGTTGCGTGTTTAAGATATCGTGTCTATTGTCAACACCATAGAATATCTCTGCCTCTTCTCTTGGGTCATCCTTACTCACATCTGCTACATCCATAAACAAGATGCTCATATTGTAAGTGATGCCAATATCATTGAATGTCACATTGTTTATCATAATGTGAGAGAGAGGGAATATAGTCTGCTTGTTGAGGTCAACCTCAAAGATATCACCCTCAGTAACTGTGTTGACTTGAGAGTTAGCAATAAGGTGTTCTCTAATCTTTGTTGTAATGTCGTAGAAACTCATAATAGGTTAACTTACTATTAGAGTTAGTGTTTAAGCATCTTCTTCTCTACATCACTCTTCTCCTTGTCATATACAAGTTTAGTAAGGCATTGTGATAGGGGTAACATAGTAATAGTATCGTACCTACTAACATCACCTCCTGCAAGGTGGTCTACACTTCCATACCATCCCCACTTTCTACTGAAGTTAGCGGAGGCTGAGAGATTAAGCTCTCCTTCTTCTCCTCCTCCAAAGAGGTCTGGGTATCCTTCAATAATTTGTTGCTTAAACGATAAAAAAAAAGCGTAGCACCTAACGCTACATCTAATGGAAAGTCTGCATAGCCATCAGTACCCTTGTAAGGTTCTATCTCATACAGGTCACCCTTCTCCTTTACAATAGGTCTATACAATACTCCTACGGTCTTATGCAATTGTTGCATATCACTTAGGTAGCTATCCAAATCTATATACTCTCCAAAGCTCATCTCTTCAAGGTTGGGTATAAATCCATATTCCTTGCCTCTAAAGGACAATCTCTTTACAAGTGGATGCTTACCACCTACGATAGATAATATGTGCTGAGAGATGTCTAAGATGTCCTCTGCTTTCATTGCATAGGCTACCTTCAATGGTATGTTAGCAAATAGTTCAAGAGCCTTGAGTGTCATAAAGGTTTCATCACCTTCTACCTTGAGAAACTTTTGGTACTGCTCTACCGTGAGTTCTCTTGCGTTCTCTGGAAGTATAACCTTTACCTCCTTACCTGACTGCATATCTACCATAGTTCGGTCTGCTTAGTTTATTATATGTTGCATACCTCAACGCATCTATAGCGTGGTTAAACGCATCTATAGGTTTATTGAGTAGCTTACCATTCTTATCTTCTACCCACTTGTAATTTCTCATCTCCTTGACAAAGTTAGCACCTGTGATATGTAGCTTATACCTCTTGAGCATATCAATACCTGCATTGATGCTATCAGCACCTTTCTTAGTAGGCTTGATATTCCAACCCATCCTGTAGAGTTCCTCTATGGATTTAGGTTCTGCACTATCAGCAAATATCTCTGCTCTACGATCTATCCCCAATGCTTTTAACTTCTCACTAATATCCCTATTGGTTAGGTTCGTTTCGTATAGAAGTTCTTTTGCAAAAATGTTATTATCGTGATGATAGACACCAACGAGAGTAGTCGGGTCATTAGTAAAACCAAAGTCCATACCGTAGGAGAGGAATTTAGCCTGTTCGGGTATCTCCTCTTCCATAAATGTAAAAATTGTAGCTTTACTTTGACCCCTTTCTCCCAATCCGTATATGCGCCAGTAATCTTCATCAGTAGATTGTAGTCTCTCAATCTCCTCCACAATACTATAATCCAGAAAAGGATTATCCAAGTAAGTAGATTTGATAAAGGTGACATCATCTCTCGTGAGTAACCTGTCGTATATCCAATGGAAGTCATCGGAGGGGTTGTAGTCAAGGTATATCTTGTCTGTGGTTCTAACGAGTAATTGGAAGAAGTCTTCCCAAGTAAGTTCGTTTGCCTCGTTACAGAATAGATAGTGCCGTCTTGCACCTCGTTTCTTTTGAGGTTGGTCAAGTGACACGAACTCAATGATGTTGCCGTTAAGCCTATATATGTGTTCGGATTTGTTATGATACTTCTCATCATACAGGTTCATATTAGTTAGTATCTCAATAAAGTCTCTCATCGCAGTCATCTTGAGAGAGGGTAGAGATTTACGCACAATAGTAAAGACCTTACCCTTCTCGGATAAAGCCAATACAATGATGAGTTGAAGTAGTGAGTATGTTTTACCAGAACGAGTACCTCCTTGATTAACTACAATCTTGGTAGGTGCATTATAGTTCTTCTCAAATATCTCACTCGTTTTTATCGCTACGCTTGACAATCTCTATCTTAACTTCGTTAATCTCCTCATCGGTTTCTATCTTGTTCTCAACCCTTGCAAGTTTAGGAGTGGTGTACTCCGCCATTTGGTTGAGTATCGTTAGAGCCTTCTCTGGGTTGTCTGCTGCAACCTCAGTTAACCAATTGGTCATATTCTCTAAGTTATCCTCTACGAGCTTTGTAAAGGCTTCTCTAATCTTGTTAGTGGTTTTGTTGGGTGTACCCTTTGTTCTACCACCTTTCTTTTCTTGTCCTGCTTTGAACGGCATACTATACAATTCTACTTTAGTATGTTAACCTATTACATCAAATATTGTTGATTGCTTACGAACTTGTGTTCTTGATTGTTCGTTGCCATATGTGAATCCCTCATATCCCATAGCGTGTAGCATAGTTTCATACAGGTGTGCTTGGATAGCAGTCTTGTATCTACCAACTACTTCATAGCCTTCTACAATCTTTCCTTTCTTTTTATGCTCTCTCATTCTTCTTGTGAGGTAATTAGTCATACCTATATAATGATGTTCTGGTAGATAGTAAACGGTATAGTAAGGGTCTTTAGTAGATTTCTTTCTTGGGGTCGTTTCTTTGCGAAACTGATACTGCCTTGCCATATCTTTCTTCTTGCACTCTTTACATTCCTTCCTGTATCCATCCGTACTATCTTTCCTTGTATGAAAATCAGTAAGAGGTTTAAGGTAATTGCATTTACTACATATCTTCTTCATTACGCTTTCTTTTAGCCTCTTCTCTAAAGAGTTTCTTAATGGTTTTAGTGTTGGCTCTACGAGCTTGTCTATTCTCTCGTGTAGGTGCTTCAGGTAACTCTATGAAGTTCTTTACGAATGCTTGTTCATCTCTTGATAGTTGTCCTCTCATATGTATTTGTACGAGGAGTTCAAAGATGTTGTTTAGGTTGTTACGATTGATGAGTACATTAGCACTCTTACCTGTATCACTCATTAGAATTTAATTAGTCTCAGTCTTCTTTGGTACTTGCGTATAAGTAATGCTGAGTTGGTTAATTGGTGTTGTAGTTCTGGAGTCCATCCGAATCTACTTGCTTGTATAGATAGGTTGATGTTATCTATCATTAACATATCAAGGTACTTCTGTACTTCTCGTATGTGTCGTGTCTTGCGAAGGTATGATTTAATCATTTTCAATTCCGTTTTGATCCCTATCTCTAAGGCATAGTTCTATAATTGTCATAGGCTTATTGCAGTTGCAACTCATTGTAAACTGATTGTAGGGTGTACATACACATACATTAGAGCCAGTACGCTTAGTGCTAAAGTGCAGATCGTAAAGACCATCAAGGCAAATAGAATCTTTGTGGCTTTTTCTTGCTCATTCATCTCTCTTTAGTGTTAAAGGTTAAGTAGCATCCATATACCAAAAAACATATGGATAATTAACATTATACCCTCAACAAGCATATGACCTATAAAGTCGTTCTTGCTTTTGCTACCTCTTTGCGGAAGTTTAATTCCGTTGCTTACTGCCTTTAGCAGTAGGAAAATTGCTATTGCTTTAGTCATCTCTCTTTGGTTTTAAATGTTTTATCAAAATATTCTTCTGCTCTATGTGGGTGTATCGGTATATCTTGACCTCCCTCCCAATAAGCATCCATAATCACCTCTTTCTCTTTCTCAAGCATTGAT